>Ga0210407_10001733_pt1 | contig 19857 bp, 24 predicted proteins | sample IncBWC27MmetaG_FD_150860 | JGI IMG/M metagenome (GOLD analysis project Ga0210407, IMG submission 150860) | Forest soil microbial communities from Barre Woods Harvard Forest LTER site, Petersham, Massachusetts, United States - Inc-BW-C-27-M | ecosystem: Environmental > Terrestrial > Soil >... | reverse complement strand
CTCGTCGAACTTTTCGTCGCCAACGATCGCATCGCCCAACACTTCCACATGCCGCTGCAATCTGGCTCCGACCGCATCCTCGCCGCCATGCACCGCTGGTATCGCACCGAACACTACTCCCGCCGCGTCGCGCTCATCCACGAAAGCCTCCCTCACGCCGCCATCGGTGCCGACGTCATCACCGGATTCCCCGGCGAATCCGAGGCAGACCACGCCGCCACGCTCGCCTTCATCGAAAAGCTGCCCTTCACCTATCTCCACGTTTTCTCTTACTCCCAGCGTCCCGGCACCAGAGCCGCGACTCTCCCTCACCAAATTCCCGGCGCCACCATCAAGCGCCGCGCCCGCCAACTCCGTGCGCTCGGCGAACGCAAATCCGCCACCTTCCGCCACTCCCAACTCGGCCGCACCCTCCGCGTCCTCACCCTTCGTCCGGACGACCCTGCAGAAGGTTTAGAGGGAGCCACGACGGCCTCTTTGTCCAGTAATTATTTAAAGGTGCGCGTGAACGCGAAGCATCCCGCGAACAACTGGTTTGATGTCTTAATCTCAGAAGAAACGGGATCTATCTTGGTAGGTAAGCCTATTCTTTCCTACTCAGCTAACAGCGCCACTACGGGTTCTGGATCTTCTGTCTTCCAGCACCCCATGACCGCAGAAGCTGTCTAATTTCATCCGGGCTCTTGTCCGCAATCGCGCCATACCGCCAAAAGCCAGAAGACGCGTACAAGGCCTCTCCTGTCTTCGGGTCAATAACACGCATCTCAAGAGACACAGGGTCGTTACTAGGCCTGAATTCAGCTACATAGCCTGGGTCTAACTCCTCAACTAGTCGTCCGATTATCGGTTGCTGCACACGGTAGTCGTCTTTTGTCGCCGTAGTCATAGGATATGAACCTCGTTTGAAACGAACGTACTCGCTTTTTCTAGCCTTTGTCAAACTTCTCACAAAACGCCTTGGAGGCCATGGCATGACAAACACACACGCCAATTGACTTCACTCGGCTTTGCTGACACCTTACGCCATAGAGGTGAATTCCATTGAGATGCGCTCTTCTTTGTTTGGTGCTTCTGACAGCGGCACGTGTGGACGCACAAGATAAGGGAGAGCCGATTTCACTACACGTGAAAGAAGTTCATCGTGCTCAGGACGAAGGTGCCGAGAAGGGGACTTGGTTTCACATCACAGCGATTGCTGAAAGCAAGACAATCACCTACACGCTGAAGTGTGACGAGTTCCTAAACATGGAAAAACATCGCTTCGTTGTCCGTTGTTTCAACTTGTCTGCGGGGAAAGATTATTCTGCTCGCCGATTTCCGACTTCCATCAACTTCTGGAAGCCAGAAGACTCAGGGGAAGGAACTCTGGCCGTCTACGAGGTCATCTCCGAGAAAGAGAAATGATGCCCTGTTAAGAGATTCTGAGACTCTCTTCTCTCGTTATCTTTTTCCTGCGCCGGGTTCCTATCCCTCAAAAATCACCTGCGCCAACGCCTGCGCCGCCGTATGCGTAATGCTCATCGAAATCTTCTTCACCCCAATCTGCTCCGCAATTTTCTTCGCTTCGCCCCACAGCGCAATCGTCGGCCGCCCGCTCGCTTCGCGCACCACTTCCAAATCCACCCATCGCACCCCGCGCCGCCATCCCGTCCCCAGCGCCTTCATCGCCGCCTCTTTCGCGGCAAACCGCCCCGCATATCTCTCGTACTTATTCTTGAACTGCTCGCAATACGCTCGTTCCTTCTCCGTATAAATCCGCCGCAAAAACGGCTCCCCATGCCGCTCGATCGCCGCCCGTATCCGTTCCACCTCCGCCAAATCCACTCCCATCCCGATAATCAATCCCCACCTTGTAGCTAACCCCATCAGGGGTGAGCCTTTTCTTTCTTTTCTCGAGCTCGGCCATGCTTCAGCCAAAACGACGTTCCCTCTTCTCTGTGATCTCTGTGCCTCTGCGGCCTCTGTGTTAATTTCCTTCTTCCCGTTTTTCGGCTCGCGCCACCGTTGCGATTATACTTATACAATCGTGCCAATCGCGAAATCACGCTCAAAGAAATCCCGCGCGAACACCGCTCCTCGCGTCCACAACTGGACCGAAGAGAAAACCAACGGCCTCCGCATCCTCCAAGTCTCCGCCTTCGCCAAACTCCCCTGGCTCGTCCACGGCTTCAGCACCCGCCCAGGCGGCGTCACCATGCTCGGCAACGAAAAAGTCCTCAACCTCGGCCTCACCGAATCGGACACTCGCGAAAACGTCCTCGAAAATCGCCGCCGCTTCCAATCCGCCCTCGGCGCAACAAATTTCCAACTTGTCCCTCTAAAACAAATCCACTCCGACGTCGTCCAGCTCTTTTCCACCGCTCCCGCCGAACCTTGCAAAGGCGATGCTTCCATCACCAACCGCCCCGGCCTTCTCCTCGCCGCGCAAACCGCCGACTGCGTCCCCATCCTCCTCGTCGATCCCAAAAAACGCGCCGTCGCCGCCGTCCACGCGGGCTGGCGCGGCACCCTTCAGCGCATCGTCGTCAAAGCCATCGGCCAAATGCAAATGCACTTCCGCACCAAGCCTTCGGATCTCCTCGCCGCCATCGGCCCGTCCATCGGCGGCTGCTGCTACGAAGTCGGCACCGAAGTCGCCACCCAATTCCTCTCGCAGTTCGCAGCCGCCCCCGAATGGTTCGACGAATTTCGCACCGGCGACGAACCCAATCCCGTCCAGTGGCTCAACATGATGCCTCCCGGCCATCAGCCCCCGCCCAAAAACGTCCTCCTCGACTTAAAAAAAGCCAATCGCGCCCAACTCCTCGACGCCGGTCTCCGCGCCCAAAACATCTTCGTCAGCGACCTATGCACCGCTTGCCGCCGCGACCTCCTTTTCAGCTACCGTAAAGAAGGCCCCCAAACCGGCCGCCTAATGTCCGTCATCGGCATCGCCCGCTAAATCAGCCCTGCAGGGTCCGCCCCCACCCGGTCGGGGAGGCGGACCGCATTTGTTCTGCTATGTGTCTTTGATTTTTACGGAAACTCGCAATACGCCGTCAGCACTGCGAAACTGCAAAGATCATTTCTGCGATTACAATCTCTAAGCTCCCCGCCCCAGCGTCAAAAACAGCGTCAAATACCGCTTCAAATTCTGCGTAATCAAAAAATTCTCCTTCACATGCTGATGTCCCTGTTCCCCCAGCTTCGCCGCAATCTCCGGATGCGACAGCAAAAATCGAATTTGATACGCCGTCCCTTCAATCGAATGCGCCAGCAGCCCCGTATGCTTGTGAATCACCTGCGTCGGAATCCCCCCCACCGCCGAAGCCACCACCGCCTTTTTCTTCCATAGCGCTTCGGACACCGTCAGTCCAAAACCCTCGCGCAAACTTTTCTGAATCACAATCGTCGATGCCCGCTGCAGCGCATTCACTTCCAGCGGCGCCCATGCGGGCAGCTCCAGCACCTTGATGTCCGGATCGCTGTTTGCTTCCTGCAGCACTTCCTTCAGAACAATCGCGCCTTCCGGGTCGTCCGAAGCGCTCCCCCCTGCCAGCACCAGCTGGCAATCGAAATACCGCTTCACGATGCGGTACGCGCGGATCACTCCCACAGGATCCTTCAGCCGGTCGAATCTTGAGATTTGCGTCAGAATCGGCCGCAGCGGATCGATCTCGTACCGCGACAGCGTCCGCGCGATGAATTCCGGATCGATCTCCCGGTTTTTCTCCGAAAGCGGATCGATCGCCGGATAAAAGAGATATTGTGGAATCGGAAGCTGCCTCGCAAACTCCGGAGACGAGAAAATCGATCCGTCGTACCGTGCCACAAACTTCTCCAGAAAATCCCACACCCCGCGGTTCGGATGCGATAAATCGATGTGGCATCTCCAGATCCAATGGTTCCCGTCTTTCTTTCTGCCTTCGATTAGCGCCGCCGGCTGGGGATCGTGAATCACCACAAATTCCGCGTCCAGCGGAAGTCGCCTACGGTTCCGTTCGTTATACGCTAGAAAAATCTCGAAATCCCTGGCGTTCGCGTGATACGGCGCGCCGTGCAGCGCGTTGTGGAAAGACTTCGTCACTTCGAAAAAATCCTCGCCCCCGGTCATCACCTCCCACTTGATCTTCAATTCCAGTTCTTCCGCCAGCGGCACCAGCCGGTTTAGAATCTCCGCGACCCCGCCTCCCACCGCCGTCGAATTGATCATCTCCACGCTGCGCCCCCGCAGCGGTTTCGCCAGCGTCCGTAATTCTTCTATCTCCCCCGCGCCCAAGAGTCCCACGTAGTTCTCCAGTGGAATACGGTCGGCTGTCTGCGTTTCGCTCACGCCGCTCTCCTTTCTTGCTCGATCAGCCGGATCATCTTGGCGCGCGCCGCGTCCAGCGTGTTCGTGTAGATATCGATGCGGTTGATGCTTTCCGCCAGCGCCGTGAGTCCCAGTCCGTCCGCTAGCCAGTGCGAAAAATCGTTGGTCCGCAGTTGCAATCGCAATCTCGAAGTAATGAAGTGAAAATAAAAAGCCGAATGGCTCAGGTGGTCCAGCCCGTCGCGGAATTGCTCCAGAGTCGTCGCTGCGCGGCCCAGCGGCACGGTCACTTCCACGCTCTCGCAGAAGTAGAACCGTTCCAGTGCCGTTTGATTTGCGAATTCCGGATGGGCCGCGCAGTACTCGCCTACTACTCTGCTCAAATCGCTCCGCAGCGCTGCGATCGACACGTAATCGCGCACGTCCAGCACCGCAAGCCGTTCCGCAAGTTGATCGCGGTTCGCGTCGGCCAGCGCCCATTGGGCAAAATCGTTCGAGAAACCTTCCGTCAAAAAGTGATGGCTGCCCAGCGTCTGAAACGTGTGATGGAAAATCGATGCGTCGCTGCATTGTTCCAATCCCGACAAGAGCTCCGTCAGTGTCCCCGCCGATTGGTTCCCTATGCGCGTCAAATGTGCCACCGTGAAAAACTCAAACGGCGTTTCTGCGATGTTCATACCAGCTCTTTCTCCAGTCTTGCCAGCGCCGCTCCCACTTCCGCCGGGCTCCGCACCGTGAACTGTGCCTGCGTCGCATGTTTGCCTCCAACCAGCACCGACACGCCCTTGCGCACCGCCTCAAACGCCGGTTCATCCGACAGGTCGTCGCCAAAATAAATTGGAAATGCGCCGCGCATCGCGGGCTTCGCCAGAAACTCCCGTACGGCAGCTCCTTTGTCTGGAATCGAGCGTGGAACGATCTCGATGTCGCGCAGGTTTTCGAATCGATGCAGGCTGTGTTCGAACGGCCGCAGAACGGACCGCACCTCCCGCCTCACCTTCTCCTGAAATCGCGGTGGCGTGTCCAGCAAGTGAATCGACAAACTGCTGCGTTTGTTTTCAATCCACACGCTCGGATAAGCGTAAAGATGCAGCGACAATTTGCTCCACGCTTGTGCCAGCGCTTTGCGCGCGGCAGCCGGGACCGCTGCATTCTTCACGCGTTCCCATCCGTACAGCCCGAAGTAATGAATTCCCGCAACTCCCACGAATCGTTGCAACTCCACGCGCCGCCGCCCGCTGATTATCGCCAGCGTCACATTCTTGCGCCGCGCCAGCCGCTGCAGAGTTCCCCGCGTCGCGGGTACTAACCTCACCAAATTTGGCCGCCGCGCAATCCGTACCAGCGTCCCATCAAAATCCAGAAACACTGCCACTCGCCGGCTCGATCGCGCTCGCCCGGCAACGTCCTCCCAATTTTTCCAAAGAGAGAGAACTCCCCGCCGTGCTCGCTTCATGACGTGTGTGCCGCCTCGGCCTTCTCCGGGACTTCGATTCGAATTTCCGTCAAATCCGACAGCAGATTCGCTGCCCACCGGAAGATGTTGTGCTCCCGCACGTTGTGCCTCATCCGGTGCATCCGCGTCGCTTGCTCTTCATCCGGCATTTCCAGCGCCTTCAGGATCGCCCCAGCCACTTGCTGCACGTCGTAAGGATTGACCAGCAGCGAATCCGTCAGCTCCAGCGCCGCCCCCGCAAACGTGCTCAGGATCAGCACTCCGCGATCGTCTTCGCGCGCCGCCAGAAACTCTTTCGCCACCAGATTCATCCCGTCGTGCAGCGACGTCACCAGGCACAGCGATGCCGCGCGGTAATAGCGCCCAATCTCCTCGTGAGAATGGTGTTTCTTCAAAAAAACGATTGGCTTCCACGGCCCCGCCTGGAATCGCGCATTAATGCGCTCCGCTTCTGCGCTCACTTCATCCAGGAATTGCCGGTAGCGCTCGATATCTGTCCGGCTCGGCGCTCCAATCTGCACGAAACTGAATCGCCGCTGATATGCCGGATTCGATTCCAGAAAGCGCTCGATCCCTCGAAACCTTTCCAGTATTCCCTTCGTGTAATCGACGCGGTCGACTCCCACACCCAACAGCGACGCCTCAATTCCCAGCTCCGCGCACAATGCCGCGCGCTCTTCGCCCGTGTTCCTCTTCTCGTTGACCGCGTGGCCATTCTCAGGAAACGCCACGCTGATCGGATAAGGCCGCACGCGCGTCACGTGCCCTTGCCGGTTCACCGCGAAGCGGTCCCATTCCGTCAGGGCTTCCAACGCGCGATCCACCGTCGCTAAAAAATTGTTGCAGTGCGATTGAATGTGAAACCCGATGAGGTCCGCGCCGAGCAATCCGTCCACCAGCTCCCGCTGCCATGGGCATATTCCAAATACCTCCGGATTCGGCCACGGAATATGCCAGAAAATCGCCACGCGCGCGTCCGGGCGCGCCTCCTTCACCATCCGCGGAAGCAGCGCAAAGTGATAGTCCTGCGCCAGTAAAATCGGCGATTCCGTCCCCCTCATCTCTTCCAGCACGACATTCGCGAACCGCTGGTTCACTTCTTGATAGTGTTCCCAATCACCCGGGCGAAAAATCGGCCGCGTATGCGCGATGTGGCAGAGCGGCCAAAGCCCCTCGTTTGCGAACCCTTCGTAATAGCCTTTTTCTTCTTCCGCGCTCAGCCACACACGCCGCAGCGTGTAGCTCGGTCGGTCGGGCGGCACGCGTTGGTGGTCCCGCGCGTCCACCATCTCCCGGTCTGCGGTCCCCGAGCCGTGCGCGATCCAGGTTCCATCGCATGCCACCAGCACCGGTTCGATCGCCGTCACCAATCCGCTTGCCGGCACTATGGTATTGATCGACTTGTCTTTTTCCCCGTAGACATAAAGGTAAGGCTCGCGATTTGCCACCACAAACAGCGGCTTGTCCGCCAGCTTGTCTCGCAGGCTCACGCGCAGCCGCTCGGCTGTCCAGATGGATGCTGCCGAATCCCTCAGCCGCGCTTCTTCTTCCGCCGTGGCCCGCGCCGCATTCAGGTCGTGCGCCAGATGGGTCACTTCTTTGTTCATCTGCTGGAAAATGTCGTCTTGGGGTAAACCGGGCGGAACCGTCGTCCGTGTTTCTCCGGTTCGAAGTGTGTGCAGCCACTTTGTCGTTCGCGCCAGCGGCGCCGTAAAAGTCCATCGCACCAGAACCAGCGCCAGCCCGGTTATGAGCAGTGTTTGGATCAGCGCCGTAACCAGCGCGTCGCGCATCGTCCGCGAAACCTGCGTGTCGATGTAACTCGTATCGTGAAACAGCGCCAGCGTTCCCGCTGCTTCCCCGTTGTGGTGCAGCGGCAGCGCAAAAATGTGAAGCGAAATCCCGCCTTCCTTCGAAGCGGGTCCCGGCTGTGGAAGGCGCACAAAATCGCCGGCCCCCGCGTCACGCTGCCCCGCGCGCGTCGCGGTCTCCGGCCGTACGGGCGCTAATTTTGTCAGTCCCGGCGTGATCGCCAGAATCCCGCCGGCCGCGTTGTAAACCGCCACGCCCTTCAAGTGTTCGCGTTGCCCAAAGCGGTCCACCAGTCGCTGCAGATTTTTCTCGGGAGCGCGATCGAGCGCAGCTTCTACGTTTTCTCGCAAACTCTCGCCCAGACTCTCCGCATGCCGCGAAAGTTCGTTTCGAAGCTCGCGCTTCTCCGTCCGAACCTGGTACGCCGCAAACAGCAGAGACACCACGGCCACGCTGACAATTAGAGGTAGAACGATTTTGAGTGTCGTGCGCATTCAGTTCCTCGCTAGGTAAGGAAGAGATTGCGCCGATCCGGGGCTGGGGTCGGGCGGCGGGTGCACCTGAAAGTCAGTTTGCTTCGCGCGAGCTTATCATCGCATATTCGTCCGAATATGCATTTGAATTTTCGCCGCGCTTGGCAAACGTCTTCCGTTAGTACAGGTTTAGCGTGGCAGTCTGGGTCACTACGACGTGGGTCGCAACGTTCTTTCCGCTGTCTGATTTGTATTCCACCGAGGCTTGCGATCCGACCGCGAGCTTGCCTTCCACTTTGGTGTGCTCGTCGATCATGAATTGCACGGTGTTGACGCTCTGGTTGTTCGTGATTTCCATTGTGAAGGAAGCATCACCGACGGCGGAAATCTTTCCGGCAATCGACTGGCTGTCCGGCGCGTTGTTCGAGTCGCTTGCCGAGGATTCCGAGGGCACGGGTTGCGACCACACAGCAACGGTGAAGCACAGCAGGAACATAGTGGCCAACGAAATCATGGTGCGGAATTTCATGGAATTGCCTCCGATTCAATTTTTGGCTGGCCCGCCCGCATAAAAAGCACGAACCACGCCAAACCGGGAGCGAATTCATCCTCGGAGTTAAGTCAGTTAGGAATGAAAGAGATGCAGAACCCTCCAGGATCCCTCCGAACATTCCTTCAAGCCCAACGTCTATGGATATTTTGCCTCACCGCCTCGAAGCCGTGTCTCCACATACTGGATTCCCTGTATCCCCGGTCATGGTTCGCTACGCATGCACTCTTCGCTCCCCGGTTATCGAAATTCCTGCTGGCTGCTGACGAATTTCTCGCCAGTCGAATCGCCGCCTTTGATCCGTGCCCCAGATTCCACTTTCCCTGGCCGATACGAAGCGGCTGCACCTGTTGGTATGGATGGGCGAGAGAAGCCGAGTCGAACCATTTTGGGACAAGGAACGTTTGGAGTGACCCCCACCCCCCCGGTTTTTTGTAAGTGTTGCTTCTAAAGGAGTTAAGCTTCCCGTAAGTCCTTTGGATGCCACACTTGTGCGGTGGTTCGTAAGTGTGGCTTCTAAAGGGGTTAGCGCGGAAGTGGTGAGTGGCGAGCGGCCCCGGCCCGGTCGGGGCAAGTGAGTGGCGAGATGAGAATAGAAGTGAGAGGGGTTACACCCTCCGTTGGGAAGGAAAGAGTGCGGAAGTGACTGAGGATAAATGGGTTGGGGTGGGGCCGTGGGGAAAAAGAGTGTGCAAGTAGTTGAGGAGAAAAGGGTTGAATCTGGAACAGGGGCGGGGAAAGAGAGGGAAGAGGCAGCCCGAGTTGGCCGGGGGAAACGACGGGCACGAAGGTTCAGAGGGGAGAGGTTGACAGTCGACAGTTGAAAGTCGAAAGGACGAAACACGTAGGGACGGCAGAGTAAGGGACGGGCGGCGACGTGCGCGGAGAGGACGGGCCGAGGATGTGGGTTGGGATACACGCGAAAGAATAGCACGCCGGTATGGATTAGTTAAGAGATTTGCAGGGAAACGCGAGAATCGGGAGTTGGATGGTGGAGAAGGCGGATTTAATGGTGCGCCCATTTGATGGGCCGGATTTCGGACGTTTAACTCATGGCCTTCTATTAGGGAAGCTTCAACGAGATATTCCATTTCGACTTCAATCTTGACGTGGCTTGCGTTTCCTGTGCCAAGCTATCCATTAAGTCCTTAATTGAAGCATGGCTACGTCCATCTTCGACCGCGAGGCGCGAAGCACCTGCTAGAATACGTAGCAACTCAGGAGCAAATGTGATCGACCATCCGGACGCGTAGTCTGCATTAGGCACCGGGATGTAGTCATCGGCTGAAGTCGCTCTTGGCAAAGTGCGGTTTTCAGGTAAGACAAGGAATTTTTGACACATCGCCTCGAACTTAGGGCCATTGTCGAAGAACTTGGTCAATTCGTTTGACCGCCGAGAATGGAGGGAGGCCAAGATGAATTCAATCTCAACGCCGGACGGCGAAGACAACGATGCAGCCGCAAGGGCGCCATCCTGAATGGCTAAGATAAGATTCGCGTCAAGCTTGTTGAAAGAGGGTGAAAGCATTGATAGCCTCGCAAAATATGATAATCGTTTCCATGAATATTACTGGCACCAGCCAGTGGGGAAACCATTGAAGAATCTACCTCGACCGATTATTGGCGGGTGGCGCAGCCTTTCGCTGGGAATTTGTTCTTGACGTGAGGTGCACGACACGAGCATATCATTGCTGGACATAGCTGTGGAGTATAGCCACGAGGGTGGCCTACCCTTGCGGTTTTTGCAAGGGTGGGCGGTTCTTTGGTTTTCTCATGCCGACTGGTTTGCGTCGCCATTACGGTCAGGGAGATCTGCATTTTGTGACGTTTTGCTGCTACCACCGGCGGCGGCACTTGCAGACTGCGCGAGTGAGGAATCTTTTCCTGAAGGTGCTTCTACGCCAGTCAAGAGGATGGGCTGATTTCCATCGACACGGTGGACTGAGCGGATTGAAGAAGAAGAGTGACCCACCCTTTGCGAAAAACAAAAACGCAAAGGGTAGGCCACCCCGAGCTTGCTTGTCGGCTGAGGGTGTGCCACCCAGCAAGTTTACTCGGAGCTAGGAGCCGACGCCGTCATCCAGTCAGCCTTCTCAATGCCGGAAATAGCGCAAAAGTTGGACCCATATCCCAAAGATTGAGATTAGGAGAAATAGGCCCCCAAGGATGCGAAGCAAGTACGTATGCCGCTGGGCATCAGGTTCAGCAGAAAGCTTACGAGGCGAAAACCTATCCAACACGGCTAACGGCTTGACAAGGAAGCCTATTCCGAGAGCAAAGAAGAACAACCAGAGGATCACCGCCCCCCAACTCGCACTGTGATGATGTGAGCGGATACGTTGGTTATACTCTTCAGGAGATTGCAGATAGATCAATAAGGGAGCACCGAAGATCACAAACAATGGGAAGAGCGTGAACGCCAGTCCCAATACTCGCCATTGTGGTGCATTCGGATCCCAAGAAGAGCTAGGTTTTGCCCAGAGGTCTATCCGGGCCATGCGGTCGATCAAACGAAAATAAGTACCAGGCGATATGAGCAGACAGAGGCCAATCGCCAAGAACACTAACACCACAAGAAGATAGACTATGACAAACAAGATTGTCCCTTCTGAAAAGATTGTCTATCGCCCACTTCAGTATTTTCTTTCCGACACCGGCCTTACACCCGGAAACCGAGAAGCCCGCCGCGGCGGGTGGCGCAGCCTTTCGCTGGGAATTTGTTCTTGACGTGAGGTGCACGACACGAGCATACCATTGCTGGACTTAGCCGTGGAGTACAGCTGCGAGGGTGGGCTTCGTTCTTTTCGAGGGCCACCCCCGCGCGTCGTAGTGGGCTAGTGTGGGAGGCCAGCACGTCTGCGCTGAATTGCGAATTCTATGTACTTCCTGAGTTTTGTATCGGATTCGTGTGCCAAATGATTGCTGAGGGCCTCGGTAGCTGTCTCGCCCTCAATCATTTTTAGGGCGCGGCTAGCTATCCAGCGCTTCTGAATACCACCCGTTTCCAGGACGGAAGAAAGGGCAGGTATGGCCGGCTCACCCATGTGCCCAAGAGCTTTACCAGCCGGAAAATCTTCTAGCAGCTCCTCGCTAGAAAGATCGCTGTAGCCCTGTTCGACGTGTTGATCGATGTGCTGGACCAAAGCGGGAATGGCTTCAACGATTTGCAAAGAACTGGCCAAGAAAACCTCGTTTTGCCACACCAGCAGGTTATCACCGGGACCAGCAATCTTTTCGGGAAGGTGATCTGCCAAGTATTTCCTGACATCCGGATGCCTCTTCCCCAGTTTCACAAACTGTACAAAAGCCTGACGGCTGGTCCTTCCAGTTTGCAGTTTCTGAAAGAGAGCATCATTTGAAAGGGCCCCTTGGCCATAAAGCGATGCCCCGCAGAACAGCAGAACGATCGAGCAGATTCCAACTTTCATGATTAGCTTCACGGCGGGTGGCGCAGCCTTTCGCTGGGAATTTGTTCTTGGCGTGAGGTGCACGACACGAGCATACCATTGCTGGGATTAGCTGTTGAGTATAGCTGCGAGGGTGGCCTACCCTTGCGGTTTTTGCAAGGGTGGGCTGCTCTTTGGTTTTCTCACGCCGACTGGTTTGCGTCGCCATTACGGTCAAGGAGATCTGCATTTTGTGACGTTTTGCTGCTGCCACCGGCGGCGGCACTTGCAGACTGCGCGAGTGAGGAATCTTTTCCTGAAGGTGCTTGCCGAGGTTCGGGTCAAACATGATTTTAGGCTGGTGGGCTACGTGGTGATGCCGGACCAAGTGCACCTGCTGATCAGCGAGCCGAAAAAAGGGAATATATCGAAGGTGCTGCAGGTTTTAAAGCAACGAGTATCGCGCAAGATGCGCGGAAAGAGGAGCGGAGCGTCGAGGAAACAACTGCGGCTGAATTTCGGAGAGGCATGGGAGACGGACAGGCGATTCTGGCAGCGGCGTTTCTACGATTTCAATGTATGGAGCCATGAGAAAAAGAAAGAGAAGCTGCATTACATGCACGCGAATCCTGTGAGGGAGCGGATGGTGCAACATCCCAAAGAGTGGCCGTGGAGCAGTTTTTCATTCTACGCCAATCAAGAGGATGGGCTGATTTCCATCGACACGGTGGACTGAGCGAATTGAAGGAGAAGAGTGACCCACCCTTTGCGAAAAACAAAAACGCAAAGGGTAGGCCACCCTCAATGACGTTGTCGGCCAAGAGCGTGCCACCCGCCTCCCGAGTTCTCGTCGTTCTGACAATCAGATATATTCTGTCGAAGTAGCGGACATTCTTATCTAATCTGCTTTCCGAGCTAGCCGGTGGTGGAATTTGGAATTGAGAGCTTGCGTCGAACCGCGGCGACCAGTCGCACACTAGGAATGAAAGTCAAAAGGAATGCCCATACGAGAATGAGTGCGCATTCTGTTGCGCTCCCGGCAGGATTGTTGAGTCTTCTGGACAATTGAAGCGACGAAAAACCAGCTATGAAAAGAATCACGCCGATAGCTGCAGTGACGATTTGCCCGACGAACTTGCTGGTTGCTATCTCCTGGATTTGATTGATCTTTTTGTCACGAATGGTCATGAACCACTTCGCAACCAAATACCACAAGACAACCACAGCGGCCAAAAAAATCATCTCATCCAAGCCAAGAGTGAATGCGGTTCGTGTCGGATGGTCTGTCGGTGTCGCCGCGAGTCGGCTAATGAGTGGCCAAGTGATCAGGGCAGGAGCATTGAGTCCCAGACAGACTAGAGTAGGTGTCGGAACGTAGAGTGTGTCCAGTCGAACGGGATCTTTCACCGTGTGGCCCCAAGCCAATAAAAGGACGGCCAAGGTGAACTGGAACAGTGGTAACAGTAGGGTGATTTTTATTCTTTGCATAACAGTGGACCATTGCCTTGTCCTGGATCAAAATAGTGGAGGGATCCCCCCAAAACATTTTTGTTCCAAATAGTATGAGATGGCTACGCTTCCCAACGTATCCGTATTGACACCTAGTGTTGTGGACAGGGCGGAATCGTCCAGACCCGTAAAGCCGTGTAGAGCTTCGTGAAACAGCGTCGCTTCGTTTAGGATCGCTCCCTGGGTCGTACCTGCGGTACAGGCCGAAGCCGGATTGAAAAAGATCATTACTCCTTTTGGGCTAGGCGTGCCAGAGATCGCTGTTGCTTCCTTCCTAGCGACGTACTGCTTTACCGGTTCGCGGGTGGCGCAGCCTTTCGCTGGGAATTTGTTCTTGACGTGAGGTGCACGACACGAGCATACCATTGCTGGACTTAGCCGTGGAGTACAGCTGCGAGGGTGGCCTTCGTTCTTTTCGAGGGCCACCCCCGCGCGTCGTAGTGGGCTAGTGTGGGAGGCCAGCACGTCTGCGCTGAATTGCGAATTCTATGTACTTCCTGAGTTTTGGATCGGATTCGTGTGCCAAATGATTGCTGAGGGCCTCGGTAGCTGTCGCGCCCTCAATCATATTTAGGGCGCGGCTCGCCACCCAGCGCTTCTGAATACCGCCCGTTTCAAGGGCCGAAGAAAGGGCTGGTATGGCCGGCTCACCGATGTGCCCAAGAGCTGCACCGGCCGGGAAATCTCGTAGCAGTTCCTCACTGGACATTCCGATTATATCCTGTCGGACGAGTTGATCGATGTGTTGGGCCAAAGCTGGAATTGCTTCAACGATCTGCAAATAACCGGCCAAAAGAGCGTCGTTTTCCCACACCGGTGGGTTATCACCGGGACCGGCAGCAATCTTTTCGGGAAGGCGATCCGCCAAGTATTTCCAGACATCTGGATGTCTCTTCCCCAGTTTCAGAAACTGTTCAAAAGCCTGGTGGCTGGTCCTTCCAGTTTGCAGTTTCTGAAAAAGAGCATCATTTGAAGGGGCCCCTTGGCCATAAAGCGATACCCCGCAGAAGAGCAGAACGATCGAGCAGATTACAATTTGAATGACTAGCTTCACGGTATCTCCTAGGCGGGTGGGGCAGCCTTTCGCTAGGAATTTGTTCTTGACGTGAGGTGTACGGCATGAGCATACCATTGCTGGACTTAGCTGTGGAGTATAGCTGCGAGGGAGGGTTGTTCTCTGGTTTTTCGATGCCAACCGGTTTACCTCGCCATTATCGCCGGGGCGATCTGCGTCTTGTGACGCATTGCCGGGTGTGGCCGTGGCTAGACGGCGCGGGCTTGTTCGCCGAGGGAGCGGAGTTTGCTGGCGTCGATTTGGAGGGCGGCGGTGGCGACGTTTTCCTCGAGGTGCGGGACGCTGGAGGTGCCGGGGATGGGGAGCATGACGGGAGAGCGCCAGAGGAGCCAGGCGAGGGCGAGCTGGGATGGAGTGATCTTCAAGTCCGCGGCGGTGCGAGCGAGGGCGCTTTCCGGGCCGGACAACTTACCGGCGCCGAGCGGAAACCAGGGAATGAAACCGATGTGGGCGCTTTCGCAGAATTCGAGGACGCTTTCGGCGGAGCGGTCGGTGACGCTGTAGCGGTTTTGCACGGAGACGATGGGAACGATTTTTTGCGCGTGCTCGACTTGCTTGACGCTGACTTCGGAGAGACCGATGTGCTTGATCTTTCCTTGCGATTGCAAATCCTTCAGCGCGCCGAGCTGATCCGCGGCGGGAACTTTTGAATCGATGCGGTGGAGTTGATAGAGGTCGATGTGGTCGACCCGCAAGCGGCGGAGACTGCCTTCGCAGGCGGCTCGCAAATGTTCCGGGCGGCCGTTTTCGACCCACTTGTCGGGGCCGGTGCGCTCGAATCCACCCTTGGTGGCGATTACCAGGTCGGCGGGATAAGGATGCAGCGCTTCGGCGATGAGCTCTTCGCTGACGTGGGGGCCGTAGGCGTCGGCGGTGTCGATGAAGTTGATGCCGAGTTCGACGGCGCGGCGCAGGACGTGGATGGCTTCGGCGTGATCCTTGGGCGGACCCCAAATGCCTTTTCCGGTGATGCGCATGGCGCCAAAACCGAGACGATGGACGTTGAGATCGTTGCCGATGCGGAAGTCCCCGGACTTTGCGGCGGGCGAATCTGCGTGCGAGTGTTTTGCGGATTTGTTTTGCATGGATGTTCCCTCAGTAGAACGATTCTCGTTAGCCGCGGTGCGGCGATGCTGCTATACAGAGTGATCTGGGCGCGATTGCCTACGTCACAGTCAGATGCCGGGTGGGGGTGCGCGGGTGCAGGGAGCTTACCGGGAACGAGCTAAGTCACGAGTTATGAGGAAGGTACGCAGCAGAATGCCCCACGGAAGAGGTCCAGCAGAGATTCTTGCGAATGGACCATGGCCGGCTGTCCAAATGGCGGGATCTCGAACGACATTATAGTAGCGGGATAGTAGCGGGACAGGATGCCCGCCTGAAATCCAAGAGGAGACTTTCCATGCAATATCTTTTGATGCTTTACGTGAACGAGGCCGGCTGGCCCCAGTTAACCAAGGCCGAGCAGGAAGCGGGGATGGCGGCGTATATGGCGTACACGGAGGCATTGACAAAGGCCGGCGCGCTGGTGGGGAACAAGCGCCTGCAGCCGAGTTCGGCAGCGACCACGGTGCGCGTTGCGAACGGCAAGTCGCGAGTGCTGGACGGCCCCTATGCGGAGGCGAAAGAACAGATGGGCGGGTTCTACATCATCGACGTGCCCGATCTCGACGCCGCCATATCGTGGGCATCGCGTTGCCCGGCGGCGGGTCACGGTGTCATCGAGGTGCGTCCACTGTGGTGAACGCCGGGCGCGGCGAGTTAAGAAACGCGGCACAATCACTTCGGCCAACGGAGCTAGTTATGCCGTCGAAGCAGTCTTCACCTTCGGAAATATCGGGACTAAGAAACATTGGCGTGCGGGGACTTATCGCGAGTTGATGGGAGGAAGGCCATGAGCATCAGGAAAAAGTTGCTGGTTATCGGAATCGTTTTGACGGCCGCCGCGGGAATGCTGGGACATCACTACTTGGTTTGCGCACTAGACGCGTTTCAGATACTCGTGGCGGGCGCGTTGGTCTCGACGATTGGAATGTAGGTGTTACTGGCGATTGGCGCCGGAATGGAATTTTTGGCGAGGCTGTCCAAATCGCCGGGTTTCCAGCGTCATTTAGTAGCGGAACAAAGTAAAGCGGAAGATCCCGTCCGCCGACAACCAGGGAAGGAGACTCCTGATGAAGTACATCCTGATGGACTACGTGGGCGAAGCGGGCTGGCCGGAATTGACGAGAACCGAGCAAGAACACTGGCTGGGAGCCTATCGAGCTTACATGGAGGCCATGACGAAGGCGGGGGTGCTGAAAGACAGCAAAGGGCTGCACTCCACTTCAGAAGCGACGACCGTGCGGGTGGTGAATGACAAGGCCCAAGTTCTGGACGGGCCGTACGCGGACTCGAAAGAGCAGTTGGGCGGCTTTCATATTATCGAGGTGCCCGATCTCGATGCCGCGATCGCGTGGGCAGCGCGGTCTCCGACCGCGTTGCATGGCGTCGTCGAAGTGCGTCCGGTCCGGGAGGGCACGCTGCTGACCGACGACATCACCCGATACATCAAGGCCGAGTGAGCCGCACAGCCGGAAGAGTCTCAGAAATGCAAGTTAACGAGGATAAAAGGAGAAATAACATGCGCAGAGTAGTCGTTTTCAATATGGTGGCGCTGGATGGTTTTTTTGTGGATAGCAAGGGCGACATGAGCTGGGCTCACAAACATGATCCGGAGTGGAACGCGTTTGTGGGCGAGAATGCCAGCGGCAGCGGCGTGCTGTTGTTCGGCAGGATTACGTATGAAATGATGGCCAGCTACTGGCCGACACCCATGGCGCTGCAGAATTCTCCGGTGGTGGCGCAAGGGATGAACGCCATGCCGAAGGTGGTGTTTTCGCGAACGCTGGACAAGGTTTCCTGGAGCAATACGAAGCTGGTGAAGGGCGAGCTGGCAATGGAAATACGAAAGATGAAAAAAGAGGCCGGACCGGACATGGTGATTCTGGGAAGCGGCAGCATCGTTTCCCAATTGGCGCAGGAAAATCTGATCGATGAATACCAGATTGTGCTGAGTCCCACGGTCCTCGGCAAGGGCCGGACGATGTTCGAGGGCGTCAAAGAGAAGGTGAACTTGAAGCTCACGAAGTCGCGCGCCTTCGGCAACAGCAACGTGTTTCTGTGTTACGAGCCGGTGGCGTGAAGAAAAAGTACGAGGAGCGCTGAAATAAACCATGCTTTCAAAAACAGAGCGACCTCAAAGCATCTCCGAATACATCAACGACGCGCCCAAAGAGGCTCGGAGGAAACTGCGTGAAATGCGCGCGTGCATTCGGAGAGCCGCACCGGGAGCCAAGGAAGGCCTGAAATGGGGCATGCCCGCTTTCTCCAATCACAGGATTCTTGTGACGTTCGCGGCCTTCGAACATCACATCAGCTTCTGTCCCACGCCGTCGGCAGTGAAGGCCTTCGCGAAAGAGCTTTCGAAATATGTCACCGGGAGTTCGTCGATCCAGTTTCCCCTGGAGAAGCCGCTGCCGCTGCCGCTGATCCGCAAAATCACGGAGTTCCGCGTGCGGGAGAGCGTCGAGGAAGATGCGAAATGGAGAACGGGACGGAAAACAATGTCGGCAATCGTTCCTTGAGTCCCGGGTGAGCGTATGAACGGCAGCGCAGGCGAGGCGCACAGCACGGCGGACGCGGTTGCGCGCCGCAGTTACGGAAAGCTGGTCGCTTATCTTGCATCGCGGTCGCGGGATGTGGCCGCCGCCGAAGACGCACTCTCGGAAGCTTTCGCTGCGGCTCTGGCGGATTGGCCGCGGAACGGTTGCCCATCGAATCCGGAAGCCTGGTTGTTGACCGTCGCCCGGCGAAAAGCCATCGACGTGGCACGTGCGCGGTGGCGCCATGAGATTGCGTCCGAGGAGTTGAAGGTAATGGCGGAGGGGCTGGACGCTGCCGCGATTTATGCGGAGATCCCGGACCAACGTCTCGCGCTGATGTTCGCCTGTGCCCATCCCGCGATCGATGCCAGCATTCGTGCACCGCTAATTCTGCAAGTGGTTCTTGGGCTGGATGCGAAGGCCATCGCCTCGGCGTTCCTCATGTCTCCGGCCGCCATGGGAAAGCGGCTCGTCCGTGCCAAAGACAAAATCCGCAACGCTGGTATTCCTTTCATCGTCCCGGAGCGCGAGGAACTTCCCGCCCGGCTCGACACCGTGTTGGACGCTATCTATGCGGCCTTCGCCGAAGGTTGGACCGACCCGGGCGGGACCGACGCCGTCCGCCGCGATCTCACAGAGGAAGTCCTGTTTCTAGGCAAGCTCGTGATCGAGTTGCTGCCGGAGGAGCCGGAGGCGCTGGGGTTGCTTGCACTCATGCTTCACGCGGAAGCGCGACGCCGCGCGCGGCGCGATGCACGCGGCGAGTTCGTGCCGCTCGCCGAACAGGATCCGCAACTGTGGGATTCGCAAATGATCTTTGAGGCCGAGGCGCTGCTCCGGCGTGCCAGCGGGCTGGGCGCAATTGGCCGCTATCAGTTGGAAGGCGCGTTGCAGTCCGCGCACGTGTATCGCTGCCGGACGGGGCACGACAACTGGGCCGAGGTGGTGCAGTTATACGACACACTGTTCGCACTCGCCGGCTCGCCGGTGGTGGCCATCAATCGTGCTTTGGCCATCGCGGAAATACATGGCGCCAGCGCCGCGCTAGACGCCTTACCCGATGCATCCGCGGATTCACGGCTTGCCGAATACCAGCCCTACTGGGCTGTGCGCGCCGAGCTGTTGACCAAGGCAGGCGCGCAGGGCGAAGCCCGCCGTGCATATGAGATCGCGATCGGTCTTGAGCGCGACCCTGCGGTGCGCCGTTTTCTGCAGCAACGTCAGTCGGCCTTGCCGGCGTGATCCTCCGCGCGAATCGGACCGCGAAGATTCTCGATGGCCATGTGACTCCGAACGAGATCCGTGAATCCCGCAGTTCGAACCGCCAGTAAGCCAGAGTTTTTCGCCTGACTTCATCTTCTCAGCTAAGTTGGCGCGATTCAGGGTGTCAATTGGTCGATCGCGAGCATCCAACGGACGGGTTGTTGGCGAGTGGGAAGCGTGCACTCGAGGAGGATCAGATGGCGGCTGGCAATGAGGGCATGAGGATTGTGCTGCAGGTGGGTGCTGAGCTGCGGATCAAGAACAATGGGGATGTAGTGATGGACAATCCGGAGCTGGAGCTGGCGGGCGAAGAAGGCGCGGCGGATGCAGTAGTGGTGTACCGGTTTGACGCCAAGGCCGGGGAACATATTTTGCGTTTGGTAGACCCGGTTGCGGAC
>Ga0210407_10001731_pt1 | contig 19872 bp, 17 predicted proteins | sample IncBWC27MmetaG_FD_150860 | JGI IMG/M metagenome (GOLD analysis project Ga0210407, IMG submission 150860) | Forest soil microbial communities from Barre Woods Harvard Forest LTER site, Petersham, Massachusetts, United States - Inc-BW-C-27-M | ecosystem: Environmental > Terrestrial > Soil >... | reverse complement strand
GCGTGGGGCGCGGGAAAGAAAGTATAGCAGACGGGGAGAGGGGGCCACTTAGGAGCGAGCGCCCGCAGCTCGCCGTGCTTCTGGGATTGTTAGTGATTCGCTTGGTGTTCGCATATATTTAAGGTATGCCGCATTGCTGGAAGGGTTTGTTCCGACGCGCTTCGGTGGTGCGGGGACTTGCTGCGTGCATGCTCTTGGTTTTCGGGGCCGGCTCGCTGGCGCCCGCCGTGCAAGGTGACGACAGCCGCTACATTGTGAAAACAAGCAGCCGGATCGAATTTCACTCCAGCTCGACGTTCGCGAAGGTCGTCGGTGTGTTTCATTCCTGGGAAGCGAATATGAAGATGCCCGCGGACAAATTTGCAGACGCTTCGTTGGTGCTCGAAATCGAGGCGGCGAGTGTAACCACCGGAAGCGGCCTGAGGGACAAAGAAGTGAAGGCGAAGAATTTTTTTGCGGTGCAAGAGCATCCCAAGATTCGTTTCGCGTCCAAGAGCATTGTCTCGGACGGTGCGCCGACGAAATTTCACATGGACGGCGATCTCACGATTCGCGGAATCACTCAGCCGGTTTCGGTTTCCATTACGCTGCTTCGGCAGGACGACGGCCACGAATGGATTGACGGAAGTTTTTCGTTCAACCGGCGGGATTTTGGAATGACGCATAACCCTCCGTTCGACAAGATCGCCAACACCGTTCTGGTGCGATTTCACCTGGACACGGTGAACGGCACCGCGCCAGTGGCACAGAACTGAACTGCTGGCACGCAGACCGCGGGCCGACCGCGAATCACCCCGGAACACGCCGCAGCACCCCAAATACCAGAGGCACGTTTAGCGCGTGGCATGGAAGCGTCCGCGTGAGCCGACAGCTGCCAGCCAGATACGATCGCTACCAGATAACTTGCTTGACTCCCCATCCCGTTGAGGCTTATAGCTATACCAGCAATTTCGAGGGGTGGATTCATGGGGCCGGGGGAGTCGTCCGCAGGATTTATCGCGCTGATTTGCATTTTTGATGGGACAAGTCTGCCCACAAGCCGTATAAGCCTGCACAGGAGAACACCATGAGGATTTCCAGCCGCTGGGGTGTAGTCGTTGCGATCGTGTGCGCGATTTTATTGATGATGCTGGCGGCAGCGCCGGGGTGGGCGCAAACATTTCGTGGCACGATTCAGGGGACGGTGACGGACAGCAGCGGCGCGGCGCTGGTAGGCGCAACGGTCACAGTACACAACGTAGACACTGGAGTGGACCGCATTACGAACACGACCGCGGATGGCGGCTACCTGATGCCAGAGTTACCGGTGGGGACGTATGACGTCACCATCGAAATGTCGGGCTTTCAGAAGGCCAAGGTTACCGCAGTGACGGTTACTGTTGCAGCTGAGCGCCGCGTGGACGTCAGCCTGAAGCCGGGCCAGGTGAACCAGCAGATCCTGGTATCCGGGGAAGAAGTACCGGTGGTGGAAACATCCAGCGACACGCTGGGTGGCTCTTTCGAGAGCGACTCCGTGGAGAACTTGCCGATTAATGGCCGCGATTATACGAAGCTGCTGATCTTAGTTCCCGGCGCGACAGGGGAGCCGAACGGCGGAGGTGATTCTCCCGGTTCATACGGCCAGTTCAGCGTGAATGGGAGCCGAGGCCGCGCAAACAATTACCTTCTCGATGGCACGGATATGAACGACGGCTACCGGAACCTGCCGGCCATCAACCAGGGCGGCGTGTTCGGCACGCCGGGAACGATTCTACCGGAAGATTCCATCCAGGAATTGGGCGTGCTTTCGAACACGGAGGCGGAGTACGGGAGAAATTCTGGCTCCGTGGTGAATATCATCACGAAGAGCGGAACGAATACATTCCACGGCAGCGCCTTCGAAGATTTCAGAAACGCAGTCCTGAACGCGCGGAACTTCTTCAACGACGCGGGCCAGCCGAAGGACGCCTTCCGGAATAATCAATTTGGGGGAGCGGTAGGCGGTCCCATCGTCAAGGACAAGCTGTTCTTTTACGGGTCGTACGAAGGGCAGCGCGAAGGCATGGCCATCACTTCTCTCAACAGCGTTCCGGCATTAAGTGATTACAATCAAGCGATCGCGACTTTGGGTGGCACTGTACCATGCACAACCACGATAATCGCGTGCGTCAACGCGAACTCCAACGTGATCAATCCCACGATTTTGAACCTCTACAACTTGTGCAATACGAATGGCCATTGCTCCGGCTTCCACGATGTCTGGCCCACAACTTCTGCGATTGGCGGACCCGCATCGAACAATCTGGACAGCGCCATCGCCAAGATTGATTACAACCTGAACACGAACAACCAGATTTCCGGGCGTTACTTCTTCGGAAACAGTCATCAGAGCTTTCCGCTCGGCGTGGGTGGCGGTAACAACCTGCCCAATACCAACACAAATGCGCCGATCCGTACGCAGTTGGTCTCTTTGAGTTGGGTCAGAACCGTTTCCGCGGAGCAAGTGAACGAATTGCGATTCGGATATAACCGCTATCGCAACGGATTTTTCCCGCAAGATGCATCGGTTTTCGGCGATCCCAATACTTCACTGGGGATCAATACGCTTAATTTACTTGGTCCGGGCACGGCGTTGCCCCGCGATTTCGGGCTACCCACGATTGCAGTGAGTGGTCTGGCGCACCTTGGTTCATCCGGCTTTTCCAATCCCCGCGACCGCGTGGACAGCAACTATCAACTTTTCGACAATTTCTCGTGGAAGATAAACCGGCATGACGTCAAGTTTGGCGGTGAGTATCGCCGCACCACCGTAAACTCGTTCAACGATCTCCTGGCGCGCGGTGAGCTCGATTTCAATAGCCTCACCGACTTTCTGGGAGGCGGGCTCGCTGGCGGGAACGAAAACTTCGGAAACACCTCACGGAACGCTCACCAAAATTTCCTGGCTTTTTACGTTCAGGACGGGTATCACGTCAACAGCCGGCTGACGGTGAACCTCGGTCTGCGCTGGGATTATTTTGGTGTGATCGGCACCGATGGCAATCAGCTCAGTATTTATGACCCGGCTGTCGGTCTCGTCCGGCCCGGTCAGCTTTATCCCAAGGACAAGAATAATTTCAGCCCGCGTGTCAGCCTCGCCTACGATGTATTCGGCAAGGGGAAGACAGTGGTGCGCACCGGATTCGGCGTTTTTTATGACGCTTTCTCGCAGGATTTCTTCACTGGCCAGCTTGCATACAACACGTTCAATACCGGACCCGCTTACAACGCAATAGGTCCCAATCCTGTCTTCATCACGTTCAACCTGAATCCGGCGCTGCCTGCGGGGACCGGGCCGCTCTTCGGCGATACGATTATTCAACCCAATGTGCCCATTTTCGATCCAGCTTCTGTGACGCCAACGACCGCGTCAACCACGGACGCCTTCACCGTCGCACAGAATCTACGCACTCCCTACGTTTACAATTACAACTTCAATATCCAACAAGAAATCGCGCAGAATACCGTTTTGGAAGTGGGCTACGTGGGATCGGCCGGCCGAAAGCTGATCCACTTTTTGGACATCAACCAACCCAGCCATGCGCAAATAACCGCGATTGACGAATTCTGCGGGTTCACGGGGGGAATTTCGCGCGGCACCCCGCAATGCGCGGGCGCACCGATTGTCGGTTTTACTACACCCCTGAGTTCTTTGGCGCCCAACCCGCCATTCTACGTTAATCAAATTCAGTCCAGCGCGAATTCAAACTACAATTCGCTCCAGGTATCATTGACGCAGCGGAATTGGCATCATTTCACGAATCAGGTGGCCTATACGTGGTCCCATTCGATTGATACGGCCAGCGACGGCCAGGACTATGTACCGAACGCTTCGCAGCCGAATGACAGTACGAATCCGGCGGGTAACAAGGGCAACTCCAATTTTGATGTGCGCAACCGTTTCATAATCACTTCAAGCTACGACATTCCAGAGGCAAAATCGCTGGGCAAGTTTGGATCCGGGTGGGCATTGAGCGGAGTGGCGACCGTCATGAGCGGCCATCCGTTCTCGCTGAATTACAATTTTGAGGGCGACTTCGATGGAAGCGGCGAATTTTTTGGCCGCCCTGATATCGCGGGGCCCATCCAGTACAACTACCACAATCCCGCCGAATTCCTTAACCTGACCTCTTTCGCGGTTCCTTGCACTCTTGTCGGTGGAAACGCCGACTCGAATTGCACGCCGGGAACACGCCATTTCGGTAATGAGGGCCGCAATTCTCTTCTCGGACCCAACTATCGGGACCTGGACTTCGCCATCAGCAAAATGACCTCGATCAACGAGCGATTGAAGGTGCAATTCCGGGCGGATATTTTCAATCTTTTCAATCACCCTGCTTTTTCCAGCCCGTTGCTGCCGGCTTTTTTCGCGGACGCTGCGCCTAACGGTATTAGCGACGGCACATCCGCGACGTGCGGTCCCACCATTACAATCGGTCGGAGTTGCGGCTTTTATCAGATCACGGCGACATCGGACGTCGGCCTCGGCAACCCGGTTCTAGGCGGCGGCGGTGCGCGTAGCATCCAGTTTGCCGTGAAGTTTTTGTTCTAGCAGCTGATCACGATTCGCAGAGAATTGAGCGGCTCGGTGGCCCGCCAAATTTGGGGTTGCCGAGCCGCTTTTCATTTGGGATCGTGTCAACCATAAGTGCATTATAATGTGCAATGTACAGCCTGCAGGGAGAATGTGTGGCGCTGGCGGGCGCGGCATGAGGTGCCGGTCCTGTTGCCGTTTGAGAACGATGCAACGAGCAGGAAAATAATCGCAGGCGAGAACGCCCTCCCGCGGCGGGCAGGCCTATGCCACGGTGCTGGCGGGTAAGCCGCTGATCTGTCACGGATTTGAAATATTTCGATAGGATCATACGTATTCATCTATGGAGCGACGCAAGAGCATCGGCGAGATGAGTACCGCGGAACTAGCGGATTTGCTAACGCAGGTCCGGGCGGGCGATTCAGACGCCTGGGGCGACCTGTATGGCCAGTATGCTCCGGCGATTTTCCGGTTCTGCCGGCGGGCATTGCCCACGCGCGAAGATGCGGAAGACGCCACCACGGAAATATTTATGAAGGTACGGCAAAAACTCGGGATGTACGATTCGTCGCGGCCTTTTACAGCGTGGCTCTATAAAGTGGCGAGCAATCATTGTTGGGACACGCTACGCCGCAGACGGATTCGTCAGGACCTCGAAACCGGAGATTTGGAGACGCTGCCACTGGAACATCCTGATCCGAGTCAGCTCGAACAACTACAAATAGATCACGACAGCAAACACGTTCGCGCCGGCCTGGCGAAGTTACCAGACCGCGCGCGCATGGCGCTGGTGCTGCGCTATTACTCGGAGATGAGCTACGACGAAATCGCGGACACGCTCGGAGTGCGCCGCGCGTTCGTGGGAGTGCTATTGCTGCGCGCGCGCCATCAACTGCGCGATGTGCTGGCCGAAAGCGGCGGCGGATTGCAGGGCGCGGCTGCCGGGGGAAGGTCATGAGCCACTTTGATGAAATGACGTGCCTGCTGTATTTGGAACGGCAGCTCGATGCCGACCACGCGGAGGAAGTGCGCTCCCACGCGGCTACGTGCACGGAATGCCGCGGGCTGCTGCGCGCTCTGCAAACAGAAAGCGTGTGGCTGCGCGAATCGCTGGAAGCGGATGACGAATCGGTTCCCGCGCGGCTGGTGCAAGCACCGGAACACGGCGGCGCGCCGTGGGGCTGGATCTCAGCGCTGGGGCTGAGCGCGGGCGGAGCCTACACGGTGTGGAGCGGATTTATCGAGCCGTGGCAAGCGCAGGCGGCTCAAGCCGGTTTTACGCAAGGAAATCTACTGACCATGCTTTTTTTCAGCGGTGCATTCTGGAAAGGATGGGACGCGATGCGAAGTCTGATCGAACTTCTAGCGATGGGTACACTGGGCCTGGTAGTGATATGGCTGTTGCGGCGTCACCTGCGTCGCACTACGGCGCTTGCGGTAGTAATGGGTGCGCTGGCCCTGATGGTGGCGCTGCCTCCATCCGCCGGAGCCGCGGAGCTGAAGCATGGCGATCCGAATTATTCGCTGCCGGCGGGAGAAGTGATACATACAGATTTAATTGTCTCGGCGGCTTCCACGCGGATTGATGGCGACGTGGAAGGCGACCTGATCATATTTTCGCACAGCGTGACGGTGAACGGGCACATCAAGGGCGACATAATTGCCTTCAGTCAGGAATTACGCGTGAACGGCTCGGTCGATGGAAATGTGCGCGCGATGGTGCAGAACTTGCAGCTTTATGGCACGGTGGCGCGAAATGTGCTGGCGTGGGCCGGCGATGTGAACCTGGACCAGGACGCAAAGGTGAATGGCACCTTGACGACGGGCTCCGGGCACCTGGAAGTGAACGGGAAACTGGTGGGAGATTTGCTCGCGTTTTCGGGAGATGTGGACATCAACGGCCAGTTGGGGCGCAACGCGAGGATTCGCGGCGGACACCTGACGATTGGGTCCAGGGCCGAGATCGCGGGACAGACGACGGCCCAGCTGCGGCAGCCACCGGACGTTTCAACAGGCGCGAAACTGGGCAGCCCGCTGGATTGGACGATCACCAAGAGCGGATCGGAAACCCGTTACTCGTCGGGGCGCTACTACGTGCACCAGATCTTGAAATGGGGAGCGAGCTTTTTGTTCGGGTTGGTGCTGCTGTTCCTGGTACCCGGTTTCTACTTTGACGCAGTGAAGGCGTGCGCCAAGACCGCGCCGGCGATCGGATTCGGCGTACTGTTCTTGTTCGCGATACCCATTGCGGCAGTCATCGTGTGCATCACGGTGGTGGGATTGGGAGTGGGAATTTCCGCGATGATGTTCTGGGTGATAGCGATTTATGCGGCACAAGTGTTGGTAGGCGGGTGGCTGGGAGAAAAAATTCTGGGCGAAGGTGCCGGCATAGGCGCGGCGCTGGGCCGTCTGGCGCTGGGCTTGGCGATCTTGCGCGTGTTGGGGATGCTGCCGTATCTGGGCGGGTGGATTTCGTTTGTGGTGGTGATCTGGGGCATGGGTGCGGTGGCGCTGGCGATTTACAAGAATATGCGGCCGCAGTTGGCGGCTGCAGCGGCGCCGGTGTGAAGTTCGCGCGGCGTCGGCACGGTAGCTAGCTTCGGCGTTTGGCTGTTAACGCTACGACACGACTTCGAGCTTCTTGCCGACGCGGCCGATGATTTCCGCAGCGCGTTCTAGGTCGGCGCGTTTGTGAGTGGCCGTGACGATGGTGCGCAGGCGCGCTTTGCCTTCGGGGACGGTCGGAAAGCCAATCGCGCCGGCAAAAACTCCTTCAGCAAATAGCTCCCGCGAAAATTGAAATGCTTTGGCCGCTTCCCCCACCATGATGGGCGTGATCGGCGTTTCACTCTTGCCGGTGTCAAATCCCAATTTCTTGAGCTTGCGTTTGAAGAATTTTGTATTGGCCCACAGCTTTTTGATCAGCTTTTCGCCTGCTTCGGAATCGAGCAGCTCGAATGCGGCCTGGCAAGTGGCCGTAACCGACGGCGGATGCGAAGTGGAAAAAAGGAATGGCCTTGCGCGCTGATAGAGGAAATCAATCAGGTCGCGCGAGCCGCAGACGTAACCGCCGATGGATCCAATGGCTTTGCTGAGCGTGCCCACCTGAATATCCACGCGGCCGTGGCAATTGTGATGGTCAATGGTGCCGCGGCCGCGGCTGCCCAGCACTCCGGAGGAATGCGCGTCGTCCACCATCATGATGCAATTATATTTTTCGGCCAGGTCGCACAGCGCGGGAAGATTGGCGATGTCGCCGTCCATGGAAAAGACGCCGTCGGTGATGAGCAGCTTCTTGCCGTTCCAGTCCTTGGTTTCCTGCAGGACGCGTTCGCAGTCAGCGGCGTCTTTGTGCTTGAAGACTTTGATGGTGGCGCGCGAGAGGCGGCAGCCGTCAATGATAGAGGCGTGATTCAGCTCGTCGGAAATGACGAGGTCTTCTTTGCCGAGGATGGCGGAAACGGTGCCGGCGTTCGCCGTAAAGCCGGATTGAAACACCACGCAAGCTTCCACTTTTTTGAAGTTCGCGATCTGCGCTTCCAGGTCCATGTGCATCTTCATGGTGCCGGCAATGGTGCGCACGGCACCGGAGCCGACCCCGAATTTCCGCGTGGCATCAATCGCAGCACGGCGGAGTTTCGGATGCGTGGTGAGGCCCAGATAATTATTCGAGCTGAGGTTGATGACTTCCTTGCCGTCGAAATTCGCAACCGGCTTCTGCTCGCCTTCGAGAATCTTCAGATTGAAGTAGAGATGCTTGGCTTTCAGCTCTTCGATGGCATCGTGCACATACTGAAGTTGGGGACGTGTGCCACTGCTCATGATTCCTCCGGCGGATTGGTGGCGCGTTATTTCCAGGCGCCGTTGGGATAAAACAGGATTTTACCGGCCAGGCCGGATTCCAGAAGTGAGAAGGCTTGTTCGAATTTGTCGAGTGGCACGCGTTCGTTGAAAAGCGGTTCGAGGTTTAGGCGACGGTGATTCAGAAGCTCGGTCATCTGCACCCAGGTCTCGAACATTTTGCGGCCGTAAATGCCTTGCACGGTGGCGCCTTTAAAAATTACATCGTTCACCAAATCGAAAGTCACAGGATCTTTGGGAATTCCGAGCAACGACGCGCGTCCGCCCTGGCGCAGCATTTCGAAGCCTTGGTGAATCGCGGCGGGATGGCCGCTCATTTCCAGCAGCACGTCGGCGCCAGCGCCTTCGGTAGCTTCGCGGACGCGGGCAACGACATCACCCTGTGCGGGATCGAGAGCTTCGTCCGCGCCCATTTTTATAGCCAACTCCCGGCGATGTGGATTCACTTCAGTGGCAAAGATCATTGCGGCGCCACACGCCCGCGCGACGTTGATGGCCATCAGGCCGATGGGGCCCGCGCCTGTGACGACCACATTTTGTGCGGCGATCTCGCCAGCCAGCACGGTGTGCACGGCATTTCCGAGCGGATCGAGAATCGCGGCGTAGTGTTCGGGAATCGCGGGATCGATTTTCCAGATGTTGCGGATGGGAATGACCACGTACTCCGCGAAGCACCCGTCGGCGTCAATGCCGATGATTTTCACATTCTGGCAAACGTGCGGCTGCCCCATGCGGCACGGGCGGCAATGGCCGCAATTGACGTGCATTTCGGCGCTGACGAAATCTCCGGGCTTCACCGAACTGACTTCGGAACCAACCTTTTCCACGTGGCCGCAGAATTCGTGCCCGAAAGTCATCGGCGGATGAATGCGGGATGCGGACCAACGATCCCATCCGTAAATGTGCAGGTCGGTGCCGCAGATGGAAGCAGCGCGCACGCGAACCAGAACGTCGGTGGGACCCGGCGTCGGGATGGGAACGGATTCGAGTTGCGCTCCGCGCTGGGGACGCATCTTGCGCAAAGCTTTCATCGTGGCAGTAGGCATCGTGTACAGGCGGAGGTGCACCAGTCCGCCAAACTTGCGATTTTAGCACACGGTTCGGAGAAGCAAAAATCGGGGGCACGCGGGGGTCGCTTCCGTTACAATCGCGGCGTTACACAAGTGCGCGAAGCCCAGGGAGGCACGTTGAGTTTTTCACAGCGCTTTGAAGAAATTCGTGCTGGATTTGAGCCGGCGTTCTGGGTGGCGAATTTCACGGAGATTTTCGAGCGGGTGGCGTACTACGGGACGACCGCCGTTCTCGCCATCTACCTGAAAGAGCAGCTGCATTTCTCGAGCGAGCTGACAGGCTGGCTAGTGGGAACATTCGGCCTCGTCGTATGGTTCCTGCCCATCCTGGGCGGCACGCTCGCGGACCGATTTGGATTTCGCCGCGCGCTGATGTTCGCGTACCTGGTGATGACCGTCGGGTATTTTCTGCTTGGCTCACTTTCGGCTCCCTGGATGGAATCGCTGCGCCAATCCTTGGGCGACAAATGGCTGGTGCTGGCCATCCTGATGATTCCCGCACTCGGCCCCGGCGTGGTGAAGCCATGCGTGGCGGGTACGACAGCGCGCGCGTCGAACGAGAATGTGCGCTCACTCGGCTATTCGATTTACTACACATTGGTGAACATCGGCGGAGCGCTGGGTCCAATCGTGGCATGGCTGGTTCGCAAACAACTCGGATGGGGCATAGAAAACGTTTTTCGAGTCTCGTCGCTATGGGTTTTCCTGATGTTCTGGACGACGCTGTTTTTTTATCGCGAGCCCGGGCGTTCCGGCGAGCTGAAGGTCGCGAGCGTATGGACCGCGCTCTCGAATATGATCGTGGTTCTGGCTAATTTTAGGTTTGTGTTGTTCCTTGCGATCTCTTCCGGTTTCTATATTGTTTTTTGGCAACAATATATTTCCGCGCCGCTCTTCATTCGCGGATACGTGAATCCGAAAGCGGATGTGGACCTGTTGCTTTCTGTGGATCCCATTGTGGTTATTTGTTTCCAGATACTCGCAGCCTATCTGACGAGAAAAATGCCGGCGGTTCGGGCGATGGCGCTGGGATTTCTGATCACGGGTCTTTCCTGGATTCTATTGGCGATTCATCCGACGGTGCCGATGCTGGTAGCGACTCTGGTGGGCGTGGCCATCGGCGAAATCACGCAAGCTTCGCGCTACTACGAATACATCTCGCGGTTGGCGCCGCCGGGGCAGCAAGGCTTGTACATGGGATACGCGTTCCTTCCGATAGCGATTGGATATTTTATCGCGGGGCCGCTCGGCGGATACTTGGTCCATCATTTCGGCGAGGTGCTGCACCAGCCGCAGCAGATGTGGTGGGTGATTGCAGCAATCGGCGTGGTAACTGCGGCGCTCACCTGGCTATACGACAAGATTTTCCAGCCGGGAAGAATCGCGGCTGGCGCGACCTAGTTAGTTCACCATGCGGCGGAGATTTTCCACGGCCTGGCGCGCCAGGGTGTAGCGCGGTTCGATGCGCAGCGATTCGCTGAAACATTCGCGCGCGCGGGCCAGCATGCCCTTCGCGGCGTAGGCGCGGCCCAGATTGAAATGCGGGAAGTGGCGCGGCTCGTAGCGCGGCGCAGCGACGGCGCGTTCCAGCCACGGAATGGCCTCGTCGTATTTTTCCAGCTGGATCAGGTACGAGCCGATATCGTTGTAGGGATTGCCGAATTCTGGATCCACTTCGATAGCGCGCTTGCATTCCGCGATGGCATCTTCGATCTTGCCCTGAAAATGATAGGTCCAGCCCAAAAAAGTGTGCGCTTCGGCAGTAGGGAAAAGCTTTAGCGAATTTTTGTAGAGTTCAACCGCGTGGTCATAATCGCCCTCCATCTGCGCGCGATACGCCTCCTGCAGCAGCGCCCACGCTCGTTCTTGGCGATCCGATGGCATTTTTCACCGAGTGTAGTTCTGATATGCGATTGCATCGTACCGCTAGAACGACGCGTGCGCTCGAGCTTGTCTGAGTCTTGCCGCTATTTTAGCGCGGAGCGGCGGATGCGGCGGCGAAGCTTTTCGAGCAGGCCTTCGAGGCGCTTGGTGTAGCGTACTGGGTACACCGCGCTGCGATTAATCTGGCGATAAGTTTTCGGAAGCCGCGCCAGGCCCGCAAGGCAACGCGCACGCAAATCAGCGACGGGCTGTGCTGGCGCGACGCGTCGCCCGCCACGCATTACTTCTACGAGCATCGGTTCGCCGCCATCGGCAGGCTCGCCCTCCAGAGCGATTCGGTCGTGGCGATATTCGCCGGAGGGCGCGGAGTAGCGGAACACCTGCTTGCGTCCGGGGTAGGTGACTTTCGCGGCGCTGAGTTTTGCAGCTTCGCGAACTATGCCGCCGCGCTCCACTTCGACCAACTTGTAAATCAAATTCAGATGCGGAGCATCACCTGGCGTCGCAAGCGCGGTGCCCACGCCGAACGCTTCAATCGCGGCGTGTTTTGCGATCAGCGCGGCGATGCGGGTCTCATCGAGATCGCCTGAAGCAAAAATCTTCACGTCGTTCCATCCAACGCGATCCAACTGCCGGCGCACCCACTGGCTATCCTTCGCAAGGTCGCCGCTATCGAGTCGCACGCCGGCGGGCTTGCGATTCATGGCGATGATTCTTTTCACCGCAGTGCGGACATCGTAGGTATCGAGCAGCAGGACCGCGTGCTCAGGAAACACGTCGAGGAATTGCGCGAACGCTTCGGTCTCATCCTCGTGCGCCATCACCCAGGAGTGCGCTTGCGTGCCGTACGTTTCCATGCCGAATTGTTGGCCTGCCAGTACGTTGGATGTGCCCTGGCAGCCGCCGATGGCGGCGGCGCGCGCGGCGAGCAGGCTGGCCTGACTGCCGTGAGCGCGGCGGGCGCCGAAGTCCACGACTTGGCGGCCTTGCGCGGCGGTAACCACTCGCGCGGCTTTGCTCGCGATCATGGTCTGGTAGCTGAGCGTCGAAAGAAAATACGTTTCCATGATCTGCCCTTCGATGATGGGCGCGACTACGCGCAACATCGGCTCGCCGGGAAATACCAGCGAGCCTTCCGGCATGGCCCACACGTCGCCGGTGAAGCGGAATTTCGCCAGGTAATCGAAAAATTCGCCGCGGATATTGCGGAAGACGGGATGCTGCCGCAGGTAGTCAATTTCCTCAGCGGAGAAGCGCACGTTCTCGAGAAAATCGAGCGCCTGCTCCAGGCCGGCGGCGACCAGATAATTCCGGTGCGGCGGAAGATGACGGACAAAAAGTTCGAACGTGGCGCGCGCTTCGAAGCGGGTCTGCAGATAGCCCGCGGCCATGGTCAGCTCGTATAGATCGGTTAAAAGGCCCGAGTGTTCAAACATTTTCCTTTTCCAGGATCCAGCGGCTATAGACGATCACGCCGCAAGGTAAGCCCGCCATCAACAGAAATGGCCTGGCCGGTAATGTAATTGTCCGGCTCAAGAAAAAAACGCATGGAGCGAGCAACATCTTCCGGGCGCCCGAAACGAGACACGGCACCGCTGGCAACGTGCCGATCATATTTTCCGGATTGCACGCTGGCTGTAGCCATGCCGACGGTGGTGGCTCCAGGAGCGACCACATTTACACGGACACGATTCCATTGCTGCGCAAGTATGCGCGCGGCGTGGACTAGCGCTGCTTTCGGCGCAGCGTAGTTCAGGCTGGATGGAAACACCGCGAGGGCTTGCATGGTTGCGAGCAGCACTACACTGCCGCCGTCCGCGCTGCCCTCCATCGCCGTGCCGAGCTCTTTTGCCAGCAGAATTGGCCCCACGTAGTTGGATTCCAGCGAGGCGACGAGAGTTTCACGATTCAGATTTTCAAAGGCCACGCGCGCGGGATCGCCAGAAAAGATTGCCACGCCCGCGAGTGGCGCGTCAATTTTCTGTGCGGCGGCGAGATAAGCTTGACGGACTTCAGCGGAAGCGATGTCGCCGCCAACCAGAGCGAGGGTGCAACCGAACCTGGATTGCACCGCGTGGCGCAGTGCTTCGGCGCGTTCACGATTGGCGCGGTAGCCCACGACCAAGTGGGCGCCTTCTCGCGCAAGGAGCGCGACGGTTGCGGCTCCCAAGCCGCCAGCTCCGCCGGCGATGATGACGGTCTTACCGGCGAGAGTCTTTTCGGGAAAGTGGTACTGAAACTCGTGGTACGCGTGGGCCTGACCCGCGTCCCAATACTGCGAGGTCATGTGCTCCTCGAATCCCGCTGTGATTTACCGCATGTTTAAGGAACGAGACAGTTTATCCCGCATCGCGGGGCAGCTTGAAAAGACAAAACCCCCAAGCCTCCGTTCCGTTGTCCGGAGCGGGCATGCCTGGGGGTTCGTCGTAAATCCCTGCGCCGGATGGACTACTTCAGGACGGCGTCTTTGAATGCTTTCGCTGCGCGCAAACGCACAACGGTCTTGGCCTTGATCTTGATGGTCTCGCCGGTGGCTGGATTGCGGCCTAGGCGCGCCTTGCGATGCGCCTTTACGGCGCGGCCGATGCCGGGAATCACGAACTTGCCCGCGCTCTTGGCCTCTTTCACAGCCAACTTGAACAATTCGTCGAAGAAAGCCACGGTCTGCTTCTTGGAAATCGGCTTTTCCGGCGTGCTTACCTTCTCAGTGATGTGCGCAATAATCTTGGACTTGCTCAGCGGATTTGCCATCGAGTTGCGTTTTCCTCCTCAGTTTAAATTGCTTGGCGACCCTACGGTGCAGGACGCCTTGGGGACTATAGCGGCAGTAGCGGCCGAACGCAAGTCAAACCTTCAAAAAAGCCCGATAAAACGGGCCTTTCCAGAGCGCGCCATTTTTCGACGGGAAATTTACTGCGCGGCAAGCTGCTGGTAGAACAGCGCGACGGCCTTGATGCCGCCAAAATAATTTTCCAGTGCGATGTGTTCGTCAGGGGCGTGTGCATTTTCGTCAGGCAATCCGAAGCCCAACAGCACGCAAGGAACTTTGAATGTGTCGTGCATCTGCGTGACGAACGGAATGGAACCGCCCTCGCGAATGAAAACAGCTTTCTTGCCGAACCCGGATTCGAGCGCGTGGATCGCCGTCTGAAAAATTGGATGCGTGTACGGAGCGACCCACGGTTTGCCGGTGCTGAGAACTTCGAATTTGCATGTGACGGACTTGGGAAGCAATTTGCGGATGTGGCGCTCGACGAGCTTCGCGATTTTCGCGGGATCCTGATTGGGAACCAGGCGTGTGGAAAGTTTTGCATGCGCCTTCGCGGGAATTACAGTTTTCGCGCCTTCACCAAGATAGCCGCCCCAAATCCCGTTGAGCTCCAGGGTCGGACGAATCCACAGCCGCTCCACAATCGTGAATCCTTTTTCGCCGTCAAGCGCTGGCGCCCCCACCGTCTTGCGAAATTCTTTTTCTTTCCACGGCAGGGAATTCAAAGCTTTGCGTTCTTGGCGAGAGACAGGAGCAACATCATCGTAAAAACCGGGCACTGTAACCCGAAAATTCTTGTCGTGAAGCTTAGCGATCATTTCGGCAAGAATCGTGATGGGGTTGGGCACCGCGCCACCGAAAACTCCCGAATGCAAATCCTGCGCTGGGCCGGAGATCTCCACCTGGTAATAATTCAGGCCGCGTAATCCGTAAGTAATGGAGGGCACGCCCTTCGCCAGCATCGAGGTATCGGAAACAACCAGCGCGTCGGCCTTCAGCCGCTCGCGATTGCGCTGCACAAAATCCCACAGGCTGACGCTGCCGACTTCTTCCTCGCCTTCAATCATCACTTTGACGTTCAACGGTAATTTGCCCGTTTGGTTTTTCAGCGCTTCCAGCGCTTTCATGTGAATGTGCACCTGGCCCTTATCGTCGGCGGTGCCACGGCCGAAAAGCTTACCGTCGCGTACGGTGGGTTCGAAGGCTGGAGAAGTCCAAAGATCCAGCGGCTCGGCCGGCTGCACGTCGTAATGGCCGTAAAAAAGGATGGTGGGTTTTCCGGGCGCGTGCAGAGATTCGGCGTAAACCAGCGGATGCATTTTGGTCGGCGTGATTTCCACGTTTTCCAGGCCCGCGGCGCGCAATTTTTCAGCCACCCAGTGGGCCGCTCGCTCGATATCGGGTTTATGTTCGCTTTTGGTGCTGACGCTGGGAATGCGCAGAAACTCCTTCAGTTCGTTCAGATGTTCATCGCGCTTAGATTCGATGTGCTCGATAAGGTTCATTGCCAGGGGGCCCCCAAACGATAAGATGGTAACGCCCGCGCCGGCGAATTCCGCGGCGCGGCATGAATGCGCATCACTCCTCTGCCGCCAAACAAGATTTGCGATTCTACGGAACCTTGTGCGATTTCAGCAAGCTTTTTGCGGGCTGCGTTTTTGGAAACTTTCCAGGTGCGCACGGTTGACTCAGTCCCTGGCCAGATGCAGGATACCAGATAACCATGAATGAACCGCAAAACACATCGGCCCGCCGGAGTTCACGCGTCTTCACGCGAATTCCCGTGCGCGCCGTGGCCAAGAACAGCGACGGCAAGAAATTCCGCGAGAATAGCCAGACCATCGTCATCAACGCGCATGGCGGCCTGCTCTATCTCCAAGAAACGCTCGCGCTCGGCGCCGAAATCGTGCTGATCAATCCCGTCACCGAAGAAGAGCAAGAATGCCGGGTGGTCTATATCGGCGACACGTCCGAAAAGGGCACACGTATCGGTGTCGAGTTCCTTTCACCGAGCCCTCATTTCTGGGGTGTCGATTTCGCTCCGCAAGATTGGCCCGCGCGCCCATCCGCCCAGCCGTCACGCTAGCCGGTTTCATTCCTCAGAGTGGACACTCGTTTCGGCGCCAGGTTGCCTCTAACCCGCAGGAGTGTTCTATCACGCGAAGAGTCGCGTTGGAGCGAGCGTGGCGAGCGCAGTTGAGATTGATGAGCACCAAATATGACCAGCGGTCATATCCAGTCCGGTTGAAACCACAAAGCAATTACTTAGCAGCGGGCATCGTGTCGTAGGTAGAGAGGTCCACGTCTTTCCATTTTCCGTCTATGATTTCTTTGCGTATCTCGGCTGCGGTTTTGCCTTGCTGCGATTCACTATAGGTGAAGGCCGCTTCTTTTTTGCACAACATGCAATGCGCGCCGTGTAAATCGGTGAAGCAATCCAGCAGGCTCTTGTGTCCCACTTCTTTGTCGCAGCCGCAATAGCATGGCTCCTGATAGAGCACCGGTTTCACTTTCGCCGCCAGCGTGTAGATGTTTTTGGTTTGCGCGTCCAGGAATTGCGCGGGATCCAGTGTCTCGGGAAGAGCGCCTTTGGGCGGCTCGGCGTGATAGGCGGGCACTTCGGTTTTCAGAAACTTCGCCGCCGGATTTGAAGCCGGACCGGGACCCGGATCTGCAGCCGGCTGCGACCGCTGCGCAGACGAATTCTGAGCGCGCAGAGGAGCGCCACCGAATCCAGCCAAGGCAACAATGGCAGCCACTGCCAGAATCAAGTTTCTTCGGAGCATCGCGAAATCTCCCGCGCAGGCCGCCCGATCCATCGCGTAGCGAGCGGCAGCGGCTTTCGACAATCGAATCTTATCATTCTTGCAGCACGCGTGAATGCGGGATTCTCGCTGCAACTTGCACATGTCTCATCCGGCGTTCGGCGCGTGAGTGTGAGTGTACGCGCGAGCGTAGCGCCACCCGCTGCCCAGCATGGATTGTCATCACATGCGGCGTAAATTACGATGGAGCAAGCCATCGAAAACGGAGGGGTAGGAAAGCGGTTGACTCCGGCGGTCTTGAAAAATTAAATCGCCGTTTTGCTATCTGACACAAAATTCAACTAAATCCCTTTGCCAGCCGTCAGATAGCACGATTTTAGGTTTTTCCAAGTTGCGCCGTTCTTTCCTCTTTTGCGCGGTCTTTAGTGACAATTTAGTGACAGTCGCTATTTTTCGGGGCTCGCGCAAAGGTAAGTGTAACAGGCGAAGGTCAGGCGGCTAGGAGTAGAAAGTCTCGAGCAAGTTCGTCGGTTTTTCCCTGGCTTAGACCCGCTGCCTTTGCGTGTTCCGTCCAGTTATCCAGCGCCGAACGAACATCTACAAGCAATTCTTCTTTTCGCGGTACCCCGAAACGATCTGCTTCCACAAGTAAGTCCGCTTTCGTAATTCCATCGAACTTTCCGTTCACGCTCATCAAGTGCTGATACGTCCACTCCCCTTTTGGATTGTGTGCGTGTGTTACGTCGTACGCGGGAGCCAGTGCCCAATTCTGGCCCTGTTTGAGCAAAAAGCTAAAATTTTTCGTGTGATCGTCGTAGTTACGGGACATGACATTGAAAGCCATGCGCAGAAACGTCTGCTGTATCGCGTCGTCGCCGAGCCCCAGCTGCGACACGATCATAAATAGTTGGGCATAGGCGTGTGTACCGCGCTGCTTGTAATCCAGATTGTTCATCGCGCAAAGCGTCTGCAAGTGGTGCTTGATCGTCTTACCCCGCACTACGTCCCGGTCGAAGCGCCGCGTCATGAAGTGGGCGCGACCATTCTCTTCGAGCAATCGGCACGGAGACATCACGATTCCAGCCTGCGTCGCCATCTTGTAGTACGCATATTCCGTCCGGCCATAATCTCCGCCCGTTCCCAGCTCGAAATCTTTTCCAATTCCATCAAACTTTATAATCCAGGGTTCGAACCCGGAAGCGATATCGAACTGGCCACTTCGAATTTGATTCGTCGCGGGATTCCAAGCGACAACTGCTTTAGCGCGTGCGCCGCCCGCCGATGTGCCGACTCGAATAATGTTAGCCAATGCGGCCTTGGCATGGGCGTCTTCGGACAGATCGCCTTCCACAGCCTTCCTGGCCGCTTCGACAAGGGACTTCATCTTCAGCGGCGCGGTGCTTTCGCGGTGCGAACCTAACGCTGGCTTGAATTCGAGAGCTCCCATGCCACGCTTTCCCATGTAGGCCAAACGCTCGAGCGTCGTTATTTCCGATTTCATCGTTCCGTGCTCCGCCATCCAGGCATCGATCAACGCGTTGCCGAAATCGTCGGGCAACGCATCCGCAAACATTGCGGGCAGCCGCCGGAATGTGGCCTCCGGTAGGTTCGGGAAGACGAATGTTTCTCGAGAATCCGTCACAGCCATCGTCAGGGGAGCGAGTTCAATTCCCATTCGACGCCAGGACGGATGATAGGCAAATACGTAGTAGCCGAGCTTAGGGTCCGGAGCCAAAGCCCCGACCAGTTTTTCCCAAGCGCGAACTTCGATGACCGGAATGTTCAAGGATTCGTCTTCCTCCGCTGAGCCGAGCGCGGATTGCGTACTCGCCGGGGTGGACTCTTCGTTTTCAGAAGCGCGAGCGGATTCACAATTGGTTGCGGCGCCAGCATCTCGATGCCCTCAAGGTAGTCCAACGCTTTCAAGGTGCGAAGCAGCGTCTGCAGGGACGAGCCACGGCCCGCTTCGAGATTCTGCAACGCTGCTCGGGTGATTCCGGCTTTCTCCGCAGCAGCCCGCTGATCGATATTCCGGGACAAACGTAACTGCTGGATGCGGCGGCCCAGATCAATTTGTAATTCCTGCGGAGACTTAAACTGGATAGCGCTCATAGCCTACAATTATAGGCTTTATAGCCACTAATTGCAATAAAGCCTGTAATTACAGGCTTTGACTGTGTTTATATGAACATCAATAAAGCCTGTATTTATGGGCTTTAACTGTGTTAATTGATTTAAAGCCTATATTTATAGGCTTTGTATGAAGTTAATTATTGCGTCGTGGCTTCGCCGCTTCCTTGAGGAATCACCAATGAGGAAGGTATGTATACCTTCCTCATTGCTAGCTGTCCAATGCACGCTACATAGGTATATATACCTATGTAGCGTACATGAGCGAAGACCGCCTAGCGATCCTCGTCGAGGAATTTAAGCAGGTGCTTAGCAATTCAAATAAGCACGTCTTCTCGTCTGCAGAATTGATCTCTTTGATCGTTCAGCTGCGTGTTGAACACCCATTTCCCCGATCGCTTTCCGACCGCAAATTTCAGAAATCGCTCATCGATCTCGGTGTCGTAAAGGAAATAAGCCTCACTGCCAGCTATTCCTTCGAAAGCACGAGATATCACTTTGGTCTTTTTTCCGATTACGAACTGGCACTGTCCCTGAAGCCCGGCGCTTACCTTTCGCACGGTACCGCAGCTCATCTTCACAATCTGATAGACCAGAAACCGAAACTTATCTATGTGAACAAGGAGCAATCACCCAAGAACTCCAAAGGCACACTTACGCAGGCCGCCATCCATAGAGCTTTCGCAAACAAACAACGGACTTCCGCATATATCGTAAGCGTCCGGTGAGAGCCGTCTGGACGGATTGAGTGTGAATAAGTGATGGTGATCGTGGGCACTAGAGAAGTGCCCACGAGGGATAAGTGGACACTACTGGGAAGATACGGCGGCGTTGGAGCGC
>Ga0210407_10001730_pt1 | contig 19876 bp, 19 predicted proteins | sample IncBWC27MmetaG_FD_150860 | JGI IMG/M metagenome (GOLD analysis project Ga0210407, IMG submission 150860) | Forest soil microbial communities from Barre Woods Harvard Forest LTER site, Petersham, Massachusetts, United States - Inc-BW-C-27-M | ecosystem: Environmental > Terrestrial > Soil >... | reverse complement strand
AAATGTGAAGCCGCCCTTCCCACGTATCAGCTATGAGGAAGCCATCGCCCTCCTTAACAAACAAGGCAATCCCACGAAGTTCGGCGAAGACATCGGCGGTGACGAAGAGACCATCGTCTCGAGCGCGTTCGACCGGCCGGTGCTCGTCCATCGCTATCCTGCCTCGATCAAGGCGTTTTACATGCAGCCGGACGCGCAGCGCCCCGACCTTGCGCTGGCCTTCGACATGCTCGCGCCGGAAGGCTACGGCGAAATCATCGGCGGCAGCCAGCGCATCCACGATTACGATCTGCTGGTAAAGCGGCTGCGCGAACACAATCTGCCCGTAGAGGCTTTTCAGTGGTACCTCGACTTGCGGCGTTACGGCAGCGTGCCGCACTCGGGATTCGGCCTTGGCCTGGAACGCACGGTGGCCTGGATTTGCGGGGCGGAGCACATTCGCGAGGTGATTCCCTTCCCCCGCATGCTTTACCGGGTATACCCTTAGTGCCGCGTTCGAATAGAGAAAGTGACTGGTGATCGGCGACTGGTGACTGGAAATGCCGCCCTCGCGTGAGGACGCAGTCACAAGTCGCTTGTCGTGAGTCACCGTCGCCCGGACTAGAAAAATGGCGCAAAAAGTTCGCATCATCGGCGTTCCCATGGACCTCGGCCAAAGCCGCCGCGGCGTGGACATGGGCCCCTCCGCCCTGCGCGGCGCGGGGTTGCAATCGAGCATCAAGAAGCTCGGCGTGCAGGTCGAGGACATAGGCAATCTTTCCGTCAAGCAGCCGGAAGAAATGCCCGTCGGCGAAAAGCGAGCGAAATATTTGCAGGAAATCGCAGAGACGTGCGCCGACGTCGCTGCCGCTACGGAAAAATCTCTAACAGAGGGTTTTCTTCCGCTGGTGCTCGGCGGCGACCACTCCATCGCCGCGGGCGTGGCAGCGGGCGTGGCCAACCACTTCCGCAAAGAAAAAAAACAGATCGGCTACCTCTGGCTGGATGCGCACGGAGACATGAACACGCCCGAGTCGTCTCCCTCGGGTAACGTGCACGGCATGCCGCTCGCGGCCATCATGGGCTACGGCGCGCCGGAACTCGTCGACCTGCTCGGCTTCCATCCCAAAGCTGAACCGGGCAACATCGTCATTGTGGGCGCGCGCGATCTCGACGCCCAGGAACGCAAAATCGTGAAGAAATCCGGCGTACGCGTCTTCACGATGCGCGACATCGATGAGCGCGGCATGCGCGAAGTCATGAGCGACGCCCTGAAATACGCCATGGACGACACCGCCGGCATCGCCGTCAGCCTGGACATGGACTTCGTCGATCCAGCCGATGCCCCGGGTGTTGGCACTCCCGTGCGCGGCGGCGTCACTTACCGCGAAGCGCATCTCGCCATGGAAATGATTGCCGACACCGAATCTATGGTTTCGCTCGAAGTGGTGGAGATCAATCCCATTCTCGACGAGCACAATCGCACCGCGCTGCTCGGCGTCGAGCTTGTCCTCTCCGGCCTCGGCCAGAAAATCCTCTAAGCGTCTTGGGCCCGCCCCCTTTTCAGCTTGGAAACAGTTTGTAGCTCGGGCCTTTAGACCAGAGGCTTTTTCTGGAAAGATATTCAGGTGTCAAACGAGAAAAAACGGCTGAGAGTAGGCATCCTCTTCGGCGGGCGGTCCGGAGAGCATGAGGTTTCCCTGGCTTCCGCGGCTTCCGTGATGCGCGGCCTCGATCCCGATAAATATGAAGCTGTCCCTATTGGCATCACCAAGGAAGGCCACTGGCTGGTCGGTGCCGGCGCGCAGAAAATGCTGCCCGAAGTGCTGAAGGGCGGCCAGCGCGTGATGATGACCGCCGACCCGACCGACGCCGCGCTGGTTCGCCTCGACGGTAGCGGCGGCGGGCAGCGCCTCGATGTCGTCTTTCCCGTCATGCACGGCACTTTCGGCGAAGACGGCACGATTCAGGGATTGCTCGATCTCGCCGGCCTCCCGTTCGTCGGCGCGGGCGTTCTCGGCTCCGCCATTGCCATGGACAAGGACGTCGCCAAGCGCCTCCTGCAAGCCGCGAAAATTCCCGTGGTGCCCTGGCTCGCGGTGCAGCGCGCCGATTGGGAGCGCAATCCCGCTGAAATCCAGAAGCTCATCGAAAAAAAATTCGAGTATCCCGTCTTCGTGAAGCCCGCCACGCTCGGCTCCTCCGTCGGCATGACGAAAGTGCATTCTCGAGAGGAGCTCGCTGCTGGACTGAATCTCGCCGCCGAATTCGCCATGAAAATTCTGGTCGAGCGCAATATGATCGCCCGGGAAATCGAAGTCTCCGTCCTCGGCAACAGCGATCCCCGCGCGTCCGTTCCCGGCGAGATCGTGCCGCATCGCGAATTCTACGATTACGCCGCGAAGTATCTCGAGGAAGGCACGCAGCTCCTGATTCCCGCGAAGCTCAAGCCCGCCGAGGTGAAAAAAATCCAGCAGTACGCCATCGACGCGTTTCGCGCGCTCGAACTCAACGGCATGGCCCGCGTCGATTTTTTCCTCGAAAAGCAGGGCGGCAAGATTTTCCTTAATGAAGTGAACACCATCCCCGGCTTCACGTCGATCAGCATGTATCCGAAGATGTGGGAAGCGAGCGGCATCCCCTTCCGCGAATTAATCGACAAGCTCATCGAGCTAGCGCTCGAACAGCACCGCGAAAAAGCCCGCACCAAATATCAGATAGAGTTGCCATCCGGCCCTAGCGGCGCCCTCGAAGGATAGTTCTGTACTCGATCAATCTCCGCCGGTCCGCCACGTTTCCAGGCGGACTTCCCCGAACCCCGTTTGAAAAGCAGGACCACTTGTCCGAGAGCCGGACTGGCCAGGACTTGAGCGGGCTTCTCGTCAATTGCAGTATCGCGACAACCTGTCGATTTGCTACGTCACTGTTCACAACGGAACAGACACGCAACTTCGCCGCGTCTAGCATGCGGTTGAGGTGCTCATATGCGACCTCAATCGCAAAAAAAAGTCGCCCGGGCATATAGAATAAAAGGGTCTATAGTTCTGTATCGCTCGGCAGCAAGAAGTCAGTTCAAAACGGAAAGATCGCTTATCCGTGGGGAGCCGTGGTGGAATATGCTCTTCGCGGCCCCGCTCTTCCTACGGACACTGCTTCATCTTGTCTTTCTTTGTCCTCATCGGCATAAGGGCCCTCCGATAACACCGCGCGAGCCAATACCATCCAACCCACCCGGATGCCGATCTGTATTTGGCCGAGGAACATACATCACTTGCTTGGATTGCGGTCAAAAATTTGCTTACAACCACAAGACCAGGCGAATGGTAGATTTCTGGGGCATCCATGACGCAGCAGCACTGGCAGGAGTCCGCCGGAGAGTTGATGAATTCTTTTCGCCGCTCCGAGGTTTCGCTGCATGGGTCGGCAGGCTGAATCTGAGGATTCCGATGAATGAGCTTGTCAGGTCCTTGCACCACCTGGGGAGTTTAGCAAAGGGCCAAGGGACTATGTCTCGACGCATGGTTGCCGGTAAATGGGCGCCTCGGTCAGACTTAAAACAAACGCACACCTGACCAGAACCTAACTAGATCGCGGGTAAGGCGTTTAAGGTATGTGGCGGTTCGAGCTTCGCTGTGGCCCGTCAGGCGCCCTCGAAGGCTAATGCTGTTCTCGATCAATCTCCACCTGCCCGGTCCGCACCCTGCTTGATTTCTCCGGACCCTGTTTGAATAGCAGGATCACTTGGACTTGGAGCCGCTCAAGGTCAATAGACCTCTAATTTTGACACCGCGAGGTACGTAAGTTTCCCCTTCGAGAATCTAGCTTCGACATAAGCGGTAAGCGTATAGAACTCATATTCCCTGTGAAGTTCCTCCTCGCTAAGCCCAGGATGCCATGTCTTAAGGTTCTCAAAGTCCGAGGCGGATGTTTTCTTCTCCATGCTAAAGATATAGGCGAGCTTGTTGGCAGCGGCCACGCTCGGCTTTCCTAATATCTTTCTAATTTCGGCAGGTGTCTTCCCAAGGCGCAAACCCGAAGCCACTGAGAGATTCTTAGTTATGAGATTCGATCTGATACAAAGGTTGCTGCCGTTCCAATCTGGCCCCTTCTCGAACAGGTAAAACACTTCGTTCACCTCGCCTTTCTCGAATGCGAGATAAATCCTCCCTTGTTTTTCTGGCGATGAGTAGCAGATTTGGGAACGACCCGTCGATGCATCACCTCGCTCAACGACAGGTGCTTTCCCCAATTTAGCTGTGGCTTTACTGAATATGTCATCGTCCAGCATGAGTCCGAGAATCTGGAAATTTGAAGCTGGAGGCTCCCGATTCTGAATCAGTGCCTCATGGCCTTCGTCGGGTCTCCGGGTGAAGGACCACCAATCCGAATCATCACTCGTTGCCGGGCGACTCTGACTGGTCGCTGCGGCGAGCGGCAAAAGACCGACTGCAACTATGAAAGCCCACAATGCCCACGAGCCGCGCAGAAGTTGGCGTCTGGTAAACCGAATCGACAGAATTCCTCTCCCACATGAGAGTAGGAACACTGCGCCAATAACAGTGCGTTTCATTGCAACAGTATAAGTCAGGAAGCGATGAGCAAAATGCGCTTAACTGGGATAGGTGCCGATAAACGCGCATACCGGCCCAAGTGACATCTCACTCACCGCAGGGACACTGACTTGCTTTCCGGGATTTGATTTGCGGCCTTTTACTCGGGCGCACGGAGTCTGTTAGCATTTTGTTGTTGCCGAAGAGCGCAGGGATAGCGCCGAGGCAACGGTGCATTTTGCTTTGACGCTCGCAGGGCAGGAGATCACTGAATGACACTTTTCAATCCGCCTGCCGAACCGCGCACGAAATCGCGGGTCATGGCCTTCACAGTGGCCGCGGTCGTGGTTGTCAGCGTCGCGGCGCTATGGTTTGCATTCCGCTACTTTCCGGAGAAGCGCGCCGCGGAACATTTCTTCGACGCGCTCGTCGCGGGAAACATGGACCAGGCGTATCAAATCTGGAAGCCTGCGCCGGACTACCAGATGGCCGACTTTCTCGCCGACTGGGGCCCCGCGGGCTACTACGGTCCTGTGAAGAGCTACGAAATCGTTCGCGAAAGTTCGCCGCGCGGCGCCAGCGGCGTCATCGTCGAAGTGGCCGTCAGCCCATTCTCGCCCATGCCCGCTCCGCAGGACGACGAAAAAAGCCGCAAAACCAAAATTGTCAGCGTGTGGGTCGAAGCGAAAGACAAGTCCTTCAGTTTTCCGCCTTAGCCCATAGCGACGGGAAGCCATCTTGGTACTTCAGAGAATGACTGCATGCCCGAAGTGCAGCTGCACCTCTCGCACAAGGTGACCGTTTCGAACCTCCCTTAAAGTACCGGTAAGATAGGGCACGTTTGGAATGACATCGACTTCCTCGCGCCCAAATTGACCTCGGAAAGAAAAAAGAGTGCCTTTGATCTTCTTTGTCCGAAAAGAGAACCCTCCCGATGAAAACTGCGACCTTGCGAAGTCAAAACGCTGTTGATCCACATAAAGGCCGGGTTGGGTTGGCGCGTCTGGATCGTTTAACTTCGGAGGGATGGGCTTTCCATCAGGGCTAATCACCAACGCTAATTGGCCACCCTGATCGCAATAATACAAACCATAAAACTCATGGATTGTGTTTTCAGTTTTCTGACCTGCGGAAGCAAGCGGCATCACGAGAACAGCGGTGATTAACATGAACTGTCGACACTTAGAATACACAGACTGCTCCGCCATCTAATCTTACAAATCATGTAAAGCCCTCGACAACTCCTTTGGGGCGACCGTCGCCGTCCCTAATTTCCCGACGACCACGCCTGCCGCCGTGTTTGCGAGCATTGCCGCGTCCACCAGTGAAGCGCCCGCCGCAACGGCGAGCGCGAGCACGCTCAAGACGGTGTCGCCCGCTCCGGTAAGGTCGAAGACCTGCCGCCCCGTGGCCCCGCGCTCCATCCCGTGCTGACCCACGCGCGCATACGTCACTTCAAAACTTGTCGCCGGAATATGTACGTGTCGCGGCGACGCTTCTTCGAATACGCTCATGCCCTTTTCGCTCTGCGTGATGACCACGGCACTGGAGCCAAAATGCGCGAGCAGTGCACGGCCCGCTTCCTCGATGGATTTTTCGTCCGTGAGGGAACGCGTGACGTAGAAGCCTGCTTCTGTTGTATTGCAGACGATGGCGCGTGCGCCACGATACGCGTATAGCTTCGAGGTCTTCGGCCTTACAAACACGGGGACGTTCAATTGATGCGCGGCACTAAGGGCGCGATCCGCAAGATCGTCGGTGATTAGCCCTTTGTCGTAGTCGGGCAGGACCAGCGCGTCGAGATGCTTCAGCGCGCCGAAGAGGAGGCGGAGGAGTTTTTCTTTAGTTTCTGACCTCAGCGGCTCACGTCGCTCATGATCGACGCGTACCACGTGGTGATGCTTTGCGATGATACGTGTCTTGACTGTGGTGACCCGTTTCGCATCGGAAAACACGCCTGTGTCACCGACGCCCGCCGCACGCAGGCACTTTCGCAGCGCTTCGCCTGCCTTGTCCTTCCCGATGACGCCGAACGCTTCCACCCGCCCGCCCAGCGCCGCGAGATTCGCCGCTACGTTCCCCGCTCCGCCCAGGCACTCGCTTTCTTCCGCGAAATCGACGATGGGCACCGCCGCTTCCGGGGAAAGCCGCGACGCCGTTCCCCACAGATAGCGATCCAGCATCAGATCGCCGAGCACACCTACGCGCTTTCCGCGCAAACGCGGAATCAGGCGTTTTAACCTGGCCATCGAATCAACAGTCTTGGTCGGCATGCGCTGTTCTGTCGTGCTTTCCCTTGTAGCTTGCTAAAAAACAAAAATTGTCATTCTGAGGGCATCCGATGAGGATGCCCGAAGAATCTCAACTTCACGTGTCTCAGGTGCCGCCTCCGGACGCGGTCTTGCCGGACTATTCCGACGCGATTTTCGCTTCTTCCGGTAGCATCACGGGAATGTCGTCCTTCACCGGATAGACGCGCCGGCAGGTTTCACACTTCAGCCCGCTGTTGTCGGTGGTCATCTTGACGGGCGTTTTACACAGCGGACAAACGAGAATATCGAGCAAATCCTTTGGAATAGTCATATCGTCTCCCTCATCGCGGGCGCGGAGGTTTATTTCCTTCTAAAAGTGAGCAGTCATTATGGCACACCCTTTTCGCGGAAGCTTATTCCAACCGCCAGGGCGACCGCTCCTTCCACTGCAGCATCGCCGCCGTCGCCCATGCGGTCGTCTTGTCTGTATGACACATGGTGCACGGATTCGGAATCTTGTATTTCTCCGTCATAGCCGGGGTGATGAACGCAAACGTGTGTGCCCGCACTTTCACGTCTCCCAGCGTCGTCTCGATCTTGGGCATGTGGCACGCCACGCACTGGCTTCCGGCTGAGCCGTTTTTGTGATGCGTGTGCTCCTCGATGGTGGCCGTGCGCGGCCCGTTGAGCGACATCGGCGCGTGGCAATCGAGGCAAAGTTTATCCGCCGGCTTTCGCAACTGCGCGTAATTCCCCGTGCCGTGAACGTCGTGGCAGTTGAAGCAGGTCACGCCGTGCTTGTACATCACGCTCTGCGAGAAGTCGTTCCCCTGCATGCGGTTCTTGTGCGCCGTGCCTTCCGGGAAATACGCAAAACTCTGCGCGCCCAGCGTGCGCTCCTCGAGCTGCCAGTAGTCGCTCAGCTTGAGCCCCACCCGGTAGCCCACCGGCCAGTCATAATATTTGCCCTCGATGGGACTCGCGAGCGGGCGCCCCTGCGAATGGCATTGGATGCAACTGTCGTTCGCCTGCACGTAGTCCATTCGCGCGGGATTAAGAATATTCGCCGTCGTGGGATGATCCGCATGCTCGCTGCCGGGACCGTGGCAGCGCTCGCAGCCGACGTTCCACTCCAAGACCTTTTTCGTGTGAATGTTGTAGTCCACCGAATGGCAGCCGTCGCACGTCGGCCCGGTCGGCCGCTGCATGTTGTCCGGCGGATAATACTGCTCCCACCAATCCGCTCCCTTGGCCACAAAATACGGCTTCCAAACGTGATTCGTCACGTCCCACTGCGCCCCCAGTGGAAAATAGTCGTCGCCGATCTTCGTGAAGTAGCGCTGCTTCCAAACGCTGCCGTACACCAGCGCCACCTGCTCCTTCGAGAATTTCGCCACTTTGTTCGTCGCAAGATTCGGAATAATCGCTTCCGGATGCTCGCGCGGGTCGCGCACCACGTTGGCCATCGGCGTCTTCTTCCAGTGGTCGTAGATTTGTTCGTGGCATTTCTGGCACGCCGCCGAACCTACATAGTGTGACGTCGCTGCGGCATTCAGTCGGTCAACGATTTCATTTCCGCTCGGTTGCCGCAGCTCTCGAATGAACAGCACCAGCTTCCAGTTGTCTTGATCCTGCACTTCGTGCGGATTGCCCCACCCGGGCATGCCCGTCAATCGCACTCCATTCTGGATAATGGCGTGAATCTCGCCGTCGCTGAGATCTTGCGTCCGTGGCAAGCGCAAATCGGGCACTTTGGGATACAGATTGCGTCCGACTTTTGATTGGCCGCTCCCGTCATCCCCGTGACACACCGCGCATCGCGCCATGAAAATGTCGCGAGCCTCTTGCAGCGTATCCGGCGTGGCTTTCCAGGGATTTTGTTCGTTTCGCGCGCTGGCGGGAATCGCAAGATGTCGCGCGGTTCGCGCCACTGCTTTTTCCAGGGCCGAAGGCTCCTCGCTGGTGCTAAACCCCCGGTGAATCACGATAGAGCCGTAAACCACGGCAGCAATTGCGCCGCCGCATAGTACGAGCACAAACTTTTTCCCGCTTTTCACGTTTCTACCTCAGAAAGGCAGAGAGTGCACAGATCGCGCGCGGCGAGGTTTAGTCCTCGACCTCATAGGTCCAGACCTGGGCAGGTTCGCTGCCCTTGGCTGGAACGGCCACGTAGAAGCGGTCGCGCTTCGAGAAGTAATACCCCGTGCGAATGCCGATCCCAGACGGAACGTTGGCGATCAGTTCAAAGTGGTCGGGATCTTTTTGCTCGAACACGCTGATGAAGCCTTCGGCGCCGATGACGTAGATGCGCTTCCGGGCTGCGTCGAAGAAAACGTCGTCGCACTCTCCCGCGGCGCGCAGCCGGGCGACCTCGTTGCCTGTTTCGGTATTTAGAACGACCAACATCGGCGATTTTCGCGTAATCGTAAAGAGCCGATGGTCCTCTTCATTCAGCGCCATTGCATAATTACTCCGCAATCCCTTGAGCGGCCACTTCGTCATCGCGCCCGTCTTGCGGTCAAACGATTCCACCACGTCGCCCGCGTCCGGCACGTTTACGAAAATGTGTCCTCCCGACGCTTCTACCTGAAAAGATTCCGGGTGCCCTTCCGTTTTGTACACCTGGCCCACGCGTTCATCCGTCTTGGGATCGATCATGGCAATTCCGCCGTCATCCTCTCCGAATCCAACAAAGACGGTCTTCGAAGCTTCGTCGTACCGCATGTTGTCGGGGTCTTTGCCGAAGTCGATGGTCTTGCGAAGCGTGTAGGTCGCGCCGTCGTACACTCGCACCTTGCCGTCTTCCGCGTTCGCTACATAGAGCTTATCGACGCTGGGAACGTAGAGCGGCCCTTGGGGTTGAGCGAGCGCCTTGATGCTGTGAATGACTCTTCCCGCGAACACGTCGATGACTTCCAGCGTGTTGTTGCCGAGCGCGGAAACGAACAACCGCCTGCGCTTGGCGTCTGAACTGAAGTGATCCAGCCGGCCAGCCACGCCTGGCACGGGGATTTGCTCTTCCAACTGCAACGGAAGCAGCTCTTGTGCCTGCGTCTGCGCCACCACGGTCTTTGTGCCTCGCATCGCAAGCACGCACGCCGCGGCCAGCGCTACCAAAGTGACTGCGAACAGCTTCTTCATAACTCCTCCTCAGGCGAACCGTAATTCGCCACAAGTCTGGCCGGAGAAATCTAAACCCACGATAAATGCTGTGGAGGCCTCGTTGCAGCCAGCCTAGGGCAATTAGAGTCGATATTCGGCCGAATCTCGCTGCCCAAAAAACCGCTAAAGTTTCTCCCCTATCTGCCGATACAACCTCTGTATGCCGAACCTGTACTTTTGCCAGCCACGGTCCAGCTCGCAAGCCACCCTCCGCGCCGTTTTATCGGTGGACGATTGCGAAAGGCTTTTCTCTCTCGAAGATGCCGTCTACGTGGGGGGATCATTCCCGGCATCCCCCGCGAATTCCGAGCATTCCACGGATTTTGCCCTCCTTTACATGGACACGCGACCCGCCGCTGGAGAGTGGCGGGAGGGCTTTTACCGCCTGGATGGAGACTTGGCCGAGCTGAGCCGCCGCCTCCTCTTTATGTCGAAATAACTGCTTCTCATTGCCGTCTTTCGTACCACCCTCCGCTCGCTATTACGCTGCAATCTATCTGTCCTTAGAGGCAAGCCGCCAAATCTCGTAGTGTTTGTTGTCGCACGAGAAATTCGCTCCTCATGCAGCAATTCCAAATCCACGATATAATTAAGGGTCATGCTTTCGGTAAATAACGTCTCCATGCGCTTCGGCCCGCGCGTCCTTTTCGAGGACGTCACCTGCACGTTCATGGCAGGGCGGCGCTACGCCGTCTCGGGTCCCAACGGAGCCGGTAAGTCCACATTTATGAAGATTTTAACCGGGGAACTCGAGCCAACCAAAGGCTCCATCACCCGGCCCAAGAAAATGGGCGTTCTGCGGCAGGACCAGTTCGCATTTGACGAATTTCGCGTGATCGACACCGTGATCATGGGCAACACCGGGCTGTGGCACGCTCTCCAGGAACGCGAAGCGCTTTACGCCAAGCCTCACGACGACCTCACCGACGCGGATGGCATGCGCCTGGGCGACCTGGAACACACTGTGGGCGAAGAAGGTGGTTATACGGCCGAGGCCGATGCCGCCGTGCTTCTCGACGGCCTCGGCGTCGAAAGCGAGCTTCACGAACGGAAAATGAGCGAATTGCAGGGCGGACAAAAAGTCCGCGTCCTTCTTGCGCAGGCGCTCTTCGGAAATCCCGCCGCGCTGCTTCTCGACGAGCCCACCAATCACTTGGATCTCGATTCCGTCCATTGGCTCCAGGATTATCTCCGCGAATACGAAGGCGTGCTGATCGTCATCTCGCACGACCGGCATTTCCTGAACAGCGTCTGCACGCATACCGCGGACATCGACTATGAAACCATCATCATGTACGTCGGCGGCTACGACGACATGGTCGTGGCGAAAACGCAGATTCGCTCGCGCATCGAATCGGAAAACGCCCAGCGCGAAAAGAAAATCGCACAACTGAATGAGTTCATCGCGCGCTTCTCTGCCGGCACGCGTTCCGCGCAAGCCACCTCGCGCAAGAAGGAAGTCGAGCGCCTGCAAACTTCCGAATTGGCTAGATCGAACATCCAGCGCCCGTACATCAAATTCGAGATGAAGCGTAATTCCGGCCGCCATCCGCTCGAAATCAAAAGCATCGAAAAATCCTACGGCGAGCAAAAAGTAATTCCGCGCTTCACTGCCAGTGTTTCGCGCGGCGAAAAAATCGCTTTGATGGGGCGCAATGGCACCGGCAAAACCACTCTGCTCAAGTCACTGATCCGCAGCGCCACGGGTTTCATCGACGACGCCGACCGCCAGTTCCCCGTCAATGGCGGCACCGTCGTCTGGGGACATGAAGTGGTGGTCGGCTATTTCGCGCAAGATCACACCGACTCCATCACCAAGGGCACCACCAGCATCGAATGGCTCTGGCAGTTCGATCCCGCTGCCTCGCAACAGGAGCTGCGCGGGCTGATGGGCCAGATGCTCTTCAGCGGCGAGGACGCGCTCAAGCCCACCGCCGCGCTTTCCGGGGGCGAATCCGCGCGGCTGATTTTCTGCAAGCTCATGCTGCAGAAACCAAATTTTCTGGTGCTCGACGAGCCTACCAACCACCTGGACCTCGAATCCATCAACGCGCTGAACATCGCGTTGCAGCGCTATGACGGAACCGTGCTCCTCGTCACCCACGACCACGACGTGATCGATGAGGTCGCCACGCGCATCTGGCATTTCACCGGCGGTAAGATCGAGGATTTCAAAGGACCCTACGAAGAATTCGTCGCCTACGCCACAGAAAAAGCTTCCTAGACATTTCCCTTCAATTGACTACGGCCCTGTGGGAGAATGCACTCCCGTTTTCGGGGTTTCGCGCGTCTGGCAAGAACCGCGCTCGAAATTCATGCGCCGTGTCGGGCAGAGACCTCGCAAACACACTTTGAGGAGACGATTCATGTTCAAACGATTGGTGCTGATTTTTTCCATCGCAGTGCTGCTGCAAACCGCCACTGTGGCGCAGCAATTCGCGGGGCTTCCTTCGAGCGCGGGCGCGTCCTACGTCATTCGCGCCGGAAAACTGATCGACCCGGAGACAGGAGTCGCCACCGCCAATCAGTCGATCGCCGTGAAGGACGGCAAAATCGTCGCCATCGGCGTGAACGTCGCCGCTCCTGCGGGCGCGGAAACTATCGATCTTTCTCAATACTCGGTGCTGCCAGGTCTCGTCGACGCTCACAATCACCTTGCGCTCACCTACAAAAAAGTCCCGGAGAATTTTGAGTACTACTACACATACATCGGCGATTCCACGCCGCTTCGCGCCATCCAGGCCGCCTCCAACGGTATGCAAATGCTTTCTTACGGCTTCACTGTCGTGCGCGACCTCGGCAACAACGGCCTTTACGCCGACAGCGCCCTCCGCATCGCCATCGAGCAGGGCTGGATCCCCGGCCCGACCATGATCAATTCCGGAATCATCATCGGCGCGTCCGGGGGACAATTTGCCCCCACTCCGGAAATGGCCAAGCAGCACAACATCGTTTATCCCGAATATATCGAAGCCGACACGCGCGACGAACTCATCAAGGCGGTTCGCGAGAATATTTTGTTCGGAGCGAGAGTGGTTAAGATTTGCGTGGACTGCCAGGCGTATCCCTACACCGTGGACGACATGAAACTCGTGGTAAAGGAAGCCGCCAACGCGGGAATGAAAGTAGCCGGCCACGTGCAGACGCAGGAAGGCGCGCGGCGCGCTATCGAAGCTGGCATCTGGTCCATCGAGCACAGCGTCGCGCTGACGGATGAACTGCACAAAATGATGGCGCAAAAAGGAATCTGGCGAGTAGGCACAGAAACTCCGTTCACCGATTACAGCGGCTCGAAGGAAGAATTTGACCACACGGTGGCGGGAATGAAGAGCGCTTATGCCAACGGAGTGAAGATGGCTTTTTCGACGGATGCGGATTATTACGTTCCGGGAATGACGCGCGGACAAGTGGTCATCAACTTTTTGAAAAGCTGGAAAGCCTCAGGCATCCCTGATAAGGAAGTCCTGAAAATCATGACCACCAACGGCTACAAGGTCGTCGACATTTACGACAAGCGCGGGCCGCTGAAGCCCGGGTTTCCGGCGGACATGATCGCCGTCAAGGGAAACCCGCTTGAAAATATCGATGCGCTACGCTCGGTCGTTTTTGTAATGAAGGACGGCCTGGTTTTCAAGCGCGACGGCGTGATGACACCGGAAAAATTCCTGCACGGCGGCCCGGTGAACGGCTGGGACATTCATTAAATGCACTAACGGCGCCGCTCGCACGCGTTATTGCTGGGTGGCGCGGTCGATGAAGCCGGCGATCTGGTTGCGCGGAGCGAGCAAGCCTGAAAACTACTGGGTCGAAGAAGTCGACAACCCCTCTGAAGCGTTAAGCCTCGGCTACACAGAAGCGTTGACATTCCTTAAGACATCGTTCTAAAACATACGCGCGTCAGGGGCCCATCCTACGTCATGCAGATGGAGGCATCGAATATGAACTTTCTTGAGTGGATTGTGGTTGGGCTGATCGCGGGTTGGCTCGCGGGACAGGTGATGAAAGGTGGAGGATACGGCGTTCTCGTTGATATCATCCTGGGGATACTCGGAGGCGTCCTAGGCGGATGGATTTTCGGAATGTTGGGGATTTGGCCCGGCGGGGGAATCATCGGATCGCTCATCGTGGCGTTCGTTGGTGCGGTGATCCTGGTCTGGATTACGCGTTTACTGAAAAAGGCGTAAGCAAATTCATAGAAAAAACGAAGACAAGTTGCCGGGGTAGTTCGAGCGCTCCCGGTAAATCCTACAAAGAGCTGTGAAAAAAATAGCAGTTATTTAAGTACCGGGACCAGGTGTTGAGGTGCCGCTTTAGGGTCGTAACATGCCTAATGCGAGCGAGTTATGCAAATTGGTCAGCGAGGTGCTTAAAGATTGGGGGTGAACGCGTCTGAACCGAGGCAGGAGATGAGCGAAGAAATGATAGTCACTACAGCCGTTTGCGCCGAATACGAAAGGCTCCAGGAAGAATATCAGAGTGCCTCTAACAGTTGGAACGAGGGCCGTGATCAGATTTACGAGTCTGGCCGGATCGACAGGAAAAGCGACGATAAACTGCGCCAACTGCAAGCGAAATACGCCAAGGCTTCCTGGGTATTGCGGAATCACGCGCAGACCTGCGAACTGTGCCAAATGATCTCGAGAACTGTCGGACGCTATTCCGAACAGGATTCGGGCACCTATCCTGACCACCGTCTCCGGGCTTGAGAGGCGATCTTAATCGCGAGCAAGCTGTGTGAGCGGACCACACGGTCGCAATTCCAAAATCAACTGCTTTCAGAACCCCTGGCAGCTCACGTCTCATTAACCAAAAATGGAGGGCACGCCTTCCTGGCAGTGTCAGGCTATGCGCGTGTTTCGGCGGAGCTCCTTGACCAAGTACGCGACGATGGCGGCATTAACCAGTAACAAGATGCCTTTCATGAGAGTCCCGCGTTTAACGAGCTCATAGACCTCGAGGGGGATGAATAACGACGTAGAGACAATCGTAAGATATTCGGCCCAGCGTTTTCGAAGCCCAAGTCCGATGCCTTCCGTGAGAAACAAGGCGGAGTAGAAAAAAGTGCCCACGCTGAGCTCTTTGAGTCTTCGAGCGTCGAGCTTTGATAATGTCTCCAATATTCGATGGATGTAATGATTTTGGGGATCAACCTGAAGCAGTTCTACCCACTCTTTTATCTGGGCGGCCACGTTTTTGTGCATTAAATTGAGCGTGCCGATACCGACGGCGAGCAAGGCCAGCCCCTTGAAAAACTTGAAGGCCGCGATCAGCCAAAGTCCACGGGGGTGTGACCCGCCCATCCGCATCTATTTCTCCGTCCTGCGAGTCTACCTTAGCGGAAGAAGCCCTCAAACCAGCAGTCGATGTGTGTCGCCCTGCAGTCGTTTGCACTTCCTTCCGGCCGATTTGGAGATCGTGAGTCGCTGAGTTATTACAGGGCTTGCGACTGGCGGAATGCGCGGACGACAGCGGCAGCGTCTTGATGCTGGACGTCGACGGAATAGTTCAAGCGGCGCATGTCAGCAGCGGAGATTTTTCCGGCGAGATCGGCGAGGGCGGCGCGAAGCTGAGGAAACCGCGAAAGTGTGGATTGGCGGACGATGGGAACGGCGTCGTAGGGAGGGAAATAGTGAAGGTCGTCAACGAGTGGGGCGAGACCGAGCGCGTCAATGAGTCCGTCTGTGGAGTTGCCCGCAACGATGTCGACTTGATGATCGAGAAGGGCGCGGTAGAGCAGGCCGAGGTCCATGATGCGGGGCGGAGCAGCGAAGCGGAGCGCGTAGCGATCGCTCCAGCCGCGGAAGCCGTCGGGGCGCTCGAGGAATTCATAGCCGACGCCGACGCGCCATTTGGGGGCGAGAGACGCGAGGTCGGAGATTTTCTGCAGATGAAGGCGCTGCGCATCATCGGCGCGGATGACCATGGCGAAGGTGTTTTCGAAGCCGAGTGGCTCGGTGACTTCGAGCTGAAAGCGGTCGGCGTAGAGCTGCTTGACGCGGCGGTAGACTGCGGCGGAATCGCCTTGCGGAGATTCGTTGAGGACGGCGGTGAGCGCGGTGCCGGTGTATTCGACGTACAGGTCGAGGTCTCCTGCGAGAAGCGCTTTGTGGACGAGGAGCGAGCCGCCGAGATTGGATTTGCGGACGACGGGGATGCCTGTGCGGGCTTCGATGTGCTGGGCGAGAAGCTCAGCGAGAATGACTTGCTCGGTGAAGAACTTGGAGCCGATGGTGAGTTTGGGTTGGGGAGAACGGCAAGAAACGAGAAACGGCGCGAGGAGGAAGAGAAGAGCTAAGCGTCGCATATCAGGATGTGGTTCGCATGGAAGAAGAAAGAATTTAACACACAGAGTACAAAGGGGAGGAGAGGAAGGAAAAAGATAACGCAGAGACGCAAAGGGCGCAGAGGTTGCGCGGAGAAGAGAAGAAAGAAAGAGAAAAGATTTAACACAGAGTTTACCGGGGATAAGAGCACAGAGGACACGGAGGAAGCGTAATTCCAAGAGTCAGCAATTTCGAGGGACCCGGAAATGGACACCCACTAATGAATCGGGATTTGCTGTGGGCTGCGCGTTAAGAGACGCGAAGGCGGCGCTCGAGAAGACCGAGGAGGAGGTCGGCAAGAATGGCGAGAAGCGCGGCGGGGATGGCGCCGGCAAGGAGGACGGCATCGCTGACCATGGCGACCCCGCGAAAAATGAAAGTGCCGAGGCCGCCGGCGCCGATGGCGGCGGCGATGGTCGCGACGCCTATGGTGATGACTGTGGCGGTGCGGATTCCCGCGAGGATCACGGCGAGCGCGAGGGGAAAGCGGACGCGCCAGAGGATTTGCGCGTTGGTCATGCCCATGGCGTCGGCGGCTTCAAGGACGGCGGGATCGATGCCGGTGAGGCCGACATAAGTGTTGCGAAGAATGGGGAGTAGCGCGTACAGGACCAGGGCGACGATGGCGGTGCGGCGTCCGATGCCCCCAATGAAGGGAATGGGAATCAGAAAGCCAAAGAGCGCGAGACTGGGAATGGTTTGCAGAATGCTGGCCACACCGAGGGCGAGGGTACGCAAGGCCGGGCGGTGAACGATGAACATACCAAGGGGAACGCCGATGGCGATGGCGAAGAACATGGCGATGAGAACAAGGACCAAGTGATCGAGAGTGGCGTCCAAGATTTCGGCGCGGTGGTCGAGGAAGAAGGACCAAGCGGTCATGAGGGTGCTCCCGAAGAGACGATGAGAGAGGCGGCGAAGGCTTGGACTTCGGGATGCGGGAGATGGAGAAAAACGTCGGGCGGGCCCACAGCGACGAGGCGGCCGGATTCGAGCAAAGCGATGCGCGAGGCCAAGAGCAAGGCTTCGCGGATATCGTGTGTGACGAAGACAATGGTTTTGCGGAGACGGCGGGCGAGAGCGCTGAATTCGCGCTGAAGCTCTGCGCGGGTGATGGGATCGAGCGCGCCGAACGGCTCGTCCATGAGGAGGATGGGCGGGTCGGCCGCAAGGGCGCGGGCGACTCCAACGCGCTGGCGCTGGCCCCCGGATAGCTCGCGAGGATAGCGTTTGGAGAATTCGCCGGGATCGAGACCTACGAGGTGCATCATTTCTTGAAAACGCGGAAGCCATTTCTCTGGAGGCCAACTTTCGAGTCTGGGAACAAGCGCGACGTTTTCTGCAACAGTGAAATGGGGGAAAAGGCCAGCTTCCTGAATGACGTAACCGATGCCGCGGCGGAGGCGGATGGGGTCCCAGTCAGAGGTTGCGCGACCGTTGACGAGGACGTCTCCTGAATCGGGGAGCAGCATGCGGTTGATGAGCCTGAGAAGCGTAGTCTTGCCGCTGCCGCTGCGGCCGAGAAGGACGAGCGTTTCGCCGGGAAGAACGGAGAAAGAGATATCCGAGACGAGGGGGCGGGAGGAGGCACCGTTGGCAGAGGGCGCGCGACAGGTGACGCCGCGAAACTCGATTAGGGGTTCGTTAAGATTTATAGGTTTCGCATTCATTTCTATTGACAGAAGCGCATCCGAGCGGGACGATAGTACCCCACTCCAGTCGCCCGGCGTTGAAATTTGGCGCAACTCTCTCCTGGAAGCGGCATCCAAGTAGGAGGGGAAGGTATATGGGAGCTCTCGCTACTGCCGTCCGCATACGTCACGACCTGCATACCAGACTGCTTGAAGCTCGTTCGCGCACCGATGAGATATTTAGAGTGGTGCGGGAAGATGCGCTGCACGCCCGCCCGGTTCCGGAGCGGCACCGGCTGATATTTTATCTGGGACACGTGGAAGCATTCGACTGGAACTTGCTGGCGCAGCGCGCATTCGGCCTGCGGGCGTTTCATGCTTCGTTCGACAAGCTATTTGCGTTTGGGATCGATCCCGTCGGCGGAGGATTGCCGACGGATGAGCCGGGAGATTGGCCGCAACGCGGTGAGATCGAACGTTACAACCGGCAAGTGCGCGACGAATTGGATACGACGATAGAGCACGCCCTGGGGCGGCCATCGGAGGGGCACCCCCATCTGCCGCAAATGCTGGAAGTGGCCATCGAACACAGGTTGATGCACGCGGAGACGCTGGCGTACCTGGTGCACCAGCTGCCGAGAGAGAAAAAGATCGCCGGGCCGGTGGACATCGAGTGGAGAAATCCGAAGTCGCGATCACAGATGGTGGAGATTCCAGCCGGGCAGGCGACGCTGGGACTGCGGCGGGCGCAGGGAGACGAATTCGGCTGGGACAATGAGATGGAGGAGCACGAAGTCGAGGTAGATAAGTTCGCGATAGACGCGCGAAACGTGACCAACCACGATTTTCTGAGGTTTATCCAGGCAGGGGGATACGAAAACGCGTCGCTGTGGAGCAAAGAAGACTGGGTGTGGAAAGAAAAAGAGAAAATCGAGCACCCCATTTTCTGGAAGCGCGACGGAAATTTGTGGATGTACCGCGCGATGTTTGGCGAAATGCGGCTGCCGCCGGAGTGGCCGGTGTACGTGAGCCACGCGGAAGCGGCGGCGTACGCAAAATGGTTGGGAAGAAAACTGCCGTTGGAAGCGGAGTTCCACCGCGCGGCGTACGGCACGCCACGCGACGACGCGGAACGCAACTATCCGTGGGGCGACGAAGCACCCGACGAGCGGCACGGCAATTTTGATTTTCACCACTGGGATCCTTCTCCAGCAGGCGCCCATCCGGAAGGGGCGAGCGCGTTCGGTGTGCAGGACTTGCTTGGCAACGGATGGGAATGGACGCGCACGGAGTTTGCGGCGTTTCGAGGTTTCGCGCCGATGCCTTTTTATCCGGGATATTCAGCGAATTTTTTTGACGGCAAGCACTACGTGATGAAGGGTGGCTCGCCGCGAACGGCCGCATGCATGCTGCGGCGCTCGTTCCGCAACTGGTTCCAACCGCATTACCGGTATGTGTACGCAACATTCCGTTGCGTCGAGGACTGAAAAGCGCAACCCGGGAGCGCACATGCTGACTCGCACCCTTCCTGACCGACATGTGTCTGAATTCGCGGCGGACGTGCGCGAGAGCCTGACGAAAAAGGGCCAACGCGAACTTCCGTCAAAGTACTTGTACGATGAAGTGGGGTCGGCGCTGTTTGAAGCGATCTGCGTGCTGCCGGAGTACGGCTTGACGCGGGCGGACGCGCGGTTACTGGAAAAATACGCCAGCGAAATCGTGGAGCGGCTGCCATTACCCGTGCACGTGGCGGAGCTCGGGAGCGGGAGCGGGAAAAAAACGCGGTGGATCCTGGAAGCGCTTTCGCGGCACCAGAAAACGTATTATTACCCGATTGAAATATCACCCACCGCGCTGGCAGCGCTTGAAAGAGAACTCGGGCACATCGAGATGGTGAGCATTGTTGGTTACGAGCGGCCGTATCTCGAGGGCCTGCGAGCGGTCGCGAAGGATCGCGGAGAGTACGACCATTTGCTGGT
>Ga0210407_10001729_pt1 | contig 19879 bp, 17 predicted proteins | sample IncBWC27MmetaG_FD_150860 | JGI IMG/M metagenome (GOLD analysis project Ga0210407, IMG submission 150860) | Forest soil microbial communities from Barre Woods Harvard Forest LTER site, Petersham, Massachusetts, United States - Inc-BW-C-27-M | ecosystem: Environmental > Terrestrial > Soil >... | reverse complement strand
CCCAGCGGTAGCCGCCAATCAGCTTGTATTCGGGGCGGTCAGGCTTGGGCTCAACCAGCGCAAGATTGGCGCTGCCGTCGGGAGGCGCCACTTCAATCCAACGGACGCCGGTGGGAAGGACCTGTTCAGTGATCAGTTCGAAGCCCAGTTGGTCGACGTAGAACCGCTTACTCACATCCAGGTCGCGGACGAACACGACGATGTCCTGTATGCACAAGTAGGGCTCGTCGCGTCCCGGGCGAAGCACGGTCCGGTTCGCCCACGAGAGGAAGGGGTCGTTGGCCATCGGCGTGATTATAGTGCGCGGCCAAAAACTCAGAAGTTTTTTGAGGAGATTTGTGAACAGACGGGACGTACCCCAATTTTCCAAAGAAACAGGTGTTCTACGAAAGGAACGGACCCTTGCCATGTCGGGGAAACCGCGCTACGGTTATACACAATGAGCGACTTGCGACATCAAATAGAAAATCTCTCCGCCTCCGAGAAAGCCGAACTACTGGATGCATTGTGGCAAAGCCTGGAAGCCGACGCACTGTCTTTGACGGACGCGCAACGCGCGGAGCTGGATCACCGCATCGAACAGCATGAGCAAAATCCTTCCGATGTCATTCCCTGGGAGCAAGTCAGGGCTAGCCTGTTCAAGAAGCCGTGACGCTGCCGGTCGTCTGGATACCCGAAGCAAACGAAGATTTGCTGAAGCGCGGGCATGGTATGACAACATTCGACCCGAGCTTGGGGAGCGGTTCGCGCGGGCAGTTGAGGCGGCGGTTGAGGCAATCGCGGAACAACCAATGCAATTTCCTGTCGTCTACCGGAGCCGACGCCGGGTGGGAGTGTGGCGTTTCCCTTACGGAATATTCTTTGAAGTCCAAGAGGAGAGGATTGTGGTCATCGCGTGCTTCCACGGCAGGCGCAACCCAAGGCGTTGGCAGATGCGGTAGTTAGGTAATCAGTCGCAGGCCGATCCGACTACCTGGCGATCACGACGGTAGTACACGAACTGCTCAGCTTGGGCAAATCGCGATTTGCTGCCATTCGGATCTCGAGCCGTTGCCGTTCGCCTCGAACGATCGGACAATAAGAATCAGGTTCTAGCAGTGCACCCTGCAAGCGCCGCCGTCCGGCACATCCGCCGTGGCAGGACTCGCGGAACTCGCAAGGATTGCAGGCTTCGGGAAGTGTCCGTGCCTGTTCGAAGGGCGTTGAGCTCAGAATGTTGGCGCCCGCCGAGATCAAATCTGAAAGTGGCTCACCTGATCCCGTCCAATAAACGCAGGGCTGTGTCGTGCCGCGCGGAGTAACCCTCACGGTGCTTACGCCACATCCTCCCGGAAGCGGTGGCAGTCCCGCCATCGCTCGCACCAGCGGCTCGCCAATCGCGATCACGTCCGTTTCCGCAAAGAGACGCCGGAACCCCTCCCAATATTCTTCGTAGGACAACGCATAGACGTCGGATCGCACCGCCTGGTACACGTTCACGCGCAGCGGACCGTCAAACTGTTTGGCCACTCGCGCGACCTCCGCCAGACGCAAGTAATTCGCCTTCATCATGACCGCGACGACGGTTACAGGTATGCCGAGCCTTACGCAACGTTCTGCTTGCTGGTGGATCAGCCCCCAATTGCCGTTTCCGCGCTGAGCATCCTGTTCCGCCTGCGTCGAGTAATCGAGAGAAAACTCAATATCGTGAAAGGCGCGCAATTCGCTATCTTCCAAAACAGCAACACTGTGGCCATTGGACGTGATCGTAAGCTTGATGGATCTTTCGCGCAGGTACGCCAGAATCGCTTTAAAGTCCGGATGCATGCCGTTCTCGCCAGTGCCGAGATTCACCGAGCGGATCGGCAGTCGTTCCATGACGGCCTTCACCTGATCCAGAGAGAGGCGATCAGTGCGAGTTGGATCCCGGTAGCAGAAGGAGCAGGAGAGGTTGCACTCGTTGGTGAGCCCGAGCCCAAGCGAAATTGTGGCATCAGGCGCCGTCGCGCTGGATGCGGTGCTCGAAAGCGGGACAGGGACGTTGGTCACACACCGTTCTCCGCCACCGAATTTACGCAACGTGCCAGGCATTGTGTGTAGCGTGCGACCGCGGCATACTCTGGCCGGCTGCCCAGCTTGCGCTCCAGTTCAAAAATCCGTTCGTAGTCTGCACTGCGAGAAACCCGTGGCGGCAAATAGTCCGCAAGGACGCGTACACCTCGCTCGGCAATCGCCGCCAGCAACGCGCGTGTCAGTACGGCTCGCAAGCCATCTGGCGTAAATAGTCGCACCCTGCCTCCGTATAGGGATTCTTGTCCCCACTCGGCGGTGAGGCCGTTTTCCGCTGCAGCCAAATCGCCCGCTTGGATAGCGGCCTTGAATACTTCGCCGGCCTGGTTACGCACGAGAACGGACAATATCGCTGATGAATCCCGCAAGGCGCGAGCCGCACCGCGCAAAACAGCACCGGGGTCGTCGCAATATTCCAGGATGTTGTGACAAAGAATTACATCGAACGATCGAGTGCGGAACAAGCTCGCCAATTGGGTAGCATCCCCGTGTTGCAGTACGACGTTATCCGTAACCCCTGCTTCCCGTGCCGCGCGCTTCGCGATATCCAGCATCGCCGGAGAGGAATCCAGCATCGTGACGTGAATGCCGAGTCGCGCCAGGCGAACGGCGGTCGCTCCCGTGCCGCACCCGACATCCAGCGCACACAACGACTTCTCGGCCTGCGACCGGGGAAGAAAATCCTCCAGGTTGGCGAAAGCCAGGTTGGTGCGCAATCGGCCCTCGGGTGTCTCGAGGTAGGCGGCATACTCGTTCGCGCCGCTCTGGAAGCGTTCACCGTCGGCCTTGGCAGTCATCTTCATGCGACCCTCAAGCGAAGCCGAGCGGCATCAACTGGCGCGCCGCGTCTGCAACTCCCCACGTGAAGAAGTGACAAAGGCTCGGACCAACGCGGCGATCTCGTCTGCAGCTGTGTCCAATGCGAAATGACCGGCGTCGAGAACGTGAACTTCGGCGTTCGGAACGTCCTTGCGGTAGCGTTCCGGCTCGCCGGCATCGAACGAGAGGTCATATTTACCCCAGATCACGAGCAGGCGCGGCTGCTTCTCGTGCATCCACGCTTGCCATTTTGGATAGGAGTCCACATTGGTTCGATAGTCGTAAAACAAATCACTTTGAATGTCGGCCTGCCCCGGCTGGTTGAGAAAATAAAACTCATCGGTCCAAAGATCGGGATCATAGCGTTCCACGTTCGGATCGTTTCCCACATGACGCGTGCGCGTAGTCGCGAGCGACAGGAGATTTGTGCGTAGCGCACTCTCGTTGGCAGTACGATCAGCCCAAAAAGCCCGCCGCGTCTTCCAATTCGCCCCCAACCCTTCGTTGTGCGCCACAGCATCCTGGACAATGAGCGCCTCGATGCGCTCCGGATGAGCCAAGGCCATGCGAAAACCGACAGGGCCGCCGTAATCCTGCATGTAAAGCGTGTAGCGCGAAAGTCCGAGCGCTTCGGTAAAGTGATTCATGATCTCGGCGTAGTGATCGAACGTGTACGCGAATTTCTTCGGGTCCGGCCAGTCGCTGTGTCCGAAGCCAGGGTAATCGGGCGCGACCAGGTGATAGCGATCGGAAAGCCGGGCGAAGAGTGGCTCGAACATCCGCGATGATGACGGAAGTCCGTGGAGCAGGAGTAGCGTGGGCGCGTCTTTCGGGCCGGCCTCTCGGTAAAAAATGGAGAGCCCATCTATCGGTATCGTGCGATAAAAAGTCGGGTGTTCCATGGGACGTCCCTTTCCTGGGCCTTGAGCCAGCAATTGAAATGCTGCGAGCACTACAGAAGCCAACAACGCCATGGAGGAAACCGGCAAGCATCGAGTCCAACGGGGCGAGCTGAAAAGACGCATCGTTTAGCTCCGCTTATGCGAGCCTCTTTTACCCCGCCACCTCGAAGATGACTTCCAGCTCAACCGGAGTGCCGAGCGGAAGGCTGGCGACGCCATACACCAGGCGGCAGGGGCTCTTGTCCTTTCCGAAGACGTCCTGCAGCAACTCCGAAGCGGCGTCAGCGACTTTCGGCTGATCGCGGACATCTCCCGAAGTAGCCACCGACACGCCGAGCCGGACGATTCGCGCCACCCTGTCGAGCGATCCCAAATGCTGCCGCGCGACCCCGAGTACGTTGAGCGCGGCGAGCTTCGCCGCCTCGCGTCCAGCGTCTACGTCGAGTTCCGCGCCGACTCGCCCAATGAATTTCGCGACCCGGCCTTCCGTGGGAAGCATCCCGCTCAGAAAAAGCAAATTGCCTGACTGCACCGCTTCCGTATAGGCCCCGAACGGCTCAGGGGGCACCGGAAGATTAATACCAAGTTCTTTCAACCGTTGTTCGGCGCTGATTGGCCGAGAGCCTTCGGCGGTCAATTTCTCAACCTGCGCAGCGTCCACGTGCAGCACCTCCCCAGTCACCTGACCGGCGTAGATCCGTTGATATTGGACTTCTGGGTCCGACGGATTTCGATTGTGTGGGACATGCTATCACCTGAGATGCCTGGACGGATTGCTGACCGCGCACCGCTGGAAGATTAGAAACGGGGAGTCGGCTTCTGTTTACCACCAGGGTAGTGGCGCCTGTAGATTAGCCAGCAGCCATTTTCAAGGCGACTTCTGCAATCCGGTTCAGTGGAACAACAGAGACCGCGGCCCCGCGGGCAATCGCTTCCTTCGGCATGCCAAACACGACGCAACTGGATTCGTCCTGAGCGATGGTTTGGGCTCCACTCTGCCGCATCTCGAGCAAGCCCTCCGCGCCATCACTGCCCATTCCAGTCATGATCACGCCAACGGCATTGAACGAAACCGACTTTGCCACCGACCGGAATAGAACATCGACGCTGGGTCTGTGGCGCGAGACCAGTGGTCCATCGGTGATTTGAGCCAGGTAACCGAGTACGGTTCGCTGCACGACAAGGTGATGATCGCCCGGTGCGATGAGTGCGCATCCAGGGTGAATCAGGTCGCCATCGGAGGCTTCTTTAACTTCGATCGCGCAATCTTTGTTGAGGCGATCCGCGAAAGCGCGCGTGAACATTTCGGGCATGTGCTGGACGATGACTATGCCGGGGCAGTTCGTGGGCATGGCTTGAAGAAATTCGCGAAGAGCTTCCGTGCCGCCGGTGGAGGCGCCCACCGCAATGACTTTGTCGTCGGCGGGGCGGGGCGCTGCAAAGGGCCCAAGTTTCAGCACGACATCGCCGGTATGCAGCGGCAATCGGTTTGAGGATACCCGGCGGACCACCCTGGCCTGGGCGGCGCTGCGGACAACGTCGAGCAGCATCACTGCCGACTCATGGAGAAAGTTACGCACACCCAGTTTGGGCTTGGTGATCACTTCCACCGCGCCCAGTTCCAGAGCCGAGATCGCGTCTTCGGTGCGCCGGTGCGCTACCTCGGAGCAGACGACGACCGGCATCGGCCGTTCCGCCATGATCTTCTTCAGGAACGTCAAACCGTCCATGCGGGGCATGACAAGATCGGTGATGATCACGTCAGGCGGTTCTTTTTCAATCTTGGCAAAGGCGATGATGGGATCGGCGGCCACGCTGACTCTGATTCTCGGGTCTGCGCCGAGCACGGCCTGCATAACCTGCCGCACGACCGCGGAGTCGTCTACGACGAGGACATGAATGCTTCCGTCGGGTTCTCTTCTTGCGCGCGGGAAGTCCGTCTTCACAATTCACCCATGTTCAGATCACCCAGGTTCAGATTGGAATAGAAGTTACCGCGCCACTCGCAACGCCGCGCTGTGAAGGCTCCGTACTCGAAGGACATAGAGCGTGCACTGTGGGCGCAACCGTTTTCAGATCGGACGATATTCCGCCCAGGTGTTCCGAATGTCCGACAAACAGCAGTCCCGAAGGAGAAAGATGGCGCAAGATGCCGCCGATTACCTTTTCTTTTGATTTCTGATCGAAGTAGATCAAGACGTTCCGGCAAAAGATAAGATCAAAGAAGCCCTGGATGGGATAGAAGTCGGCATGGAGGTTAACCCGGGCAAACCGGACGAGTCGATGCACTTCCGGCCGCACTTTCATCACGCCGCTGCGCTCACCTCGGCCCTTGAGCATGTAAGACCGAAGGTATTCCTGAGGGATGTCCTTCGACTTCTCGATGGGATAAACCGCCGCACGCGCCTTTTCCAGGACGCGCGTGGAAATGTCTGTGGCTAGCACTTCCAGACTCCACCCTCTTTCCTCAGGAAAATGTTTCAAAAGAAGCATGGCCAGCGAGTAGGGTTCCTCGCCACTAGAGCAGCCCGCGCTCCAAACGCGAATGCGAGTTGGACGGCCACCCGTTGCAGCCTCGTGCTGCCATTTCGGAAAAACGTTCTGCGAGAGAAAGTCGAAGTGCCGGGACTCGCGAAAAAAATGGGTCTCGTTGGTGGTGATGCAATCGATCATTACGGCACGCTCGTGCAGCTGATCGGGTTGCGTTATCAAGTCGTGGTATTCCTGCATGCTGTTCAAACCCAGCAGGCGGAGCCGGCGGGCAACCCGGCCTGTCAGCAACGCATGCTTATGCACAGCTAGCCAGATCCCAGCCTCCTGGTAGATCAACTCCTGGAACTTACGAAAAAGTGCTGGAGTCAGCGCCGAGCGTTCCTGAGCCTCGTGGTGACTCCGGCTTCCGGCATGAGAATGTCTAGGGGTCCTCGACATTCGCCGGCTACTCGGGACTAGCCTCTGCAGGCTCTTCCGGCCCACCCAGGGAAGCGTCGACAACCGCGGGAGCTTCCTCGGAGATGTCACCGGGTTCCAGGTTCTCGGGCTCCGCTATAGAGTCGGGAAGTTCAAGGAGTTCATCCGTGGAAAGGACTTTCTCCGTATCGAGGATGAGACAGAACTTCTTGCCTGCGCGGGCCATCCCGAGCAGGTAGTCCACCTTTATCCGCGTCCCGAAGCTCGGCGGTTCTTCTATTTCTTGCGGCTTGAGGTCGATGACCTGCCGGACCGAATCCGCCATCACGCCCATCACGGTGGCTTCCCCCTCGCACTCGACTTCGGTGATCACGATGCAGGTGAGTTTTCCGGCAACGCTGGGGGACTGCCTGAACTTCACCGCTAGATCGATCACCGGGACCACACTTCCCCGCAGGTTGATCACGCCCCGAACCCATTCCGGTGTCTTTGGGACCTCGGTAATGGTGTCGTACTCGATGATTTCCTTCACCTTGAGCAGGCTTACCGCGTACTCTTCGGCGCCGATCATGAACGTCAGGTACTGCTGCACGTCCCGCTCGGTTATCGGATTCATTTCTTCTTCTTTGATTTGCATGTCAGTCCGCCTTTAGAACCGGGTGAAGTTGTGCTCAATCGCAGAGCCGTTGGCCTTCTTCGGAGCTATGGGCGCCGACGAGAGATGCTGAAACGGCTTGTGCTCGGTCAATGTCCTGCGGGACGCGGATGAGATCCTTTCCCCACCAACCCTGAAGAAAGCCATAAGCTGCTGCAAGGCCTCGGATTGAGCCGCTAGCTCTTCGGCGGTGCTGGAGAGCTCTTCCGCCGAAGCGGCGTTGCGCTGAGTCACGGTATCCACCGCTGTCATGGCCTGGTTGATCTGCGTGACGCCGGATGACTGTTCTCGGGATGACGCGGTCACCTCTTGGACTAGCTCCGCGGTCTTCTTAATCGCGGGGACCAGTTCCCGCAGAAGTTCCCCGCTGCGTTCGGCGACTCCCACGCTGTTGGCGGCGAGCCCACCAATTTCCTGCGCGGCGGTCTGGCTGCGCTCGGCGAGCTTGCGGACTTCAGTGGCAACCACCGCGAATCCGCGGCCATGCTCGCCGGCGCGGGCCGCTTCGATCGCGGCATTCAATGCCAGCAGGTTGGTTTGATAAGCGATCTCCTCAATGATGGAAATCTTCTCCGCGATCTGTTTCATGGCCACTACGCTTTCACGAACCGCGCTGCCCGACTCCTCGCTATCGCGCGCGCCCTTGACGGCCATCTGTTCCATCTGACGGCTGTTTTCGGCGTTTTGGGTGATGGAGGCGCTCATCTGCTCCAGGCTGGACGTGGTCTCCTCGATCGAGGCCGCTTGCTCGCTGGTACCTTGAGAGAGCGAGGCGGCTGATGTGGCGACCTGCGTGGCGGCGCTGGCGATGCCATCGCTGCTGGTGCGAACCTCGCTGATGATTTCCTCGAGTTTCTTTACGAAGAGGTTGAATGAACTCGCCATCTGACCTACTTCATCCTGAGAGATGATTTCAATGCGCCGGGTCAAATCGCCGCCACCCTGGGCCATTTCGACCAGGTGGTCGGCCATAGCCTTAACCGGCCGGGTGATACCGCGAGAGACCGCAAACGTCACAAAGGTCGCCACGATGAAAGTCACCAGGACTATCGTGAACATCACCAAAGCGGTCTGCCGCGCGAAAGCAGTAATGGTCTCTTCCTTGTCGGCCATGATCTTGCGATGTTTTTCCGACAGCTCTGTCGCTGCCGCCTCCATCCGGTGGATCTCGTCCTTCACTTCGGTGACCTTGGCATTGCCCTGTTGAGGAGTCTTGATCGTCCCGTCGTTGATGCCAGCGACGACCGCGTCCACGCCGCGCTCGTAGGCCGCGATTTCGCGCTCCATCGCCGATACGAGTTGCTTGCTGCCGTCGGAAGCGACCCGCGCATCCAGGTCACTCACAATGGATCGAAGCTCCGACAATTGCGTCTTCCACTTCTCCTGATAATTTTGCATGACCGGCTTGTTATCCATATTGAGCAGCGTGTCTTTCTCATAGCGGCGCAGTTCGAGAGTTTTGATCTTGGCTTCATCCGCAAGCTGTGACACTTTAGAATCTCCGCGGAGCATGGAGACAGTCTCGTGGGTCACGGATTCCATGCCCCAGTAGCCCGCCACGGTTACGACGAGGAGCAGGAACAGCACAACTCCGAACCCGAGGGCGAGGCGTTTTGCGACCGAGAATTTCTTCAACATATATTTATTCCTTTCACTATTGCCTTTGTGTCGCGCCGAAGCGCTGATTTTCTTTGGTCTTTTGATCTCGAATGATCTCGAATGATCTCGAACTCAAGATCAGTTCACTGTCCGTGTTTCCTCGGCCACAACCTCGCGCAGAAGAGCACCCGTATCGAGGATGAGCGCGACGCGTCCGTCGTCAAGGATGGTCGAACCAGAAACACCAGGCACATTCCTGAAAATTCGGTTTAGAGGCTTGATAATGGCCTGGCACTCGCCCAGAAGTTTCTCCACGGCAATTCCGGCGTAACCGCCTTCACGGTGGATTACCACAACGTTTTCGCGGATAGGAAGCTGGCTGGAAGTGCCGAATACCTCGCGAAGTCTGACATAAGGCAATGGTTCGCCCCGCAGGCTGATTACTCCGACCTTGTCACTTGAAATCTGGTCGATGGGCAGCTCCAGGCACTCGCTGATCATCTCCAACGGAATCACGTACGTTTCATTATTGGCGACGACAGAAAAGCCCTCGATGATCGCGAGGGTCAGAGGCAGGCGGACGGTGATAGTCGTGCCCTGGCCCGCGTCGCTGTGAATCTCGATATTTCCTCGCAGCAACTCGATGTTGCGGCGCACGACGTCCATGCCAACACCACGGCCGGACAGATCGGTAATCTCGTCGGCCGTCGTGAATCCAGCTTTGAACACCAAATTGAACAGTTCGTGATCCGTCGCCTTCTCACCGTCGTCCAGCAGATTCAATGCCCTGGCTTTTGCCAGGATGCGTTGCCGGTTGAAGCCGGCCCCATCGTCGGAAAGCTGGATAACAATGCTGCCGGCCTTGTGGAACGCTGTGAGTTTGAGCAATCCGCAAGAGCTCTTGCCTGCGGCACGGCGCGCTTGAGGGCTCTCGATGCCATGATCTACAGCATTGCGGATCATGTGCAGCAACGGATCTTTGAGATGCTCGAGAACACGGGTGTCCACTTCGACGTCGGCGCCGACGATCTCCAGACGCGCGAGTTTGTTGTGGCTTTGAGAGATGTCACGCACGGAACGGGCGAACTGTTGAAACAGGGGGCCGACGGAAACCAGACGCACGCCCATGACTTGTTCCTGAAGGTTCTTTTGCAGGCGTTCAACTTCGCGCTGCATCTCGAGATATATCCGTCCGCTTTCAGTCTTTAGCTCCTCGATCATGCGACGGAGGCGGCCCTGGGCAATCGCAATCTCCCCCGTGAGATTCAACATTTGATCGAGTTTCTCGACGTCGACGCGAAGAGTGCGGTTCCGGGTTCTACCAGATGGCATAGAACCCGGAGCCGCCGGCGGGGAGGGCCGGTCGTTAAAACTTTGGCTCGCCGAAGGCGCGCCCACTCTGCCTGAGGCATACCTCGCGATAGCTTTCTTGAGTCTCCGGTGCTCGAGGCTCAGCCCGTCACTTCCTTCGGCGGCGGCTGGGACAAGCGCGCGCAGCGCATCCACCCCGTTCAGGAGGAGAGAAATCAGTTCCCGCGAAATCGTGATTTCGTGCTTGCGCAGCGCCTCGAGCAGGTCTTCCATCACATGGGCGAAACCCGCAAGCTCCGGAAACTCCAGCGCGGACGCGTTGCCCTTGATGGTGTGGGCGACGCGAAACATTTCATCGAGCAGTTCGGAATTGCCGGGATCCGTCTCCGCGGCAATCAAGTACTGCTCGGTGCGCTCGAGACCCTCCTCCGATTCAGCCACGAACGCCGCTATTATTTTTTCGCGATCAAAATCCATTTTTTACTTTCTTCTTCCTGCTAAACTCGCCGGGACCAGGCGGCGCCGTCGTCGGTGTTGAAAATAAGTTTCCGGCCGTGACTTCCACCTGTCTCCTGCGCCACGACGGGAATTCCGGCGTTTTCCAGCAGTTGAAGCGCGGCCGCCACATTGCGCGCGCCCAGGCTCACCGCATAACGATTCTGATTCTGGAAAATCGCTGCACCGCCAAACACTTTAGCCGTCAGGTTCTGCACCCGGCAGCCAACCAACAAAAGCCTTTCGAGCAAGGCAATGGTCGCCACGTCCGCGAACCTGAGGGAAGGCTGGCCTTCCCTCGAGGAAGGCAGCAGGAAGTGGTTCATCCCGCCCGCCGCGCGCCGCGCATCCCAGAGGCAAATGGAGACGCAGGAGCCCAGGATGGTTTTGATCTGACAAGGTTCCGCGCTGACATGAAATTGTCCCGGCAGCAGGTACGCACGATGACGGTCACCCGGAAGCGGGCTCGGACCCATCCCGGAAACCCGGGCCGCGAGGTGCGGCGACTGCGGCTTGAGTTTGATGATTCCCATGGTCAAATTTGTTCCGACCAGGCTCGTCCATCGTCGGTTTGAAAGACCAACTTCCGGCCATGCGTGCCGCCCACTTCGCTCTGCACCAGGCGGATGCCATTCATGTTGAGGAAGTGAGTAACTGCGTGGACATTGCGATCGCCCAGGCGCTCGCCTTCGTTTCCGAATCGGATAGTCGAAAGCGAACCGCCGAAGATTCTCGCCACTAGGTTGTTGGCGTCGGCACCCACGCTGAGCATTTGTTGCAACAGGGCAGGATTCGCGACATTCGCATAGCGTGTGGCGTTCTCACTGTCTTCGGGGCCTTCAGGCAGCATGAAATGATTGGCCCCGCCGATCTGATTAGCGGAGTCCCATAGGCAGAGAACCACGCTCGAGCCCACTATGGTGCTGATCGCGAACGGCTGCGCCGCAACAAAGATCTTGCCTGGGATCAAGTAATGCTTGGTGTGCTTGTCATCGGAAGCATACGGAACGCGGGGCAGATACTCCATGGGGAGCACAGCCGGATTGAATTTTCGTGATTTTGATCTGGAATTCATTTGTGACCTTTTGTTCTGGATGGGCGGGCGTGATACGGCTCAATGGCCCGGCCAGCGGAGTTCGACAGCACTTCACAAATCTCGAGGTCCACCGGTTCCAGACCTGGTTTGTGAGGAAACAACCGGAACAATACAATGACTGCGGCTACGATCCCATCCACCAGAATAGGAATGAGAGCGCTGACAGGATCGTCCGTCGAGAGCAGGTTCTCCTTCGTTTGCTTGTTTCGGAAAAGGGACTTGCCGCCGAGCACCGCCGCCAGGTTCGGCTCGCGCCGCAGGTCGAGGACAACGTGGTGGTTGGGATCAATGCCAAAAGACCAATACAGCCAGAGCTCAGAACGTTTCTTGTCTACTTTGAATACTGCAACCTCTTCGCTGCCGATCAAGTTGCCCGCGATCTCGCGGATAGCGTCCAGTGCGTCTGCCTGATCGAGCGCATTCTGCAATCGCATACGGGCGGCATACACTTTGGCCTGATTGCCGACTTCGAGTACGGCACCGTGATTCTTGAGATCCGCGGTTGGATCGGAGTTGTTTCTCATGGTCTCTCTGGATATTCCTTTGCGCGCGGTGCTTACTCCCCGAGATAGCTTTGTAGAAGGGTGACCAGTTCGAAGCTGTTGATCGGCTTAGTTATGTAGTCGTTGCAACCACTTTGAAAACCGGCCTCCACATACTCTTCTTCGCCACGAGTAGTAACCAGGATGATCGGCGTTTGGCTGAGAGATTTCTCGAGCCGCATGCGTTTGCAGGCTTCAAAGCCGTTCATGCGCGGCATCACTACATCCATCAACACGAGATCCGGCATTTCGACAACCGCACGCGAAATCGCGTCCAGGCCGTCCGCAGCGGTTACGCACTGGTAGGTGGTGCGTTCCCTCAGAATCATCTCTTCCATCATGAGCGTGGTCGTGGAGTCGTCCACGAGCAGGACCTTCTTCGGCATTTCATTTCCTCTTACTGCGATTTACAGAGGTGCGTTGCAATCAAAACTCTTGATCCATTTACCGTATTGGCAATCGGGATGCCAATTCGGGTCTCGGAAATGATGAGCGCTAAAAGACTGACAAGAAACGGCTTCGGGACAAGTTACGTGGGAGAGGCTGGTTTGAAAAGAAGTGATTTTCCGGTTTCCGAACACGGAGTCTGGAATTCGAACTCCGATGTCCGGAACCGTGCGATTCTGGCACTCTTACCGTCTTTCAGTGCCGGTACTATCGCGCCAAGAAACCAAGAGATCGATTCTGAGCGGGAATCTTACCGCAGAGCTCGGACCAAGGATGCTGGTCAGCCTCAACGAAGGAAGCAGCCAACTGCGACGGCAACGATCGTGAGCTTTATTAACCAGCCGATCGCGTAAGACACCACAAACACCCGGTGCAGCTTGATAAATGCGGCATTAGTGAGGATCAGCGGCAAAGGGCCGATCAGCCACACCGCAACCGCCAGTTTGACTGCGCCTGATACAGAATGAAGACCGAGCCGGGCCGTGACATAGGCAAAGACTCCGCAGGTCAGAAATGGTAGCGGACTGGTCAGCGCAATCGCTCTCCCTTCCGCACCCTGACGCCAGATTTCGGGATAGCTGTAGCGCCGATGAATCCAATCGCCGGCGAAGAACCAGTCAGTGAGTGACGAGACGACACCGGCGCCAACAACGATCGCAACGAGTCGCGCCCAGTTCATACCGTCTTCCCTCCAAAATACACGGGCATTGTACTCGGCGTAGTTCTGCCACGACCTGCCTAGCCGAGGTTAAGGGCTTTCAGCTTCTGATAGAGCGTGCTCTTGGCGATGCCTAAGCGGCGGGCGGTCTTTTCCGCGTTTCGGTTCTCCGCGGTGAAAACAGATGCGATATGAAAATCCTCCAGTTGTTCCAGGGTCCAGCGGGGACTATAGGAACTGGACCGCGTACTGCTATTTGGCTCGAATGCCAGGTCGCCCGGTTCCAGAACGTCCCGATCTACAAACAAGAGAGCGCGTTCTAAGACGTTACGTAGCTCACGAATGTTCCCCGGCCAGTAGTATGAGCGCAACCGCTCCACGGCTTTTTCTGAGAGCTCGGCGGGGGAGCGCGCCATATCGGAGCAGATCCTAAGCAGCAGCGAACGAGCGATTTGCGGAATATCATCCTGGCGCTCGCGGAGTGGCGGAATGGCGAGCCGCACGGTACTGATCCTGAAATAAAGATCGCTGCGGAATGCTTTGGTCTCGATCATCAGCCGCAGGTCTTGGTGCGTGGCCGCGATCAAGCGCACATCCACGAACCGATCCCGCACGTCCCCCAGTCGTCGAAATTTCTTTTCTTCCACAACTTTCAGCAACTTGGGCTGAACGTTAGGGTCGATGTCGCCAATCTCGTCGAGAAAGATAGTGCCCCGATGACCGACCTCAAGCAGCCCGGGCTTGGCGTTGACCGCGCCGGTGAACGCACCCTTCTCATGGCCAAACAGCTCCGATTCAAGGAACTCCCGCGTCAGCCCGGCACAATTGAGATCGACGAACGATTCTTCGGCGCGGGGACCATTCTCGTGAAGCCAGGCCGCCAGGACACCCTTTCCGCTGCCGGTCTCCCCTTGAATCAAGACCGGGCTTTGGCTGTTGGCCACTTTGGCCGCGGTTTCGGCCAGCCGCTTGATACTCCCGCTTTCTCCGAGAAATGGATTGAGCGCTACCCGGCGGCGGCGAGCGGCATTGGCCAGCTGTTTCTGCTGATTTCTGGAATTCTCAAGCACCTTGTGCACAATCAGCAGCAATGCAGAAGTCTCAACCGGCTTGGCCAGGCATTGCTCCGCTCCACTCTTAATTAGTGAGACACCCAGTTCCATCGAACCGAAACCAGTAAGAACAATGATGGGAATTGTGGGTTCAAGCTCTTTGAATCTTGGGACCAGATCGAGCGCCGTGCCGTCCGGCAGCCGGAAATCGAGGATGGCAACATCGGGCCGGTTTGCCCGAAAACTCTGATACGCGAGGGCGACGTTCTCGGCCTCCTCAACCACAAACCTGCTCGCAGTCAGGTGGGCAGCATAGGCGCGACGCAAATCATCGTCGTCTTCGACCAAAAGAATTTTTCGGCTGACAAAAGGCGCAGGCATACTTCGGTTTCCTGATGTGCGCACATTATACGAGTAACGACAAACGATGGGGCGGTTAGAGTCTGTGTCGTAATCCCGAGGGCCGCAAAAGAGTAGACCGCGCTATTGTTCCAGCCGCGAAGCGGCGACACGGGAAAGCCCGGCACATCAGTGCCGGGAACTAAGTGGAACAAAGTCGAGTCCCGGAGGGACGGTACAGTAGGTGCGACACACTCTCGGTTAGATTTCTTGATTCCCCGTCGCTGGGCGCACGCGGTAAATGACGACGCATGTGGTCAGAAGCGTGGAAATGGGCTAATATCTTCAACACTACTCCCCCCGTGAGTTTTGAAGTGCTGTAGTGTCGCGTTCCGAGTCAGTGTGCATGCCAAGCCAGCCGGCCGACCGTGCGAAGCACTGCCATCCGCGAAAGAGCAGGTGGCCTGTGATGCCCGCAGTGCCCCTTCGCCCGCGAAGCATTTCCCCGGTGCGATTCGCGATCGTCAGCTTCGTTATTACCCTCATCATTTCGAGCTGCAGTTGGGCCAAGCAAGACACTAACCCACCCAAAAGAGTGCTCATCCTTTATTCACTCGACAACGAAGAGGGGATCTATGGAGGTTTTGATCGAGCGCTGCGTTCGGGATTACGCTCCCAGGCACGCGATCCTCTTGAGTTATACACAGAATATCTGGATTTGATCCGGTTTCCCTCGGCCACTCATGCCAGGGTTCTGGTCAAGTTATTGAAGCTGAAATTTTCCGGGCAGAAGCCGGACCTTATCGTTCCGGTGTCCCACGCGGCCCTGCGGTTTCTGTTGGGCGAAGGGAGAGAGCTTTTTCCTGGAACCCCGATCGTCGCGCTTTTTAATGTCAAGAGGTTGGACAACCGGAAGCAGGAAATAGGAGAGGAATCCGCAGGTCGAAGCATCACCGGAGTTGCGAGCGCAGATGAACCGGCGCGAACTCTGGATCTTGCTTTGCAGTTACAACCAGACACAAAGCAGGTTGTGATAGTGGTTGGCAGCTCCCCTGTCGAAAAATATTGGCTGGAGCAGCTCAAGCAGGATTTTTCTCCGTATAACCGAACGCTAGCGGTCACCTACCTGACGGACCTGCCGATGAACGAACTTCTGCGGCGAGTGGCGGGGCTGCCGCCGCACACAGTCATCCTCAGCACATTTTACTTTGAAGATGCCAGCGGACAGTTTTGCCTGCCGGAAGAGGCCCTGGACCTGGTCACACGAGCGGCCAGTGATCCTGTCTATGGCATCTATTCCACCTACATCGGGCATGGAGTGGTCGGCGGCCGAATGACAGACCCAGAGAGCCTGGGGAGACAAATCGCGGGGTTGGCCGGACGCGTTCTGAACGGCGAGAGCACCACCAATATTCCGGTTGTTGTCGATAACTCAGCGCAAGACGCGGTTGACTGGCGCCAGTTGCAGCGCTGGGGCATCAGCGAGAAACGATTGCCGGCTTCAGCAGTGGAACTCTTCAGGGAGCCGTCGGTCTGGGAGCGCTATCGCTATCTCATTATTGCGTCAGTTTCCCTATTCGTTCTTGAAACCATCCTCATTGTGGCCCTTATACTCAGCCGGAAAAAACGGAGGCGCGTCGAGAAGGCCCTCCTACACGAAAAAACTTTGGCGGATGCTGTGGTCGAAGGTTTGCCGGGCGTCTTCTTCCTGCAAGATAAAGCCGGGCGAAACTTGCGCTGGAACAAGAATGCAGAAACGATTGCCCGATACTCGCCTTCGGCGGGTATCCCCCTGGGAAATGTGGCCGACGAATACAAGGGTGCTGCGCAGCGAGCCAGAGAGGAGACCTTCGAAAGGGGCTCGGGCCATGTGGAGGCCGAGATTCTGGCGAAAGAGGGGCGGAGAATTCCCTACTACTTCACGAGTGTAAGGGTCGAACTCGAGGGCAGACCCTATCTTGCGTGTATTGGAATCGACATGACAGGGAGCAAGCAGGCGGAGGCAGCCGTCCGTCGATCGGAATCGGAATTACGCTCGTTTGTCGAACACGCCCCCTATGGAATCGGCTCAATTAGCGTGCAGCAAGACAGATTCCTGCGCGCGAATCCGGCGCTCGTGAAAATGCTTGGCTACAAGTCGGAGGCGGAGGTCCTGGCGCTGACCGTATCGCACGATTTGTACCCGGAAGGGCAGTCGGGTGGCTTCCGCGCCCAGTTGACGCGGGCAGACTACTTCAACGCCGTGGAGTTCACTTGGAAGCGCAAGGATGGAAAGCCGGTCAGTGTGCGCGCCAGCGGCCGGCGCATATCTCGTCCGGAACATACTGGCGACATCCTCGAGATCATCGCCGAGGACGTAACCGCCCGGCGAATCCTGGAAGAGCAGTTGCGTCATGCACAAAAGATGGAGGCCCTGGGACAATTGGCCGGCAGCGTGGCGCACGACTTTAACAACCTACTGGGAGTAATTATTGGATACAGCGAGTTGGTTGCCAGCGACTTGAACTCTGACTTGAACTCTGAAGGACTGACGCGATCAAGACTCGAAACCATCAAAAAGGCCGGAGAACGCGCCGCTTCGCTCACCGCCCAGCTGCTGGCTTTTAGCCGCAGGCAAGCGCTGCAGCTCCGGGTTCTGAATTTGAATACTCTGGTGGCCGAAACGCAGAAGATGTTACAGCGCCTGATGGGAGAAGATATCGAGCAGAAGATCGTACTCGACCCGAAGCTGGGGAAAACGAAGGCGGATCCCGGCCAAATGGTACAGGTCATCATGAACCTGGCAGTCAATGCCCGCGATGCCATGCCCCAGGGCGGCAGACTGACCATCGAAACTGCGAACGTGGTTTTCGAAGAAACCATGGTGTTCGACGATGTTCCTGTCCCCCCGGGCCGATACGTGATGACATCGGTCAGCGATACCGGAATCGGTATGGACCCGGAAACCCGGGCTCGCATCTTTGAACCATTCTTCACCACCAAGCCGGTCGGCAAGGGTACTGGTTTGGGGTTGGCCACGGTCTACGGCATTGTGAAGCAGAGCGGCGGCTATGTCTTCGCCGATAGCAGCTCTGGCCAAGGGACGACATTCAGGGTCTACCTCCCACAAATCGAGCAAGCTGCAGACGCAGATTCTCCGCCGACGGTTCCGGCGGAGTTGCGACAAGGCTCAGAGACCGTCCTGGTGGTGGAAGACGAGCCAGACTTTCGGAATTTGCTGCGAGATGGGTTGCAAGCTCGAGGTTACACGGTACTGATCGCCAACAATGGCGTTGACGCGCTTGGAGTCGCCGAACAACACAAGGGCCCAATTCGGCTGTTGCTGACGGATGTAATCATGCCGGAAATGAGTGGTCCGGAACTAGCCAAGTGTCTGAAGGAGACCCGGCAAGACATCGATGTGTTGTATATGTCAGGCTATACCGACGACAAGGTAGCCAACATCGCGGAGTTGGACGGCAAATTAGCTCTGATCCAAAAACCGTTCTACATGAGCGAACTGGTGCAAAAAATGCACGACATCCTGGGCCGAAGAAGCGACCGTTCGAGCCGTCTGGTGGCGCCATGAAGGCACCGGCTCTCGAGTTTCTGCCATTGGCGCCAATTCCGAGGAATTTACGGAGCGTAGAATTGGTTCCCGCATAGCTTTGCGATTTGAGTTCGATGCGGTGAACAGAATCCTGCTGCTGCGATTCGAGTGGTGGCTTACGGAAGAAGCGCTCGCATCTTGTGTTTGCGACGAGCAGCACGAGTCTTTCAATCCGCGGTTCTATGCTGCCCGCCCTGCCAGTCCGCGTTTACCCTCGGATCCATTTCCGGTTAACACTTCTTCGTCCCGCGCCAGCGGTGATGCTCTTGCGTTGGCGCCAGCGAGAAAAGCCTCCGCAATTTTTCCAGCGCGGATTACGGCCTTCAATTTCTCCTCCCCTTGCTCCGCGAAGTCTGCAACCGCACCAAAAATAGCGCATACCATCGCAAGGTTCTCAGCCGGCGCATCCGGACGATCCTGCTTCGACGTCTCTCTTCTCAACATAGACTTCACCCAATGCGGCTGATTATTTTGCCGCTTCGAACAATTTCGATTTTTCGGGAATCTGGTCTTCCACCTCCTTTGCAATAACACTAGCGCGGTCGACCAAGCCTGACTCTTTCTGGTCGAGCTTGAAGTCCATCCCGATAATTCCAATGGTCTTTCCGCTCACATGGAGAGGAAGAGTCACATCGTAGCCGTCGCCTTCCTTTTCAACCGTAGGCTTGCCTGTTTTCATGACGGCGAGCTCGCCCTTGTCGCACTTGTCGCCCATTTCCTTTACGTCCGTGGCCGCGATTGTAGTGCAATCGTGCCCGTCCGTGGGAATTGTGGCTAATTCGAGCTCTGCCAGTTCAGCGTGTCTTGCCACGGTACTCTCCACCAGCACCTGGGCGAAAATTCTGCGTTTCGCACCAGACGCGGCCGGATTTGCGTGACTTCGACTGGCAACGACGGCCAGCATGAGGACGAGCGCTGCCACTAGCCATCGCGTTGATTTAGACAGCGTCTGCTTCTGCCTTCTCGTCTGTATCATATTTTTCGCCTCTCACTGCTTTGGCTTCTGAACATCGCCAGGCATGATCAAGCTCCTAAATTTCAAAACGATTGCTTCCTACTTATTCCCCGCAAGATTAAAGGAGACTTAAGAGACAAAGAAAAAGTTGGGAAACGCGAAGTTGGGCGGAGGGACGCGTAGCTCCAGCTCGCCTTGGACAAGCCAAGATCACCGGGGTTGGTCTTAAGGTTTCCTTAAGACTCGCTGGAGCAATATTCTCGCCGGTTCGAAAGCCCCCATGAAGTAACGGTCAACCGCGACCCGCTTGGGAATATATACTGCGATTAGTGCGGCGTGCCCAAGCAAGTGAAAGTCCAGGTTTGAAAGCCACGTCCCCGGTTTGGAGTTCAAATGAGAGTGTTGGTCGTCGAGGACGAGAAACGGCTAGCTCAGAATGTTGCCGATGGTCTGCGACAGGG
>Ga0210407_10001728_pt1 | contig 19881 bp, 17 predicted proteins | sample IncBWC27MmetaG_FD_150860 | JGI IMG/M metagenome (GOLD analysis project Ga0210407, IMG submission 150860) | Forest soil microbial communities from Barre Woods Harvard Forest LTER site, Petersham, Massachusetts, United States - Inc-BW-C-27-M | ecosystem: Environmental > Terrestrial > Soil >... | reverse complement strand
ACGCCGCGGCCGTCCTCGATGCCGCCGGCGTCGAGCGCGCGCATGTGTTCGGCCTCTCCATGGGTGGCATGATCGCGCAGGAGTTTGCTTTGCAATATCCGAAGCGAGTGGAATCCCTGCTTCTCGGCTGCACCGCCCCCGGCGGAACGCATGCCGTCGTCGCCGAGCCCGCCGCGACTCAGCTCCTGTTTGCGCGTGACCTCAGCCCGGAAGAGCTTTCCAGGGCAATCAACCCCTTCATCTACGATTCGGGCACTCCGCAGGAACGCATCGATGCTGACTTTGTCCTTCGCAAGCAATGGTTCGCGAGGCCGGAAGGTTACATGGCGCAATTGCAAGCCATCCTTGCTTGGGAAGCCTACAGCCGCCTTCCGCAGATCACCGCTCCCACGTTTGTGATTCACGGGGAATCCGACCGGCTCGTTCCTCCCGCAAATGGCAAAATCATCGCTGAGCGCATTCCCGGCGCGAAGCTCGTAATTATCCCGAACGCCAGCCACATCCTCAGTACCGACCAACCGGATGCTGTGCATCACGCTGTTCTGGATTTTCTCGATGCGCAATCCGGCCGGCAGCTTCACATGCAGGCCTGAGAACATTGCAACCGTCGGCCTGCGCGCTCCAACCGCCGAATCGGAAAAACTGCTTGCACATTCAGGTATAATCCCCTCAACTTGCATACGTCCCAGGAGGAGTCATGGCGGAGCCGAGCTACGACGAACTGAAAGCGCGTTTGGCGGAGTTGGAAAAGCAGGGGAGCGGTCGCCGAACGGGGGCCCTCGAATTCCGGGTCGGTGAAAAAGGCGGCGTCAGCGTTTATGGCCTCGGCCGGTTTCCGGTCACGCTCTATTACGAGCAGTGGGTTCGACTGCTCGACGCTACTCCTCAACTGCGCGCGTTTCTCGATGAAAACAAGTCTGCTGGCAAGCTGAAGCTCAAAGAGAAATAGACAGCTGTCCTTCGAAATCGTGGAAGTCATTTACTGAGCTCCTGTTTCCGCTGGCTATGCGGTTGAATAGTGTTCCTTCGCACCCGCTGGTTGCTGAACGCCTCCTCGTAAATTATCTGAGCTTTTACGCTCGCCCCAAGTTGGCGCTTGACGAAGAGAGATTTCCTCGATTAGATGAGATTGCACTATTAAATCGATTTAGGAGCATGAAATGAGCTCATGCGGGCGCTGTCACAAATTTCTCCGAAAGCTTTTGCCATCTATCCTCGTAAGTCTTAGCGTCTCCGTCTCACTGCACGCCCAAAACATCCGTGTCGACGTCACGCCCAGCCATTCCACGAACACCATTCGTCCTAACGAGGCTCTCGGCGCAGGCATCGACCGGCTTCCTTATGGGTCCGCGGACAAAATCTTCGTCGACGATACCATCAAGCAAGTTCTCTCCGCAGGCTGGAACACTGTGACGTACCGCCAGAACACCGAGTTGCACATCGAAGCGTGGCATTGGAATCCCCAAGGCACTTGGAGCGATCCGTCCGGCAAAGGCTATTTCACCGGAAGCACCTCGCCCGGCTCAGAAATGCTTCGGCACTCCTATGGCTTTCCTCTTCCTCATCGGGGCGTCACGCACGACGACGGTACGGACAACGTAGGGTTCTCGCGGCTCAGCGACGGCGATCCGGATTCGTATTGGAAGAGCAATCCTTATTTAGCGCAACCCTTCACTGGCGAAGCTGACTCACTCCATCCACAATGGGTCATCGTGGATTTGGCCAGCAAACTGGACTTGACCGCGATCCGTATCGCCTGGGCCGAGCCCTACGCCACAAAATATTTAGTTCAGTATTGGACCGGCGACGATCCCATCCGCAAGCCCACCGCAGGCGTTTGGCAAACCTTTCCCGGAGGAGCTGTGAACGAGGGCAAAGGAGGAAGCGCAACGCTTCAACTCGCGGCGCAACCTCTAGCGGTGCAATTTATTCGCATCTTGATGACCTCATCGTCGAACACTTGTGACACTCACGGCACCACCGATAAGCGGAACTGCCTTGGCTACGCCATTCGCGAGCTTTACCTCGGGACCACCACGCCGGAGGGAAAATTTCACGATTTGATCCGTCACACTCCCGATCAGGATCAAACAGCGACGTACTGTTCCTCGGTCGACCCTTGGCACGAGCCTAGCGATCTTAATGAGCACGCCGGCGACCAGGTTGGCTTTGATCTTTTCTTCACCAGCGGCGTGACGCGCGGTCTGCCGGCGATGATTCCTATCGCCATGCTCTACGGCACACCCGAAGATGCTGCCGCGGAGATCGCCTATATAGAAAAACGCGGTTATCCCATTTCTTACGTCGAGATGGGCGAGGAAGCCGACGGGCACTACACCCCGCCCGAGGATTACGCCGCCCTGTATATCCAGTTTGCCGCGGCGCTTCACAAAGTCGATCCCAAGCTGAAGTTGGGCGGCCCCATTTTCACCGGCGTAAACAAGGACATTGAGACTTGGCCCGATGAGCTCGGCAAGACCTCGTGGACTAGGCGCTTTGTCGATTATTTGAAATCACACGGACGCCTCAACGATCTGGCGTTTTTCTCGTTCGAACACTATCCGATGGAGCCGGGAAAAATTCAGTGGAGCAATTTATACGACGAAGCCAATCTCGTCACCCAAATCATGAAGATCTGGCGCGCGGATGGTGTCCCCGCGAATGTCCCGCTTTTCATCACAGAGTCCAACATTTCCTGGCAATCTTCCGAGGCCTTCGTGGACATTTGGGGCGCCCTTTGGCTTGCGGATTATATTTGCGCATTTCTAAACGGAGGCGGGGACGCGGTCTACTACTTTCACTATGTCCCGGAGGGATTGGGCCACGGGCACAACGGCTCGCTCGGAACGTTCGCATTCTTCTCCGCGGACAAGGATCTGAAAATCCGCCAGCCGCTCTCGCAATATTTCGCTAGCCAGCTCATTAATCTCGAGTGGGTCCAGCCTGGTGACGGAATTCACAAATTGTTTCCCGCCGCAAGCGATCTCACCGATGGAGACGGGCACCTCCTTGTCACTTCCTATGTCGCGCTGCGCCCCGACGGTCAGTGGTCGCTCCTTATCATCAACAAAGATCAGGAAAATGCACACACGGTCGGGATTTCATTCAGCGATTTGGACAAGGGCACCACAGGGTCTTTCTCGGGTTCTCTGAACGTGACGACTTTCGGCAAGGATCAGTACCAGTGGCATCCCAATCTCGATGGCGGCACGGCTAATCCTGACGGCCCTGCAATTAAGTCGACAATAAAAGCAGACGCCGCCACGAAATTCGATTTGCCAGCGGCCTCCATCACTGTAATTCGAGGAACCGTCTCCACCAATAAAGCGTCTTCGCGATAAGATTCCAGCCCACATCTCAACGAGCATTTGTAGGGGCGCCGCCGTGGCGGGCTGCGCCCTAACTTGGCAGGCAGTCGGCGTAGTCATTCTCGGCTCGTGCAGTAGCGTTAGCGGGAAGTAATTCGTAAAAAATCGCATCAGCCGTTCATCGCTTCGTCGATCATGGCCTTCTCCGCCGGCGTCAATTCCCGGTGCGCGCCTTTCGGCAAATCCCCGAGTGCCAACGGCCCGATCGCAACACGCACGAGTCGCAGCACTTTTATTCCTAGACTCTCGAACATTCTGCGGATGTGCCGGTTCTTCCCTTCATCCAGAACAATCTCAAGCCAGCAATTTCGTTTGCCCTCGCGCAGGATCCCCGCTCTCTTCACTCGAAGAAAATCACCCTCCTTCGTTCTCACACCATGCTGCAATTTTTCAAGGAGCGCAATATCAGCCGCCGTTCCGATTTGTACATGGTAGGTCTTGTCTACATGCGTTTCTGGCGCGAGCACCCGCGCGGCCCACTCCGAGTCATTGGTGAAAAGCAGCAGCCCTTCGCTGGCTTTGTCGAGACGTCCCACCGGCGCAATCCATTGCAGTCCACTTCCGAGCAGGTCATAGACGGTCCTTCGGTCTTTTTCGTCGGAAGCGGTTGTGACCACGCCGTGCGGCTTATTCATGATTAAATACGTTTTCGTCGGAATAGCCACCCGGCGGCCGTCCACCTCGATATGATCTACGCCCAACCGAACCGGTGTCTCGGGATTTCTCGGACTCGAACCGTTCAGCCGCACCCTCCCCGTCCGAATCAATTCGGCGGCTTGTGCCCGCGAACAATAGCCCATTTTCGAAAGTGCCCGCTCCAATCCTACTTTTCGTGAATCTCCGCCCCGCGTCGTCCCTGCGCCGTTTCTCATCGCTGAATCATAAGCCGCAGTTTTCAGGATCGTCGCGTTATCGACCTATTGGACCGTCTACAGTGCGCCCGGAGCGGACGATCGACTTCTACGCCCTCGCCTTCTCGATCATTTTTTCCCAGATTCCCTTGCTCTTCAAAATCAGCTCGACGATTTCCCGTGCCGCACCCTTGCCTCCGATCGCATTCGTCACGTAATGCGCCGCGCGTTTCACTTCCGGCGTTGCATTCCCGACGGCGGCCGCCAGCCCCACGCGCCGCATCAGCGGCAAGTCCGGCAAGTCATCACCCAGAAAGGCCACCGCCGATTCTGCAACGCCCGTCTTCTTTAGAATTTCCTCGTACGCCGCGATCTTATGCGGCTGCTTTTCATAGACGAACTCAATATTCAGCTCACGAGCCCGCCGTCGCAATGCCGCACTTTCGCGCCCCGTAATGACCCCGGTCCGCAATCCCGCCGTATACGCCAGGCTGATGCCTTGGCCGTCGTGTGCATCGAATGTCTTGATTTCCAACGCCGTCCCGTCCAGCTGCGAGAGCAGTGTCACCGCGCCGGTGGTAATAGTGCCGTCGACGTCCATCAACAGCACTTGAATTTGTTTGGCGCGTCTTACTACGCTCGACGGGACTTTGTTCAGACCTCTTTTCAAGTTTCTCTCCTGAGGGACGTATGTCACTGCTCGCGAGCCAAGCTGCGCACCATTAGGTCAATTCCAGTGTCCACAAGTCATGCAGGTGAACAACGCCGAGAACGGCATTCGTTTCGTCCACGACCACAACGGATGTGATCTTGCGTTTTTCCATCAGATTGAGGGCTTCGCTCGCAAGCACGTGTGGGCCGATGGTCTGCGGATTGCGGGTCATGCACTGTTCAGCTGACATTTCGAGCGTCGCGCCGCGGTGTTTTTCCATCAGCCGGCGCAAATCGCCGTCGGTCAGTATTCCCGCAAGGTGGCCGTCGGCATGAGTGACAGTGGTCATGCCCAGTTTTTTCGCCGACATTTCGTGGAACACGTCAGGCATAAGTGTGGCTGGCGCAACTCGCGGAAGCGCCGCGCCGGCGTGCATCACTCGCTCGACGCGCAACAGTTTTTTGCCCAGGCTGCCCGCGGGATGCAACGCTGCGAAATCGTCATGACGGAAATCACGCCGTTCGAGCAGTGAAACCGCGAGCGCATCGCCGACCGCCATCGCGACGGCTGTTGAAGCGGTGGGAGCGAGATTAAGCGAGCAGGCCTCTTCGCTGACGCTGACGTCGAGAATCAGATTGCTCGCTTCGGCTATCGTGGATTTTGCATTCCCCGTCAGCGTGACAAGAGAAATCTCCAGCCGCTTGAGCGCTTCAAGCAGCGCGATGATTTCGCGCGTCTCGCCGCCGTAGGTTACCGCGAGGATTAAATCGCCCCGCGCCAACATCCCCAGATCGCCATGAAGCGCCTCGGCCGGGTGCAAGAAAAAGGATGGTGTGCCCGTGCTTGAAAGCGTCGAAGCAATTTTGCGGGCGATGATCCCGGACTTTCCCATCCCCGTCAGTACGACCCGCCCTTTGCATGCGAAGAGGAGATCCACGGCGCGGTCAAAGGTAGAGTCGAGCCGCGCCAACACATCCAGAATGGCCTGCGCCTCGATTTTCAGCACCCGCCGCGCGGTGTCCAGGCTCATTGCACACTCCAGCGGCGCACGACGGTGGAGAGTTCTTTCAATCGTTTGAGCAGGGCCGGGAGTTGCGAAAGCGGCAAGGCATTAGGTCCATCCGAGAGCGCCGCCGCCGGATTCTCGTGCGTCTCCAAGAAAATGCCGTCCACTCCGGCGGCCACTCCCGCGCGCGCCAGCGGCTCGATAAATTCCGGCTGCCCGCCGCTCGCGTTGCCTTGGCCTCCCGGGAGCTGAACCGCATGCGTCACGTCGAACACCACCGGGTAGCCGATTTTCTCCAGAATGGGAAAAGACCGCATATCGACCACCAAATTTTGATACCCGAACGATGCGCCGCGCTCCGTCAACATGATTTTTGAATTCCCCGTCGCGGCGATTTTCTCCGCGACATTCCCCATTTCCCACGGCGAAAGAAATTGCGCCTTCTTTATATTCACGATTCGCCCTGTCTTCCCCGCCGCCTCGAGCAAATCCGTCTGCCGCGAAAGAAACGCCGGAATCTGCAAGATGTCGCAAACTTCCGCCGCCGGCGCAGCCTGAGCCGCATCGTGAATATCGCTCAAAATCGGCAGCTTCAGCTCCTCCTTGATCTTTCGGAGAATCCGCAGCCCTTCCTTAAGTCCAGGCCCGCGAAAGGATTTCACCGAAGACCGGTTCGCTTTGTCAAAGGACGCCTTATAAATGTACGGCACGCCCGCGTCCCCGGCGATTCGCGCGACTTGCTCCGCGATCTTCCGCGCGTGTACTTCGCTCTCGATAACGCATGGTCCAGCAATCAGGAACAGCGGATTTCCGCCGCCCAGCCGGTTAGCACCAAGAGAAATTTCACGAGTCATATTCGTTCAGGGCAATGAAGATAGCACACACAGGCGCACCTTTGGACTGCTGAGCGTCTTTTGCGAATGCGATTCCTCGGCGGGATTGGCGATTGAATTTGCGGGCACCGCCGCTCAAGATTCACGTTGCGCGAAATTCGCGCGCCGCTAAACTGGCAAGGAAAGTATTTTCTGCCCTTGTACGCGCAAGACGCACCGAACCCTCAACGGGAGGCTATTGGCGAACAATGCAGAAATGCCCCACGTGTGGGAACAAATTCATTGAGCACCAATGCCCTAGCTGCGGCGGAAAACCCGTTCCTTCCGCGCGGCAAATCAACAAGGCGCTGAATAAGTATCCTTTGCCTTCGCTCGGCGGTCTCTTTGGCGTCCTCGCTGCAGTTCATTTTTATCCGCCCCTCGATCGCAATCCGGTATTTCTAATTGCCCTATGCGTATTTTTCTCCCCAATGGTCTTCCACATCGTCTGTGCTGTGAGAAAGCGTCTGCCCTTGGATGTAAACCGATTGAAGTCGGCTTACCTGTACTGCGGCGCCGCTATGGTTTTGCTCGCGCTAACGATTGCAGGTAATGGCGTCTTGGATATGTCACCCGTCAAGCTTGTCAAGACATCCATCCTTCGGAAGAGCGCCACATCGGGAAGACACTCCTCCACCCATCATTTTTTCGTAGCCTCCTGGCGTCCCGGCAGGAGTACCGAAGATCTTGCTGTCGTGATTCCGCTCTACGTTCGTGCCTCCATCGGCCAATCCATCACCGTCGAAGTGCACAGCGGTCTCTTCGGACTACCTTGGTATGGACAGATTGTCTTGGAAAAATAACTACGCGCTGGCTCTTGGAGCCACTCGCACGGCCGCTGCCCGCTGGGGCTCTCCAACGCCCGTTCGCGAAGGCTCGGCGATAGAACCCGCAGTCGGCGTCTTGCTTCTCTGTTTCTTATGTTCCAGCGCCGCTCCGATGAACGCCGCAAAAAGTGGATGCGGCTCGAGCGGTTTCGACTTGAATTCAGGATGGAACTGGCAGCCGAGGAACCACGGGTGCTCCGGTGCCTCGATAATCTCCACGTAATTTTCGTCCGGCGTGCGACCCGTAATCTTTAGGCCCGCTCCCACCAGTGTCTTCTCGTAATCGCGGTTGAATTCATACCGGTGCCGGTGCCGTTCGCTGATTTCCAGTTTTCCGTACGCCTTGTGCGCGAACGAACCCGGTTCGAGCCGGCACAGCCACGCTCCCAGTCTCATCGTTCCACCCATCTCGTCGACCCCAAGCAATTCCCTCAGCTTGTAAATCACGCGATGGGGAGTCTGCGGATCGAACTCCGTGCTGTCCGCCTGCTTCAACCCCGCGACGTCTCGCGCGTATTCGATGGTTGCGCACTGCATCCCCAGGCAAATCCCAAAAAACGGAATCTTGTGCTCCCTAGCATACTGAATCGCGTGCACCATGCCCTGAATCCCGCGTTTGCCGAAGCCACCGGGCACCAGGATTCCGTCGTATCCGCGCAGCCTCGCCGCCGCTGTTTCCGCGGTATCAATCTCCTCCGCTTCGATCCATTCGAGCACTGTCTTGTGATTATGCGCCAGCCCGCCGTGTAGGAGCGCCTCCCGCAGACTCTTGTAAGCATCCTCAAGCTGCACGTATTTGCCCACTACCGCGATGTGCACTTCGCCTGCCGGGTGATGGAGCCGCTGGACCAGTTCCAGCCACGGCTTCATATCCTGAGCGTGCTCTTCCAGCCTCAGCAATCGCGAAATCTGCGCGTCCAATCCTTCGCGCGCCAGCTCCACCGGCACCGCGTAGATCGTGTCCACGTCCTCCATCGAAATGACGCAAGACTCCGCCACGTTGCAGAACAGGGCGATTTTCTTCTTGAGTTCCCCGGCAATGTGCCGGTCGCTTCGGCACAAAAGAATGTCTGGCTGGATCCCGATGCCCAGCATCTCCTTGACGCTGTGCTGGGTCGGCTTGGTTTTCAGTTCGCCCGCCGCCGCAATGTACGGCACCAGCGTCACATGTACGAACAGCGTGTTTTCCGGGCCTAGTTCCAGGCGCATTTGGCGAATCGCCTCTAAAAACGGCAGCGATTCGATGTCCCCCACCGTGCCACCGATCTCCACGATCACCACGTCCACGCCCTCGGCCACTTTCTTGATAGTGGCCTTGATCTCGTCCGTGACGTGCGGAATCACCTGGACCGTCTTCCCGAGATAATCTCCGCGGCGCTCCTTCGTCAAAATTGTTTCGTAGATGCGCCCCGTGGTCCAGTTATTGTCGCGGGAAAGTTTAGCGTGCGTGAATCGTTCGTAATGCCCCAGGTCGAGGTCCGTCTCCGCTCCATCCTCGGTGACAAACACTTCTCCATGCTGAAACGGGCTCATCGTGCCGGGATCCACGTTCAGGTACGGATCGCATTTCTGGAGTGTAACTTTGAAACCGCGACTTTCGAGGAGACAACCGATTGAGGAGGCTGCTACGCCTTTTCCTAGTGAGGAAACAACACCGCCGGTTACAAAGATATATTTTGGCGCCATCCATGTAGCCCGCGTCTATCTTGCTCTCAGTCGCAGGGCTTGTGTGCCCTCCACAGGAGTGACGTACACCGAATTATCGTCGGATTCACCAAAACTGTCAAATCGAACTATTTTGCGCTTTTAGGGGAATAGGGGCCGCGAAACTTTCCTTTGAGAAATGGGTTGGTAGCAACCGGGGAATAGTCCCCTGCCGGCCGATGTCGGCAAGCTATTGAGAAAAAGGAAACTACGCGCTACGCACAGCAACCCTCCCTGATGCGTGAGCCGTCTAAGTAATTGAATGATTGCATTTCACCTCGAAAGGATTTTTGCTCTTAGTCACGACAACATGAAAACGTTCAAACTCGTCCTATCCAGATGGAAATACCAAATGAAATCTACGATCCTTATGAGAACATTGGCTTTCATTCTCTTCGGCAGTTTATCTTTAGGCCTTCCCGTTGGCGCGCAGCAAGCCTCGCAATTCAACGCTCGTCTCCCTCAATCCTATGATCCGGGGCGTGAAGTCACTCTCCTTGGCACGGTTGTCAAGTTCGAGACCGCTTCCAGCCTGCCTCCCATCGGCGCCCACGTGCTCCTCCAAACATCCTCCGGACAGGTGGACTTGCATCTAGGCAATGCCAGGGTGCTCGAGGCCAACCATTTTGAACTCCACGCCGGCGATAACGTTCGCATCATCGGCGAAGAACTGGCATACGGCGACGGTTCGATCTTCGCCGCTCGCATCGTGCAAAAAGGTGTTCAAGCCGTCGCTGTCCGCAACACCCATGGCGCTCCCACCTCCCCGGCCGCCACGATGTCGCCGGCACAAAAGGAAGCACTGCGAGGTGCGCGATGAAACGTTTCCTGTTAGGCCTCGCGGGCGCAGCGGCTCTCTGGACTGCTTCTTGCGGTGGCGGCGGCTCCGTCGCCACTCCGCCTCCACCGGTTGGGGGTTTCACAAACGCCAGCCTGAAGGGTCAATTCGCTTTCGTTACCAACGGTGAAGTTATCAATACTAGTGGCACCGAAACTCCACTGGCGCGCACCGGCAGTTTCATCGCCGATGGAAACGGCAATATCACCAGCGGCGTCGAGGATGTCGTTGCGCCAAACGCTGCCCCGAACTTGGACATAACCATCACCGGTGGCACCTACACCATCAATGCGGACGGCCGTGGCACGTTGGCACTGAACGTGACCTCCGGTGGTGTTTCCTCCACGATCAACTTCGGGATTGTTCTAACCTCCGCCAACAACGGTCTGCTGATGGATGAGACCTCAACTTCCTCTCAGGCCTCCACGGGCAGCGGAAACTTCTTCCCGCAGAACACAACCGCCTTTACGAATCCCGTGCTCCCCACAACGGCCACTTACGTTTTCGATTTCTCCGGCGAGGATGTAAACATGGCTCCGGATTCGTTCGTTGGTGAATTCACCGCTGGAAATGGTGCAATCACGGCGGGATTTGAAGACGTGAACGCGGATTTTGCGCTCTCTAACGGCGCCATTCCCCCAGGAGCGCTTACGGCGGACCTGGCGGATACGGGGAGTCTATTAACTTTCGGCCGCGGTGTTGCGACGATCGCGGGAGAGAGCTACGTCTTCTATATCGTGGATTCGACTCGAATCCGATTCATAAGTACCAGCGGCGGCGCAATGTTCTCCGGCGACGCCGTCATTCAGGACAATACAATTCCAACCACCGCCAGCAGCATCAACAGTGGCTTCGCCTACGTCGTCGCCGGCAGCTCAAGTGTCGGTGTCGGTCTCACCCGTGTAGGCCGCTTCACCGCCAATGCCGGTAACCTCACCAACATCGAAGTGGACACCAATAATGGAGGCACATTCACGTCGACAACTGGAGCCACTATTGCCAATATCGTACTTGATCCTGCCCATCTCGGCCGCGGGACGATTTCCATCAGCGGTAACGGGCTCAGCATACCTTTGACCTTTGTCTTTTATTTGAGTTCCGCCAAGCAGGGCGTGATTCAGGAAACGACGATGAGTGCTGGCATCCCCATCGCTGTTGCTGATGGCACGGTCGCCCAGCAATCCGGAGCCCCGTTCTCTGCCAGCAATATCACCGGCACTTATGCAATCAACTGGTCCGGTCAGAGCATACAGAATGGATTCACAGACGAAGAAGACCTGGCTGGCCAGGTGAAAGTGTCCAATCTCAACCTCACGGGCGCTGCCGACATCTTTCAATTTACCGCGGGCGCTGCTCAAACGAACGTCGTCACCTCCGGCATCATTGCTATCACCGGTGACGGTACGGGCAGCCCTGCGAGTGCGACTCGCAATACTATGCAGATCAAAGTCACCAGCAGTTCGTCGACGACTGTAAATTTTGTGGTGTACTTCGTTAACCCACAGCTCGCCTTCATCGCCAACAATCAGGGCTCCTCTCGCGTCGTGGCCGGCGTTCTCAAGGCTCAACAGACGCCATAGGTTAGCCATCTCATTTCAACTGCTACCCATCGCCCGGCCTTCCCTGGCCGGGCGATTTTATTTTTCGAGGAGTTTTTCTACCCGCGCTACGTCTTCCAGTACGTCCACGCTCACCGCGTCATGCTCCACTTCCGCGACGCGAATTTTCCAGCCGTTTTCCAGCCAGCGCAATTGTTCCAATTGTTCGACCCGCTCCAAGTCGCCTTGCGGCAGCGTCGGGTATTCGAGTAGCGCATCTCGTTGAAACACGTACAACCCCAGATGTTTCAAATGCCGCGCCAGAACTTTTCCCGCCGTATCGCGCACCCATGGAATCGGCGCCCGCGAGAAGTAAAGCGCGTTCCCGTCAAAATCCAAGACTGTCTTCACCACGTTCGGGTCCATAATGTCGCCGGGCGTTTTCACCGGTGTCGCGACGGTCGCGATCGCGGCCGCCGGCTCTTCCAGCAGCGCGCTCACGGCCGCGTCCACCGCCGCCGGATCGAGCAGCGGCTCATCGCCCTGCACGTTCACGAACACGTCTCCCTCGACGTGTGCTGCCACTTCCGCCACGCGCTCTGTCCCGGTGCGATGGTCGGCCCGCGTCATGCGCGCTTCCCCTCCAAATGTTTCCACGGCTTTCACGATGCGTTCATCGTCTGTCGCTACGATAACGCGGCTTGCTTTTTCTGCCATGCGGGCGCGCTCATACACCCGTTGGATCATGGGCTTACCTGCCAGCGCCACGAGCGGCTTTCCCGGCAACCGCGTCGAGCCAAAGCGCGCGGGAATCACCACGACCACCCTGGCCCCGCTCATGGCGTTCCTTTCTTTCGAGCACGGGAATTTTTCCTCGTGCGCCGCAGTCCTAATCTTGTGTAGGAGTGAGAATTCGCGGTGATGGTACCACACCCAAAAGAACTAGGAGCTACAGCACTACCCCGCTTACTTTCCCGCGTCTTTACCCTTGTCATGTACTTTCCGAGTGGTAGAATCATGTTGTCCTTTACCGCGCGGCCATCCCGGCTCGCCGGGAGATGGGGGCCTCGTGAAACGCGATAGACTTCGGTTTCGCGTTCCAATTTGTTCTGTCGTAAGTCTCCTCATTGCCTGTCTGTTCATCGCCCCCTTTGCCCTCAACCTTTCCGCGCAAACTTCCTCCGATGAACCAAGGCAGAACGACGACGCAAAAAAGGACGACGTTAGAAAAGATACGCCGGGAATAAAGATCAAGCCCGGGCAAACATTGCGCATGGACGTTGACCTCGCCCTGGTGAATGTCACGGTGACCGATCCTTACAATCGTCTCGTTACGGGACTCGATCCCGACAACTTCCGCGTCTTCGAGGACAACATTGAACAGGAAGTGGTCACCTTTTCTTCCGAGGATGTCCCGATATCCATCGGCGTGATCTTCGATCTCAGCGGTAGCATGTCCAACAAAATCGGCAAGGCTCGCGAAGCCGCCGTGCAATTTTTCAAGACAGCTAACCCCGCCGACGAATTTTTTCTCGTCAGTTTCAACGAGCGCGCCGAGCTCACCAGCCCTTTCACGAACAGCGTCGAAGAGCTCCAGGGGCGCATGATGCTCACTGCCGCGAAAGGCCGTACCGCGCTTCTCGACGCCATCTACCTCGGCCTGAGCCAGATGCGCGGTGCCCACAACGCCAAGCGCGCCTTGCTCATCATATCGGATGGGGGCGATAATCATAGCCGGTATAACGAGAACGACATCAAGCGTCTCGTGAAGGAAGCGGATACTCAGCTCTACGCCATCGGTATTTTCGACCCCTTCGCGTATCGCAATCGCACCCCCGAGGAACTCAACGGTCCCTCGCTGCTCTCCGAAGTTACGGAAATGACCGGCGGGCGCGTTTTTGCTGTCGAAAATCTGAACGACTTACCCGATATCGCTTCGAAAATCGGGATGGAGCTTCGCAATCAGTATGTTTTGGGATACAAGCCCAGTAATAAAGCGCACGACGCGCGCTGGCGCAAGGTTAAGATTAAGATGCATGCGCCTAAGGGACTTCCGCCCCTCAATGTTTACGCAAAAACCGGCTACTACGCCCCCAGCCACTAAGCCGGTAGGACTGTACATGACTCGTGTTCCGCATCTTGCTCTGATCTTGTGCGCGCTTGTTTTCGCCGCTTCGCCGGCGCCCGCGCAAATCCCGGTCGCCAATCCTCAGCCGCCCCCGCCGGGACAAAACTCAAGCGCCGAAAAGCAGGGCTCCTCGATTAAAGTCCAAGTGAACCTCGTCGTCCTGCACACCACCGTGCTCGACGATCGCGGCCGCTTTGCCGACGGCCTCAAGGAGGAAAATTTTCGCATTCTCGAAGATAAAGTCGAGCAGAAACTTTCCGTGTTCAAGCGCGAGGATCTCCCCGTAAGCATGGGCCTGGTCATTGACAACAGCGGCAGCATGCGCGACAAGCGCCCCCGCGTGAACGAAGCCGCGATCACCCTCGTCGAAAACAGCAATCCACAGGACGAGGCATTCGTCGTAAACTTCAACGACGATTTTTATCTCGACCTCGACAAGGATTTCACCAGCAGCATTCCCGAGCTCAAGGAAGCCCTAGAACGCATCGACTCTCGCGGCAGCACCGCTCTCTATGACGCCATCATCGGCTCCATCGACCATTTGAAAAAAGCTTCCAAGGACAAACGCGTCCTCCTGGTCGTCACCGACGGCGAAGACAACACCAGCCGCAATTCACTCGAAAAAACCATCCGCGAAATCCAGAAAACCGACACCGTGATTTACACCATCGGCCTGCTCAGCCAGGAAAGCAAGAAAAACGCCAAGCGCGCTAAGAAAGCTCTCGAAGAAATCTCTCTGGCCTCCGGCGGACTTTCCTATTTCCCGGAAAACGTCGATGACGTCCACAGCATCTGCCAGCAGGTCGCCCACGATATCCGCAACCAGTACACTCTCGCGTACTATCCGACGAACAGTAAGCGCGACGGCAGTTTCCGCGCTGTCCAGGTCGAAGTCATTCCCCCGCGCGGCCGTGGCAAGCTAGTCGCCCGCACCCGCAATGGCTACTATGCTCCCACTGCCCCCGCCGGCTCTACCTCCGGCAATTGACGTCCGACGAAGGACTTTCATCTTGTAGGGGCGTAGCATGCTGCGCCCCATGTCCGCACGATTGTCGGTGCGCATGACGCCAATGCGGTTCATGCGCATTATTTCTACTACTCCCGCCGCAATTCCCTCCGCTCTGATGGCATAATAATCCGTAGCGACTGTCACCTTCCGGAGCACCGCATGACCACTCAGGCTGCATCGAGGCCCATGACTCTTCCCGGGCGCTATTACACCGACCCGGAACTGTTCCGCGACGAACTGGATCGCTTTTTTTGCCAGACTTGGATTTGCGCAGGTCGCGCCGGACAGATCCCCCGCGCCGGCGATTATTTCCTCCGCCAGGTCGCAGGGGAAAGTATCATCATCACGCGCGACGCCGCCGGCGAAGTCCGTGCCCACTACAATGTCTGCCGCCACCGCGGCACGCGCCTTTGCGAAGTCGCCGAAGGCGCTTTTCCCGGACGCATCCAGTGTCCCTACCACGGCTGGACCTATGCGCTCGACGGTTCGCTCATCGGCGCTCCCCACATGCATGAAGCCGATTTTTGCCGCGAAAATTACCCTCTGCACAAAATCTCCGCGGAAATCTGGGACGGCCACATCTTCCTCAATCTAGCGGAGCACCCGGAGCCCCTTCTTGTCCAGCTTGCGGACCTTCCCCAGCGATTCGCCCCCTGGCGCATGCAGGATCTTCAGCTTCACAAGCGCATGGTTTACGAAGTGAAAGCCAATTGGAAGCTCATCATCATCAACTACAACGAATGCCTGCATTGCCCCATTCTTCACCCCTGTTTGAATCGCTTTACCAACTATCTCGGCGCTGACAACGAACTTCCCCAGCCCACCTACATCGGAGGCTCCATGGGATTTCGCGGCGGTGCCGAAACCATGAGCCTTGACGGCCGCCGCCGGCGCGACTATCTCCCCGGCCTCGATGAAGAGCAGCGCAAGCAAGTCTACTATTACGCTGTCTATCCGAACCTCTTTCTCAGCCTCCACCCTGACTACCTAATGACCCACACTCTCTGGCCCAAGGCCGTCGACCGCACGGAAGTCATCTGCGAATGGCATTTCCATCCCACGGAAATGGCCAAGCCGGACTTTCACACCGATGACGCGGTTGATTTTTGGGATTTGACCAATCGCGAGGACTGGCACATCTCGGAGCTATCGCAGGCGGGAATTAGTTCGCGCGCGTATACTCCAGGTCCCTATTCGACCCAGGAAGAACTCCCGCACGCCTTCGACGAAATGGTTCTCGAGCGCGAGCGCCTCGCCCGCCGCTAAGCCAACAAAAGCGTCATCTGTCGTGGTGGCATTCCAAGCGCGGCGAGAACCGCCCCCTCCGCGCGGTCTTTGCGGGGAGAATCTCCTTTTTCACTCACTTGTCACCCGCCACTGGACACGGCTAGCGAATTTCACGGATCTTGAACAGATCTCCCAGGCGCTGATAGAGCCCTTCGATGGCGCGGAAAAGATCCGCAGCCCCCGCAGTTCCGTCGGTCACTTCATGGGCGTCCAAATCCGAGGCCAGCGCCTTGCTAAGCTGGGTCGCGCGGCGCACTCGCTCGTCGGTGAGCAATGTCCGCACCGTAGCCGTATCCCGTTGATGGACCTGGCGCTCTTGTAATTCTTGAATGGCCCAGGCAGTCTTGCGTACATAATCGACGGCGTCGCGAAATTCACGAAGCACGCGAGGATCCATCCCTCCCGTCCTGATCGCTTTCTCCAGTTTCAGCAGGTCGTCGATCGCCACCTTCAGCCGGAACGTCACGCCCCAAAAGGTTTCGCTCGGAGTAACAAGCTCGACGGCCAATCCCAACATTTCGCTGGACTTGGAAGGACGCAGCGCCACCACTCGCGCAGAGGCTGTTTTCGTGGAGGAAAGGTTGGTCAGCTCGACGATGCTACCCATGGCCGGTCGGCCTCTCATTTCGAGCAGCCCGCCGTGCATGTTGACTTCTTTCGCTTCGGCAAACTCGATGATGCTTGCGCCACTAGGCTCCAGCCACTTCACCTTCACGTGAACAACGAGAGGGTAACGGTCGCTCCGCCTGTTTTTTCCCTTTGTGTCCGGCAGCTCCGCGGCAGACTTGTCTTTTGTCACGAGCCACCTCCTCTCGGCAGGGCCCCGCCCACCCCGCAGACTTTAAGCCGAGGTTCCTGAGTTCAACTTTATGTTTGCACAATACCTCCCAGCGGATAGCAAGAACGTCAATACCCAAGTCGAATTAAGCACCCCCTCAAACGAGGTGTGCGTAACCCTTCATCTGGAATGACCACGCCGCTTCCGCTGAGTCCCCTGGTAACATACGCGTCAAAAGTCGGAGACGCGGCGCAGCAAGCAAGGTTTCTCTTATTAGCCCTCTCTAGAAACAGAGATTCCACTTGGTAGAGGAAGTTCTTCGCAGTTCACGGATCACGGACCACAGATCACACACTTGCTCTGTTTGACTCATCACTCGTCCTTAGTTCCTCCAAGAAACTTTTCCCGTGAGGAATCGAACCACCGAAATTTTCAGCGACGGTTTGGCCCATGTCGGCCAACGTTTCGCGGACGCCCAAATTCACTCCTGCACCACTCGACGGAGAGAAAGCTAGGATCGGCACGTACTCGCGCGAATGGTCGGTAGTGGGCCGGCGAGGGTCGGGGTCGCAGCCGTGGTCGGCGGTGATCAGCAGGAGGTCCGAGTTAGTCAAGAGCGCGAGGAAGGGGCCGAGCAATCGGTCAAATTCTTCCAGAGACTCAGCAAAACCTTCGACATCCTTGCGGTGGCCGTACAGCATGTCGAAATCGACGAGATTGCAGAAGATCAACCCGTCTTTCCGTTCGCGTACAGCGGCCGTGAGTTTTTCCATGCCGTCGGCGTTGTTTTTCGTGGTGACATAATCCGAGACGCCGCGGCCATTGTAAATGTCATGGATTTTGCCCACGCCAAAGACTGGCACGGCGTGATCCGCAAGCACATCGAGCAGCATGGGTTTCGGCGGATCAACAGCATAGTCATGCCGGCGCGAAGTCCGCACGAAGTGGCCCGGGCTGCCTTCGAAAGGGCGCGCGATGACGCGTCCCACGCGATGCGGGCCATCCAGCAGCGCGCGCGCGATTTCGCACATGCGGTATAGCCCGGCTATGGGGATCACGCCCTCGTGCGTGGCGACCTGGAACACGCTATCGCCGGAGGTATACACGATGGGTTTTCCGGTGCGCATGTGTTCTTCGCCAAGCTCTTTGATAATTTCAGTGCCCGAAGCGGGCTTGTTGCCGAGCGTTTGGCGGCCGATGCGGCGCTCGAATTCGGCGATGAGCTTGCGGGGGAAACCGTGCGGATACACCGGAAACGCCTGGTCGAGCCACACACCGGCCATTTCCCAATGGCCGGTGGTCGTGTCCTTGCCTGGAGAATGTGTGGCGCCTTTGCCGTAGGCGCCGAGCGGATTCGCGGAAGGCATGAGGTGCTTCAGGGAGGCGATATTGGCGAGGCCGAGGCGCACGAGATTTGGCAGGACCAGCGGACGCGATTCGGCGACGTGGCCGAGGGTGTCGCGGCCAACGTCGCCGTAATCAGCGGCATCAGGCAGCGCGCCGATGCCGACGCTGTCCAGGACGATCCAGACGACTCGTTGGAAGGGTTCCATGACAATCCGAACTCTAGCACAGACATGGCGGCGAACTTGCGTCTCGCCGCGCTGTCGTCAAGAAGTTTGACCGCGGCTATCAGTGAGACTATGCTCCAGGTAATCTCGACAAACGCGGGCGCACCGAACTTTTCTGCGCAACCGTGCGTACCACAGAGTGGGAAGGTGACATGCCTCAAGACGGAGTACCTAGACAGAGATCGCTCGTTTTTCCGATTATTTTGATCACTCTTGGCGCGCTCTTTTTGTACGCCAATTGGCGCCCGTCCTTCGACCCCTGGCCGATGCTCGCGACCTACTGGCCGCTGATTCTTATTTTTCTTGGCCTGGGCAAGATTTGGGACTCCACAAGAAGGCGGCAGGATCCGAACGCGCCGCGGTCCTCTTCGGTGGGCGCGACGATCGGCATCCTGGCATTTATTCTCGTGCTCATTGCGCTGACCTGGCATGGCCGCGTGTTTTCTCGCGGGCGTGGTTTTTCTTCCGCTTCGCGGCACGACACGCAGACCATCGATCTGCAGGGCGCGAAGAGCGTGCGAGTCGGCGTGGACATGGGAGCGGGCCAAATTACGCTGCGCGGCGGAGCGTCCCACCTGCTCGATGCCAATTTCGATTACTACGAAAATGAAGGAGCCCCCCGCATCGAATACACCGTGGATGGCGGCGTGGGGAATCTGCACATTTCGCAGGAGCAAATGCACACGACATTTGGCCGTACCCACAACGACTGGTCGCTCAATCTGGGCAATCAGGTGCCGCTCGATTTGCGAATCGACATGGGCGCGGGCGAAGGAGATTTGCGCCTGCGCGACCTGGACGTGACGAACCTCAGCCTCAACATGGGGGCCGGCAGGGTCGAAGTCGATTTGACTGGCGACCGCAAACACGATTTACGCGCGAACATCGAAGGCGGAGTCGGCCAGGCCATCATCCGCCTGCCGCGCAAAGTCGGAGTGATCGTGAACGCTTCCGGAGGAATCGGCACCATCGACACCAACGGCCTCCGGCACGACGGCGACGATTACGTCAACGACGCCTATGGGAAATCGCCGGTTACCATCCACCTCAAGGTAGAGGGAGGAGTCGGCCAGATCAGCCTAACCCAGGAGCCGCAATAAATTCCGTTCGAGACACGCGTGAGCCGCGTTTGCCCCGTTTTTGCCGCGGACGTATAATTTAAAGTTTAGGCAGCGCGCGTCAGACGCGCTGTCTGAGCTTGCTCTTGGAAACCAATGCACTCAGCGCGGCGACGACAGCGGAACAGGAAGTGATTCGCGTCCGCGGTGCGCGCGTCCACAATCTGCAGAATATCACCGTCGAAATTCCCCACAACGCCATTACGGTTGTGACCGGGGTCAGCGGCTCCGGAAAATCATCTCTTGCGTTTGACACCATCTACGCCGAGGGCCAGCGCCGCTACGTGGAATCGCTCTCGGCATACGCGCGGCAGGTTCTCGAGCGAATGGAAAA
>Ga0210407_10001727_pt1 | contig 19892 bp, 13 predicted proteins | sample IncBWC27MmetaG_FD_150860 | JGI IMG/M metagenome (GOLD analysis project Ga0210407, IMG submission 150860) | Forest soil microbial communities from Barre Woods Harvard Forest LTER site, Petersham, Massachusetts, United States - Inc-BW-C-27-M | ecosystem: Environmental > Terrestrial > Soil >... | reverse complement strand
CTACCGCCGCCACCGCCATGACCGCCACTACCCCCACCACCGCCGCCATGCTGTGCTGAGAGCGTCCCGGTGGGCCCAAAAGGCGCCGCCAGACCGAGGATCGCCGCTTGCGAGGGTGCGCTCGACGGCTGAAATGCCGCCAGGACAATGCCAGGCGCCTTCGGAAGAACCGAAGGCGGAGCCAAACGGTTTTGTTGGCTCGGCAAGTCTGGAACCGTCAGCCCGCGAACATCGATCGGATAGATGGCAACGTTGTACTTGTTGCAGGTATCAATCACCGCCGTCACTTCCGATTCGTATTCGAAATTCATCGGAAAACCTGCGGTCAGCAGCACCACGGTCTTGCGTCCGGGCACAGTGGCGAGCCCTTTAGCCAGGCTCCGCAGAGCTAGCAAAACGGTATGCACGCCGAAGTCGGCTTCCGCATTGCCCAGCGATGGAAGGGAAGATCCGAGCGATGCGACCATGACCGGAGCCGGAGCGTTCGGGGAAACGTCCGAATTCCTTGGCCCCATGACCACTTGCTTGAGACGCCGCGCATCGGCGGTAAAGTTTTGCGAGATGTGCACACTGCCGCCGAAATCTGCGACGGCCATCAATCGACCGGGGTCGGCGTTTGCGTCAATAAACTTTGCCGCTGCATCTCTGGCTTTGATCTGGTCCCCCATGTCCATGGTGGAGTTGTCAAAGAAAAGGACGAGGTAGCGGGGTTGTGGGTTCGCAGCGGAGCCTTCCTCGAACGAAAAACTGGTCAGGGTTTGCTCCTGGCCGTCTTCCCAAACATGGAAGTCTTTCTGGGCGAGATCGCGGATATAGCTGCCCTTCTTGTCGGTCACAACGGTGTCCACAAGAACCAAGCGCGTTTCCACTTTAAACACCGTGGGAGCGTCGGGGGCGGCTCCGGATGGCTGCTGGGCGCGGGCCACGGAGTGATCACGCCCGAGATCCAGGAATACCACGCAGCTGAGCAGACAGATCAGCCCTGACATAAACACCGGCCGTCGATTGGGCACAACTCACCTCCTGTACCTGCTTAACGGATCTCCAGAGCTCCGTTTTCAGCGGACATTAACTTGGCTTCTGCGTCTCTTACCACCAGCCGCACCAGATAGCTGCCGGGCTTCACGTTGAAACTTGTCTTGAGCGTGATGCCCGATGCCAGCCTATGTTCCAGAGTCTCGTCCTTCAAATCCAGGGTAACGGTTTTCTGCATGCCCTCAACGAACCTGCCGTTGCTGTTGAACAATGCGAACACACAGGTGAGGACGTTGTCATTCCGGCCCTGAAGCTTGCGAAATCGCAGCTGCTTCACGTCGACGTGGGCGAGGACAATGAGCTTGGCGTCATCATCATTGGCTTTGAAAAACTGGGTGTGCAACGTCACTGGAAGATCATGTATTTCTTCCTGCGAGTACATGGCGTCCTGGATTTCCTCCTTGCTTTGCTCTTCTGGGCTAAGCGAGCTTTTCGGCGCAAAGTAGCCACGGCGGGCCTGCAACGTAAACTTCTGAGGATTTTTCAGCGTGACCTTCAGGGCATGGAAGCTGCCATCGAGCTTAAGATTCTGCGGAACAAATCCGAGGATGTACGAGTACTCCGGACTCTCCGCAACTCGCCGGAAGCCTTCTTTGAAGTCGTTGTCGTTGTGAAAGAAGGCGCCACCGGTTCCGTCGGCCAAGGCGGCCAATGCGTCGTCATTGGCTTCCGCTGCATTGGTTTCGATGATGGACTTGCTGGCCGGGACTCCCATCCCTGCGGTGTCTCCGGGAACGTTGTCGGATTGCTGGCTGGCATCGCCGTAGGGGATGGTAACGAACAGCCCGCGAGCATCGAAGGCGCTGATTACAACCTGTGAACGGACCGCCCGGTCGACGATTTGGTCGAATTGTAAATCCAGTTCTGGAGTTAGAAATCCGGGAGAAACGACAATGATGCTACGCTCGCCGGGCATCCGCGAAACGCTGTGGACTACCTGCTGCAGGGAGCCAAGGGTTAGAAGGCTTTGCTGACGTCCGGCACTCAAAACCATCTGGGCAACATTCTGAACAAGCAGCGCCGGATCTCCGCCGGAGCATTGTTGTGCCTCGTTGGCAGCAATCTGCTTGGCATCTGGATCGCGCTTGTTGATGATTAGATCCGCCTCATAGAGAGTGATGTCCGGGCATTGGTGCTCGAAAATCGTCGAGCGGTTCGGCTGAGGCCGCAAATGCAGCAACGCTTCATTCAACTTGGCTCGATCACTCGTAAAGTCCAGAGAGACCAGACCCGAGGTCGTGAAGATGGCGGCACGGTCCGTGGGCCGCAACGTGACGAAATGTCGTGTCGCCGCATCCCTCACATGGGCGAGGTCGCCGAATTCCAGGTGTACATCGTCGAACAGGTAAGCGACAAAACGCCCGGGCATGGCCGGAGGGTTCTCCCCGGGGTGGGGGCCGGTGGCGGAGGACTGATTCCCAGAGACTGGCTCAGCTGTCTGACCGGCGGTGGCCGGAATTCCAGTGCCCTCAACTTCAAATTGCGTGATGGCCTGCGGCTTGCCCTTGTCAAAAACCTGAAAATCTTCTTTACGCAGATTTCCGATGGCCGCCCCCTGCGGGTCGCGGACCACAGCGCGCAGCACTACGAGGTTTGCGTTGGCCTTGAATGCAATCGGTTCGTCGTGAGAAGCGAGTTCGGCGGAGTTCTGCGAGGCAGCGGAGTCGGCAACGGCGGCTGGAGCGGTTGGTTTTTGCGGTTCACTTTGTCCGCGTGCAGGAGTCAGGCAAACGACAAAGCACGCCAGCGTAAAGAAGATCCAAGTGCGGATCGGCGAGAAAGCCACCAGCGGGGCGGCGACTTGTCGGGTGGGCCGGGAACGGCTTTCCATAAAACACCAGCGATCAGGTCACCTCACCTGAATGCGGGGATCAGCGAGCACAGTGTGGAGGCGCCGCCACGCCGCATCTCCCGTTTGACTGTGACGGCACCAGCATACACCCATCTTGCCTCAGGTTGGTCTGTAAATTCTTGCAGGCGTGAGATCTGCGGAGGCCTGGATGGCTTTCAATCCGCAACGGGGAACGCACCGTACCTCGCCCCAATCTCCGCCGCGGCTCGCAGCAGGGCGTCCAGCGGCTTGAGCGGAGGCAGCTCGGCTCCGGCCTGGGCGAGGGCTTCTAGCAGCTTTTCGGTGGGGATGTTGCCGACCAGTGCGTCCTGCGCGAAGGGACATCCGCCGAGACCGCCGATGGCGGAATCGAAGCGGCGGCATCCGGCGGCGTAGGCGGCCAGGACTTTTTCGGCGGCGGCATCGGGACGGCTGTGCAGGTGGGCGCCGATTTCGAGATATCCGAATTTGTCGATGACCTGTGAGATTAAAGCCTGAATCTGCCCGGATGAAGCCACGCCCACGGTGTCGGCCAGCGAGATCATTTTTATGCCGCTCACTTCCAGAATGTCCACGGCGCCGAGGACCTCGTCGGCGTTCCAGGGGTCGCCGTAAGGGTTGCCGAAGGCCATCGAGATGTACACCACCACGTCGAGGCCGGCGTCGTCGGCTTTGTTCTGGATTTTCTCCAGCTCATCGAGCGATTCTTCAGGCGTCTGCCGCTGATTGTTTTGGAGAAACGTCGGCGAAAGCGAATAAGGAAAGCCGAGCGTAGTCACAGCCTGCGTGTTGATGGCCCGCTGCGCGCCTTTTTCGTTGACCACGATGCCGATGATCTCAACGTCATCGGGCGGGTCGAGTTCCTTGAGCACAGCCTCGGAGTCGGACATCTGTGGCACAGCTTTGGGCGAGACGAACGACGCCGCGTCAATGTGCTTGAACCCCGCGCTGATCAAAGCTTTCAGGTAGTCCACTTTCAGGTCGGCGGGGATTTGGCCCTGCAAGCCCTGCCAGGCGTCGCGCGGGCACTCGATGATTTTGACGGGGGCGGACATGCTGCCGGTCATTCTAAATCTTGAACGAAATTTCCTCTAATACCCAAGCTCTGTCATCCCGAGCGAAGCCGAGGGAGCTGCTTTTTGCCGGCAGTTCCGACGCCGCAGGCGGACAGCAGGTCCCTCGACTGCGCGAATGATTCGCGTTGCGAATCATTCGGCTCCGCTCGGGATGACAAGTGCAGGGGAGTTATGCGCGCTGGGTGCCGCCGAGGTGCTGGAGCGCGGCGACAATCTTCGAGGACCAGTCTGCAACTTCATCTTCGCGGAGCGTGCGCTCGAGGGACTGGAACGTCGCGCGCAGGAGTATCGAATATTGTTCGAAGGGGACTGATCCGCCGCGAAAGATCTCGACGGGAGAGAAACTCCGCAGCTCCGGAAGGCTGAGGCCGCGCACGGCGGACTGAATTTTCTCGAAGGTCACCGCGTCGTCAAAAAAGAATGAGAAGTCGCGCTCGACGCCGGGGAAGCGGGGCAGCGGCTGGTAAAGGATTTCGCGCAGACGATGCTGGCAGAGACGGTCGGCAAAAATCTCCGCGAGGAAAACTTCCTGGCGCAATTTGCGGTCGGCCGCAACTTGGGGATGCAGCTGTCCGAATTGTGCAACCGGCTCGCCGTTCATCAGCGCACGGGCGGACTGGCCCGGATGGTAATAATCTGACGTCTGCACGTCGAATGCGAGGGACTTGTTTTGGAACTCCCGCAGCAGAGTTTCAACGTCACCTTTGAACGAACGGAAAATATCCAAATCGTTTGCGTCTTTGTTCTTGCTGGTATCGAGCACGCCGCCCTGCGGAATGCCATGCTTCAGTGCCGATACGGTCACGCCAAGGCAGATGCCGCCTCGCTCTATGGTCGCGTCTCCCAATGCTTCGTACACGTCTCCCATTTCGAATAGGCGAACGTCTTCGCTTCCGCGATTCAGGTTGTAAGCCAGCATGTTCAACATCCCGGGTACGAGCGAGCTGCGCATGAGAGACGCTTCTTCACTGAGCGGATTCGCCAGCTCGATCACGGGACTGGATGAAAACGTCTCCGCATCTTCGTGCGCGATGAAGCTTAGCGAAACGGCTTCGTTGTAGCCGAGAGCGAGCAGGGAACAGCGCAGCTTGGTTTCTTTGGCGACGCGCGGGATTTCGACCACCGCGCCCGAAAATGCCGGCAGCGTGTTGGGGAAATTGTTGTAGCCATGTAGTCGGGCGATCTCTTCGATCAAATCGATCTCTCGCTCCACGTCTAGCCGCCAGGTTGGAATGCGGACCGAGAATTCCGGTTGTGCGCCAGGTTCGGGAACCAATTCGAAGCCGAGGCGATTAAGAATCGCGATGATCTCGTGCGTCTCTAGACTGCTGCCGAGGATGCGGTGAGCGCGCGAAATGCGCAGCACAACCGGCGCCTGGTCAAGCTCGCGGGCGACGGCGTCAATCGGATTGCCATCGAGTTTGCCTCCGCCGGACTCAATAATTCGTTGTGCGACAAGCGCGCAGGCCAGCGGAGTTGCTCCGTAATCCGCGCCGCGCTCGAAGCGATGCGAGGCGTCGGTGTGCATCGCGAGCCGTCTGGCCGTCCTGCGGACGGCGACGGGATCAAACCAAGCAGATTCGATGAGAATGTTTTTCGTCTTCTCCGTGATCATCGTGTCGAAGCCGCCCATGACTCCGGCGAGCGCGACCGGCTTCTTGGCGTCGGCGATGATTAGGTCTTTAGGCGAGAGCTTGCGATCAACGCCGTCGAGAGTCTTCAACATTTCTCCGGCGCGAGCGCGGCGGACGACGATCTGTCGGCCTTCGAGCAGATCAAGATCGAACGCGTGCGTGGGATGGCCCATCTCCCACAGCGTGTAATTCGAAGCGTCGGCGGCGTTGTTGATGGCGCGCTGATCAACAAGCGCTAGGCGTTTGGCAATTTTCTCCGGCGAAGCTTTGATCTTTACGCCGCGAACGATCTGCGCGGTGTACCGCGCGCAGCCTTCTTTGTCTTCGATGTCGATTTGAAAGGGCACGGCCTTGGCCGTGCCGCCGGACGCAGGCAAAGAATTGGCGGCTTTAGCCGCTGAGGCTAGGGGCTTTAGCTCAAGCCCATAAAACGCCGCCGCCTCGCGCGCGACGCCGTAATGATTCATCGCGTCGGGCCGGTTCGTCCCGATCTCCATTTCGAAGACGGTGTTCGCGCCATCGCCGGAAATGCCTTCGGCCGCAATACCGATCGAAGTCAAATCTTCGGCGAGACGGCGGTCGTCCACCGTGAGATCAACGAACTCGCGCAGCCAATGTGGAGAGAGCTTCACAGGAACTGCTCCAAAAATCTCACATCCCCCTGAAAAAACAACTGCAAATCATCCAGCCCGTACTTCAACATCGCGATTCGGTCCACGCCCATGCCAAAGGCGAAGCCGGAAATCTTCTCGGGGTCGTAGCCGTTGTGCTTCACGGACTCGAAAACGTTCGGATCGACCATGCCGCAGCCGAGAATTTCGATCCATCCGGTCTGCTTGCAGGGACGGCACGGGGCGTTGTCATCACCGCGCTTGCCGCTGCCTCCACAAATAAAACACGACACGAACATTTCCGCGCTCGGCTCGGTGAACGGAAAAAACGACGGCCGGAAGCCGGTCTTCACGCTCGATCCGAAGAGCGTTTTCATGGCGTGGTCGAGCGTGCCTTTCAAGTCGCCGAAAGTGATGTTGGTGTCAACGGCGAGGCCCTCGACCTGGTGGAACATGGGCGAGTGGCTGGCGTCGGGAGGATCGTTGCGATGGACTTTGCCCGGCACCAGAATGCGCAGCGGCGGCTTGAGTTTTTCCATGGTGCGAATCTGCACCGGAGAAGTGTGGGTGCGCAGCAGCAGGCGCTCGCGAGGCGGCTTCGATTCCTGATTGGCGAGGAATAAGGTATCTTGCGTGTCGCGCGCAGGATGGTTGGGCGGAAAGTTCAGCGCTTCGAAATTGTAGTAGTCAGTTTCAATCACCGGGCCTTCGGCGACGGAGTATCCGAGGTTGCGGAAGACGGCGATGATTTCGTTCTGCGTGCGAATGATCGGATGCTCGGCGCCAATGGGGCGGCGGATGCCGGGGAGGGAGATGTCGATGGCGGAATCTGCGGTCGGGGCGGCAGATTGCGTGACGGCGGCCTCGACGTTTTGTTCGACTTCTTTCTTCAGGGCATTCACGCGCTGGCCGACTTCGCGCTTGGCGTCTTTGGGCGCGGATTTTAGCCAGAGGTCGTTGATCTGCGTGAGGATGCCGTCTTTGCGGCCGAGCCAGCGGTCGCGGAAGGCTTTGCGTTCGGTGTCGGTGTTGATTTTCGCCGACTCTTTTTGTAGCGCCGCGAGCAGGTCGTCGGACGCCTTGTCGAGCGCGGCCGGCGAGAAGTCTTTCAGTTTAGGGACGGTGTAGGCCACGTTTTTTCGCCCCTTCGGGGCTTGTTCTTTTCTTCGGGCTACCCAGGGCTTGCGCCCTGAGCTGCATTCTTTCGCGCTGTCCGGGGTTGTCCGGGCAGCTTCGCGCGCACTGACAGTTACTTCGCTGCCGGCGAACAGCAGGTTCCTCGACTCCGCAAGATCGTTCGCTTTGCGAATGATCTTGCTCCGCTCGGAATGACAGAGCTTTGGAGATTGAGAGAAGTATAAGGGAATCGTCGCGGCATGGCTGAAGCCATGCCCTGAGACGAACCTGTTCGGTCACGCTTCTGCTGATGTCCCTTGCCGAAGTTCAAAGCTGACGGCTGAAAGCCGACAGCCTAACCGCTCAAAGCCAACGGGGAACAGCTAAAAGCCAAGAGCTGCTCTTACGCTGCCTTCGCGAGCGCGGCTTTCGCCTGTTCGGCCAGGCTCTTGAACGCGGCTTCGTCGTTCACGGCCAGGTCGGAGAGGATCTTGCGATCCAGTTCGACGCCGGCGACTTTCAATCCGTGAATGAATTGGCTGTAGCTCATGCCGCTCAGTTTGGCGGCGGCGCCGATGCGGACGATCCACAGGGAGCGGTATTGGCGCTTTTTCTGTTTGCGTCCGGAGTAGGCGAACTTCAGGCCGCGTTCGACGGCTTCTTTCGCCGAGCGGTAGAGTTTTGATTTGGTGAGGAAATAACCGCTGGCGCGGTCTAATATCCGTTTGCGTTTGGCGCGGCGTTTGGTCCCGCGTTTTACACGAGGCATGGTGTTGCTCCTATTTACTTTCTAATTAGCGGCTGGAGGCAGGGCTTGCCTCTTCACTCGCTTGGCGCGATCTTCCGCGCTCTTGAGGAAAATTCTTAGTACGGAATCATCCTCTTAACTTTTGGCGTGTCTGCGTCGCTGACCAGAACCGAACTGCGCAGGCCGCGCTTCCGCTTCTTCTGTTTCGACGTCAGAATGTGCCGCAAAAAAGCATGCGACCGCTTCACTTTTCCGGTGGCGGTCTTCTTGAAGCGCTTGGCGGCGCCTTTGTGTGTTTTTAGTTTTGGCATGATGATTTCCTAGTTTAGCATTCAGCACTCAGCACTCAACATTCAGCCTTGAGGCATGGCCGTCTTAGCCGCTTGATTCGCTAACGCGGGCCACTTCGCATATGCGAAAACCCATAGTGCAATCCAATTCACAAGGGGAATAAACATCAAAAGGCACCATGCCCGGTTGAAACCCGCACGCTCAAGTATTCGCGCGAACGGCCATAATACGCCGAAGAGGAGGAAGAAGATGATCAGCAAATGTATGGGTGCAAACAGTTCCATGTCCCCTCCGCGAAAAAGCTGAATGCTGAGTGCTGAGTGCTGAGTGCTTAAATCAAGCTTGGCGCGCTGCGGGCGCCGCTTTTCCTTCCGGCTTTTTCGCGCTTGGCGCCAAAATGGCGTGCAGCGTGTTGCCTTCCTGCCGCGGACGAAACTCTACGATTGCATGGTCGCCGATATCTTTGATCAGGCGCTCCAGGATCTGCCGTCCCAGTCCGGTGCGGGTCATTTCGCGTCCGCGGAAAAAGATGGTGGCTTTGACCTTGTCGCCGCCGTCCAGAAAACGCACCACGTGGTTTTTCTTGGTCTCGTAATCGTGATCGTCCACGTTGATGCGGAACTTCACTTCCTTAACGGTGATCGTCTTTTGGTGCTTTTTGGCTTCGCGCTCTTTCTTTTCCTGCTGATACAGAAACTTCCCGTAATCCATGATGCGGCAAACCGGAGGTTGCGCGGTGGGGGAAATCTCGACCAGATCCAGGTTCTTTTCGCGGGCCATCTTCAGCGCTTCAAAAGGCGGCATGATTCCGATCTGCTCACCTTCGTCGCCAATCACGCGGATTTCGCGCGCCCGAATACGATCATTGGTGCGTATAAAACGCTTATCGATACAAACCTCCGTCCACTTTTTAACGGTGTGGGGATGAAGAATTATAACATCAGCTATCAGCTGTCAGCTATCAGCGGTCAGGAAGTGCTCACCCTTAGTTTCTGTTCCACCAGCGCCTCGACCCGCTTCATCACGTCTTCTTCCGACAGCGAAGTGGAATCGAGAATGGTGGCATCCGACGCGGGTTCTAGCGGGGAAGTGGCGCGGGTGCGGTCCCGGCGGTCGCGTTCCCGCAGTTCGGCGGCTGTGGACTCGGCAGAGGCTGAGCCACTGTGCTGCTGGATGCGCCGCTGCTCGCGGATTACTGGGTCGGCGTCGAGGAAAATTTTTACGTCCGCATCTGGGAAAACCTGGGTCCCGATGTCACGGCCTTCCATGACCACTCCGCCGGCTGCGCCCAGTTCGCGCTGACGGGCGACCATCCATTCGCGGACATCGGGATGGACCGAGACCCGCGACGCCGCTTGCGATACGTCGGTTTCGCGGACGCGATTGGTGACGTCGCGGCCATCGAGGAACACGCGGTTTCCGCCCATGGTGGGTTCAATCTTGATACGCGACTTTTCGGCCAACTTGGTGAGGGCGGGCTCGTCGTCGAAAGAAACATCCCACTCAATGGCCTTGAGCGCCAGCGCGCGGTACATGGCGCCGCTCTCGAGGTTCACGTAGCCCAGTTTGCGCGCGAGGCGCGAGGCAATCGTACTTTTTCCGGCGCCCGCGGGGCCGTCAATGGCGATGATTAATTTGCGGGGAGTGGGCTCGGTCATCCCAGTGTAATCCGAGTGCGATTGTACAACGCGGGAATACAGTCGCCGCAGTGCAGAATCAGCTTCGTAATTCGGTTTGGCGCGCCGGCAGCGCTTGGGTCACCTGAATCAAGGAGCGGTTGCCCACATGCACAAAACTCAACTCGCGCGCGGACATCAAAGCGTTCACCGACTCCCGCACCTTCGATCGCGGGATGAAGTTTCCGAAAAACGAATCTAATTCGGTTTGATCGGCGGCGATGACGCATTCGAGATACTTCGACAGCAACGCGGAAAGCGCTTCGCCGACTGAGCAGTTGATGCCCTCAGCGACGGCCTCGGGAGACCAGCGCTGGAGCACGTCCCAGAAGGCTCCTTCGCGCTCGTCGTAATTCACGCGGGTGATGCGCAGCTTCGACCACAGTTCGGCCAGCGCCTTGTCGAGCGCAGGGACAGAGACGCCCTTGCCGACATCTTCCAACAACTTTGCTTTGGAAATCGGTCCCTTGCGATGAATGACCTGATAGGTGTCGCAAGCCAACTCAGAATATGGCGACCGGGGCCCAGGCTGCGGCGGCTGCTTGGGATTGCGTTCGCCGACCAGGGTATAGAAATAAGGAAAGACCGACGCCGAAACCAGCAGCGCATTGTTCTCGTCGCCAAGGTTCGCTTCGTAAGCCGACTTGTCGCGCAGCAGGCGAATCATTAAGTCGGTTGCGTCGCGAGCTTCGGGATCAAGAAACGCCCGGTGCCGGGGTAAACGCTCGTCCGATCCGTACCAGGCGCCGATAAAAGTTGGCATCAACAGCGCTGGCAGAGAAGGATAGGTCCGGCAAAATCCGACGGACTCGACGAAGCTGTGCCCATCTTCGAGCGTGCGAATGGGGGCGCCGTTGAGGCGCCATTTTTCGCGGCGAAGGTCGGTGAGTTCGTCAGAGGTCATGGGGTCAGCTCTTAGCTGTTAGCTCTTGGCCGTTAGCTCGTGGCTCATGCTGGCTTCTAAGAGCCAAGAACCGCGAGCCAATTTCTAGATTCTTTTAAACGCCCGCTGGATATCCTTCATCGAGTATCGCAGAACTACAGGTCTTCCGTGCGGGCAGGTCATAGGGCAGTCGGTCTTAGACAGCTCGGCAAGCAGCCATTCCATTTTATTGTTTTCGAGCGGCATGTTGACCTTGATGGCGGCGTGGCAGGCAATGGAAGCGGCAATGCGGCCGCGAATCTGCTCCAGATTCAGGTTTTGTTCCTCGTGGGAAAACTGGTCGAGCAGTTCGTGCAGCATGGATTCGACTTCTGCGGCTTGAACCCCGGCGGGAGCGATTTTGACCGCGATGCTGCGCACGCCGAAGGGCTCCGCCTCGAAGCCGTTTTTTTGCAGCTCGTCAGAAATTTCGGTGAAGATCGCCTGCTGCGCGGGAGTCAGTTCGATCACAATCGGCATCAGCATGCGCTGGCTTTCAACCTGCTGCCGGGCGCGCTGTCGCGACACTCTTTCGAACAGCACGCGTTCGTGGGCGCAGTGCTGGTCAATGATCCATAGGCCATCGCGGTTTACCGCCAGAATGAACGACTCGCGCAACTGGCCGACCGGTTTCAGGGAAGCGAGGACTGGCGTGACATCGCCCGCCGGTTCGAATTCTTCGGGCAGCGATTCGTCGGCGAGGGGCGGCGCGCAACGGTCCGCGCCGAATACTTGTTGCTCTCCGCCAAACTCGTGGCGGGGAAATCTCGCAACGGGGACGGCAGCATTCGCTCCGACCGCAATTCCTTCCGAGAAATGAAAGCGCTCGGTGATGACCGGCTGCGACGGCGCTTGCAGGGCGAATGAATCAGGTACGGCGGCGCCGTAGAAATTGGTGACGGGGCCGCCTTCGGTTCCGGTGCGCGCTCCGGGCGTTAGTGATGGGCTGGCCGTGGGATGGGCGCGAATTTCGGTGACAAACTGCGGTACCGGACGCGCCTTCATCAGCGCGGCGCGCACTGAGTCGCGCAGGAAGTCATGCATGACCGTCTGTTGTCGGAAGCGGACCTCGGTTTTCGAGGGATGAACATTTACATCCACTTCAGCATTCGGCATCTCGATGAACAGCAGCACCACTGGAAAAACCGTTGGCGGCAGAATGTTGCGGTAGGCATCGGTTAATGCGTGCTGAATCAGGCGGTCGCGGATGAGGCGTCCGTTGACGAATGTGTAAATCGAATTCCGGTTCAGCTTCTGGAGTTCGGGCTTGGAAATAAATCCGTGCAGGCGAAGATTGCCGGGATCTGTTGTCGTGACGGCGTCCTCATCCTCTTCTTGCTGCTGGCGCCGCCACGGTGGAGGCTGGGGAAGGCCGATGTGGGCCAGCGGTACTTCGGCGGCGACCGAGATGAGTTGGTCCAGAACATCCTTGCCAAAAACCTGATAGACCCGGTCGTTGTAACTGGCCACCGGAGGCGCGACCAATACCGCATTGGTGGCAGAATGCAACTCAAAATGCTTGTCGGGATGGGCTAGCGCGTAGTGCGTGACTAGCGAAGCAATGTGTGAAAGCTCGGTGGACTCCGCCTTTAGAAACTTCTTGCGCGCTGGGGTATTAAAGAAGAGATCGCGAATGGTGATGGAAGTCCCGGTCGGCAGGCCGGCTTCCTCAACGCGATAAATCTTTCCGCCGGTTAATTCAACAATCGTTCCGGAATCCTGATCGGCGGCGCGCGTTTCCAATCGAAAACGGCAGACCGAAGCAATCGACGGCAGCGCCTCGCCGCGGAAGCCGAGAGTCGAAATGTTCAACAGGTCTTCAGCATTCTTGATTTTCGAGGTCGCATGGCGCTCGAACGCCAGCAGGGCGTCGTCGCGGACCATGCCGCAGCCGTTGTCGGTGACTTGGATGAGCTTCTTTCCGCCAGCCTCGATCACAATCTTGATGCGCGTGGAACCGGCGTCGAGAGCGTTCTCCAGTAGCTCTTTCACTACCGAGGCCGGACGCTCGACCACTTCGCCGGCTGCGATCTTGTTGGCAACGTGCTCGGGAAGGACGTGAATGCGGCCCATGGGTTGGTTCAGTTTGGCAGATGAGGGCAGGGAAGGCAAAAGGGAAGAAGCACGAATGGCTATCTCCGCATGGACCCGCCCCTCTGGAACATTTTACGGCGGATTTTATAGAAGGCGAACAATTTGCGAAGCTGCTTCCCTAGGAATAAAATAACCGAATGTCTTCCGCTCTCTCCTGGGCGCACCCTCTCGTCGCCGAATGGTTCACCGCGAAGTTCGGCACGCCCACCGAGCCGCAGGAGCTGGGCTGGCCACACATCCTTGCTGGCCGCACGACTCTAATCTCGGCGCCCACCGGCTCCGGCAAGACGCTGGCAGCGTTCCTGGCCTGTATTGACCGCCTGGTGCGCAAGGCGTTGGCGGGTGATCTCCACGACCGCACGGAAGTCCTTTACATTTCGCCGCTCAAGGCGCTGGGCAATGACATTCAGAAGAATCTAGAAGTTCCGCTGGGCGAGATTCTGCAAATGGCGGGCGAGCGCGGCCTGCTGATGCCGCAGATTCGCACCGCGGTCCGCACCGGGGACACGTTGGCGCACGAGCGCCGGGCGATGCTGAAGAATCCGCCGCACATTCTGGTTACTACGCCCGAATCTCTCTACATTCTGCTGACCGCGGAGAAGAGCCGGGCGATTTTGCGCGACGTTGAGACCGTCATTGTTGACGAAATTCACGCAGTCGCGGACGACAAGCGCGGGGCGCACTTGACGCTGTCTCTCGAGCGGCTGGAAGCGCTGACCTCTCGCCCGCCGGTGCGGATCGGGCTTTCCGCTACACAGAAGCCGATTGAAGACGTTGCGCATTTTTTGACCGGGAACGGCCGTCCGGATCCGGTCATCGTCAACATTGGGCACAAGCGCACCCTCGATCTCGCTGTCGAAATTCCGGCCACGCTGCTGGGTCCAATCGCCAGCAATGAAATGTGGGAGGAAATCTATACCCGCATCGTTGAGCTTTCCGAGCAGCACCGGTCCACTCTGGTTTTTGTGAACACGCGTCGTCTGGTAGAGCGGGTGGCGCATCATCTGGCGGAGCGGATTGGAGAAGATAACGTCGGTGCGCATCACGGCAGTTTGTCGCGCAAGCTGCGGCTGACGGCAGAGAAGAAGCTTAAGGACGGGCATATCAAAGTTCTGGTGGCGACGGCTTCGCTGGAACTTGGAATTGATATCGGTACCGTTGATCTGGTGATTCAGATCAGTTCGCCGCGTGCGATTGCGGTGGCGCTGCAGCGAGTCGGGCGATCCGGCCACTGGCGCGGTGCGGTTCCCAAGGGACGATTCTTCGTCACCACTCGCGATGACTTGATGGAATGCGCATCGCTGGTGCGGGCGATTCGGCATGGCGATCTGGACCGGTTGATGATTCCAGATTCGCCGCTGGATGTTCTGGCGCAGCAGATTGTGGCGACCTGCGCGGCAGGGGGCGGGGATGCCCGTGTGGCGCGGACACTCTTGTCCGCGAATGCGGCGGATGTGAATCCCGGGAGCGCGCCTCCAGCGGGCGAGGGTGGTTTCTATGCCGGCACGCGGACAGGAGTGTCCGAGCCACACGAGCCCGGGCTGCCGGAGTCGGACCAGGGCTGGGATGAAGATGCGATGTTTGCGCTGGTGAAAGGCGCCTATCCCTACCGCAATCTATCGCGGGAGTTGTTCGATTCGATCGTCGAAATGCTTTCCGAAGGGATTGCTTCGCGACGTGGCCGTTACGGCGCGTACATCCATCATGATCGGGTAAATCGCAAACTGCGGCCGCGGCGGGGGGCGCGGCTGGCGGCGATCACCAGCGGCGGCGCCATTCCGGAGACGGCGTTGTTCAACGTGGTCGCCGAGCCGGAAGGCGTTATGATCGGCACCCTCGACGAGGACTTCGCGATTGAAAGCAATGCCGGCGACATCATGCTGCTGGGCAACACTTCGTGGCGCATCCGGCGGGTGGAAGGGAAGTCAGGGCGGGTTTTGGTGGAAGATGCGCATGGCGCGCCGCCTACGGTTCCATTCTGGCTGGGAGAGGCTCCGGCGCGCACGCAGGAATTGTCGCTTCATGTGGCTGAGCTGCGGCGCGAGATCAGCGAGCGCCTGCACGGGATTTCTCCGGTGGCGTTGTCGCCAAAAACTCCGCAGGTCGCCGAAACCGTCGCGTGGCTGGGGCAAGAGTGCGGGCTGGACGAATCGGCGGCCTCGCAGTCCATCCAATACATTCTCGAAGGCCGCGCCGTGCTGGGCGATGTGCCGACGCAGAGCACCATCATCGCCGAGCGCTTTTTCGACGAAGGCGGCGGGATGCAGTTGGTCATTCACTCTCCTTTTGGCGCGCGGATCAACAAGGCATGGGGACTGGCGCTGCGCAAACGCTTTTGCCGCAGCTTCAATTTTGAGCTTCAAGCGGCAGCCACCGACAATGGGCTGAACATTGCATTGGCCGAGCAGCACAGCTTTCCGCTCGGTGACGTCTTTCACTTCTTAAACGCGGAAACGATTCAGCCGATTCTTGAGCAAGCGGCGTTGGCCTCGCCCTTTTTTGGTACGCGCTGGCGGTGGGACGCCAATCGCTCGCTGGCGCTGTTGCGTTTTCAGGGAGGAAAAAAAGTTCCGCCGCAGATTCAGCGCATGCGCTCCGACGATTTACTCGCGTCCGTTTTTCCTGACGTGGCTGCTTGTCAGGAAAATATTGTCGGCGACATTCAGATTCCTGATCATCCTCTGGTGAAAGAAGTGATGAAAGATGTCCTCACTGAGGCCATGGACCTCGAAGGCGTGAAGGAACTATTGCGCCGCATGGAGGACGGGCGCATTCGCTGCATTGGCGTGGATACGCCGGTGCCGTCGCAGTTCTCGCACGAAATTCTGAATGCGAATCCTTATGCGTATCTCGACGACGCGCCGCTTGAAGAACGCCGCGCACGTGCGGTTGAGATGCGGAGGATCCTGCCTGAGTCGGTGCTGGAAGAAGTCGGCAAACTTGACCCCGCAGCGATTGAGCAGGTGCGGGAGGAAGCGTGGCCGGATGTGCGCGATGCGGATGAACTGCATGATGTGCTGCATACGTTGGTTGCGTTGCCGGTTTCTGGTTCTGAATCTGTTTCTGATTCTGGGGGGACGGGCGACCTCGCCCGTCTTGTCGAGCGCAGCTCGACGATCTGGCAGCAATTCTTCACCAGGCTTGCCGAGCGAGGCCGAGCGGCCGTTGCCGGCGTGAGCGACCGTCGCTACTGGGTCGCATCCGAACGCAGGAAGGCCTTTGCCAACCTCTTTCCTGGTGCGGAGTTTGAGGGAGCAACTCCTGAGATTGCGGTCACGGAGCTTTCTTCGGATGATTCGTTGTTAGCGTGTATTACGGGGTGGATGTCTCACATCGGTCCGGTTACGGCTGCGGCGCTTGCGGAATTGCTGGGTTTTGCGGAGTCGGAGGTTGAGAAGAGCCTGCTTCGGATGGAGGCTGGTGGCGCAATTCTGCGGGGAAAGTTCACGGAGGATTCTTCGCGGACAGGAGTGTCCGCGCCACACGAGCCTGGGTCACACCAGCTTGTCGAGCTTCGCTCAACTGGACGGGCGGGGACGCCCGTCCCCCCACTGGCACTGGAGGTCCCAGCACTGGAGGCAGTGACGTACGAATGGTGCGACCGGCGGCTGCTGGCCCGCATTCATCGGCTGACCGTGGCCACGCTGCGGAAGCAGATTGAGCCGGTGAAGGCGACGCAATTTATGCGCTGGCTGTTGCGGTGGCAGCATCTCGCGCCCGAATCGCAGCTGCAGGGCGAACGGGCGACGCTGGAGGTGTTGCGGCAGTTGCAGGGGTTTGAAATTCCTGCGAACGCATGGGAGCGGCAGGTGTTGGCGCGACGGATTGCAGATTACGATCCCAAATGGCTCGACCAGCTTTGTCTTACTGGCGCTGTGGGATGGGGACGGTTGTCGCCGCATCCAGCGACGATCGATTCGTCGAATGGCAACGGAGAAAAAACCAACCGGCGCCGCGTGATTCCGACCAGCGTCGCTCCAATTACTTTTTTCGTTCGTGAAGACGCCGACTGGATGACCCCGCACGATTCGGTGGAAAACGCGCAGGGGCTTAGCGATGTGGCGCGGCAGGTGCTCGAATACCTGCGGCAGCGGGGAGCATCATTCTTCGCCGACATCGTGCGCGCTACCGGAAGGCTCAAAGCCGAGATCGAAACTGGCTTGTGGGAACTGGTCGCAGGGGGTGTGGTCACCGCCGACGGGTTCGACAACCTGCGCTCGCTGATTGATCCTAAACGCCGCGCCGGGCAGGGCAGCGGGCGCACGACTCGTCCGCGGCATAGCGCTGGACGCTGGGCCATCCTGCACACGGACTCCGCCGTCGAGCGCGATCGCGTGGTCGAAGCTACCTGCTGGATGATGCTGAAGCGATACGGAGTCGTGTTTCGCGATCTACTGGTGCGCGAGAGCAATCTTCCCAAATGGCGCGAGCTGCAAATCGCATTTCGCAGACTGGAAGCGCGCGGCGAAATTCGCGGTGGGCGTTTTGTGGATGGATTCCTGGGCGAGCAGTTTGCCTTGCCGGTTGCAGTTGAGTCGTTGCGCGCAACGCGCAAACTTCCTCCCAGCGGAGAGGTGATTACGATTTCTGCGGCCGATCCTTTAAATCTGGTTGGAGTTATTGTTCCGGGCGAGCGGGTCCCGGCGATTTCAGGCCGTGTGGTCAGCTATCGCGACGGAATCGCCCTCGAAGACGAACAGGGTTTGCAGACCAGAGTGGTTGCGATTTGAACGCAAAAATATCGGGACATTGTAAGGGGGGCCCTCCAAGTCCCGATAAGCCCGTCCGGCGAGAACTCCAGCGCTTCCCCACGCTAAAACACCGACAACGAGTGGGTTACTTTCTAGCACGGGGTTTGGCCTTGGCCGTTACCACTTGAATCTTGTTACGAAAACAGAACAAGATTTTCAGTGGGGAGGAATTAAGGAAGGCTAGGGAAGCTGCATTTTCAATAAGATAGCTGGATTCAAGTAAACCCCCTGCCAACGGATGGCGAGGTGAAGATGGGGCCCGGTGGCCCTTCCTGTTCCGCCGCTGAGGCCAATCACTTGCCCGGGAGCAACTTCGTCGCCTTCTTTTACGCGAAACTCCGAGAGATGCAGGTAGAGGCTCATCAGTCCCTGGCCATGGTCGAGCACCACGCAATTGCCTTCGAAAAATAGTGGCCGGGCGAGAAGGACCGTCCCGTGATTCACCGCATGTACCGCGGTTCCGGCGGGGACTCCGTAGTCTAATCCCAGGTGACGGCTTTTCACTTCCTGATTGATGACGCGCGCAGTGCCAAACACATCGGAGACGGGCGCGGACACCGGGGGCAGGAATGTGCCCGTCCATAACCGCTCGGGAGTTTCGGCGGCGAAGGTTTTCTCTTTTATGTCCTTGTCGGCGGCAATCTCGCGCAGTTGTTCGGGATCGGGCTCGGTGAACTGCTTCGCCACTTGAATTGTGATCTTGGGATAAGCCGCGCTGGCGACTTTTATTTTGACCGGGATCTCCGCGGACTTTCCGGTGGCGAGCGTTTCTTTGACGGTCAGGTCGTATCGTCCCGGCGTGGTTTCGACGGGGACTCCGGCCAGCGCGTACCAAACTTTTCCGCTAGCGGGATGAAAGAAATTCAGATTGCGTCCGAACCAGGCAGCGGAGACGGATTGAACTTTAGGCGAGGCCGACACTTTGAAAAGCACCGGCGATCCGTTGACCAGTTTCTCGGGCTGCCACTGAATCTGTGCGGGGCGGGGCGGGGGTGCGGTCTGCGCTTGCACTTGGGCCGCCCGCAAAAACCCCAGTGCCAATAACAGCGGAATCCCGCTGGCGCGTGCTCGGCAAAAGGTCGTCGCGAATCGCGGGATAGGCATTTACTGAATCGTAATCAGAAGACTCCGGAATGGCAAAAGTTAAATGGCCGCCGGAGCGCCTCCATGCACCAGTCTGCGCCAGTCGTCCTATCACGCGCTGTGCTAGTATTACCCGCAAAGTGCGGTTAAATTCAGGCGGCTAATCCGGTTTGTGGCGCGCCGGCTACTCGTCATAGCGGACCGTGATGAAAGACACTCTGGGAGTGCTGCTGGCTGGGGGGGCGGGCGAACGGCTCTATCCTCTCACCCGCGACCGCGCCAAACCGGCTGTGACCTTCGGCGGGATTTACCGCATCATCGACGTCACGCTTTCCAACTGCATCAACTCCGATCTCCGCCGGGTTTACATTCTCACCCAGTACAAAGCGCTGTCGCTGAACCGCCACATCCGTGAAGGCTGGAATATTGTAGGCCGCGAAATGGGCGAGTTTGTGGAAGTGCTGCCTCCGATGAAGCGGGTCAGCGACCAGTGGTACCAGGGCACGGCCGACGCGGTTTATCAGAACATTTATTCGATTGGTTCCGAGCAGCCGAAGCATGTGCTGATCCTCTCCGGCGACCACATCTACAAAATGAATTACGGACTGATGCTGAAGCAGCACATGGATTCGGCCGCCGATGTGACTCTGGGAACGATTCAGATTGAGCCCGACGAGACCTATCGCTTCGGAGTGATTGACGTTGATCCCGACAATCGCGTGGTAGGTTTTCAGGAGAAGCCGACGTTCACTACGCTGCGCTCTCCCTACAATCCGGAGAAAGTTTCGGCTTCGATGGGGATTTACCTTTTCAATACTGACGTGCTGATTCCGATTCTGTTGAAAGACGCCGAGGACGAGCACTCGAGCCACGATTTCGGCAAAGATATTCTGCCCAAGATGGTGGACGACTACCGCGTGTACTCCTGGGACTTTGTCGACGAAAACAAGAAAGAGGCGCTCTACTGGCGCGACGTGGGCACGCTCGAGGCTTACTACGAAGCGAACATGGACATGGTTTCGGT
>Ga0210407_10001726_pt1 | contig 19897 bp, 18 predicted proteins | sample IncBWC27MmetaG_FD_150860 | JGI IMG/M metagenome (GOLD analysis project Ga0210407, IMG submission 150860) | Forest soil microbial communities from Barre Woods Harvard Forest LTER site, Petersham, Massachusetts, United States - Inc-BW-C-27-M | ecosystem: Environmental > Terrestrial > Soil >... | reverse complement strand
CTCGTGGATTGCGGAGATTTCGACGCCGGGGAGGGCGCGAGCGGCGCGGGCGTGGGTTTCCGTGATGTTGCCGCCGCCGATGAGGCCGATATGAATGGTCATGGAGAGTTTTCGTTGATCCGCTATCAGTGCTCAGTGAGAGAAGAAGGATAGTCGGAATTTTGGCTTTTTCCAAATGTGCGTGTCGCAAAGGGTACACGTTGAGGCCTTCGGCCGCGACAAAAACCTTCGCGGCATCAAGATGAGAACTTCGCTTTAGGCGCTGGTTAGTGATAGGTAGCAACGAAATCTTTGTAGGCGGCTTCGGTGGCTTCGGGCGTGGCAATCGCCGAAGAGATCAAGATGCGGTAGCGAAAAGTGGCGCTGGCTTGGGGAGCTAGAGAGAAATTCAGCTCTTCCTTGCCATTGCTGAAGATTTTCTGGCCGAATGGATTGGCGGCGAAGAGGCCGTAGCCACGGGCGTGCCAGTAGGTGGGAAAACCAGGATTGGCGGGGTGATCCAGAATGGTGATGGTAACGGGCTCGTCGCCGACGAGACCGCTGAGATTGCACCAGCGGCCGCGCGTGCCCCAGGCGGCATCGCCTTTCTTGCCTTCACTGGTGAGGTAGGTGCCGTTGACGCCGGTGTTGTCCAGCTTGGCGACCGTGGTGGCGCGGCCACTGGCGTCCGTGTAGACCTCAGGTTTGTCAGAAGGGATTTCGAGAGCGCGGACGACGCGTAGGCCCAAGACGCCGTCTTTCTCATCCTTCAAATCAACTTTAGTATCGAGTGCGCGAAGAGTGGTGATGCGGTCCACGCTGCGGAAGCCGGGCCCTCCGCGGAAGACGAAGTGCGTGTGTTCCTGGAGTAAAACTTTTTTGTCGAACGTAACCCAATCCGCTTCGACGTCTAGTTCGCCCTGGTCCGAACCGCCTTTTGCAGAGACGATGGAGCGATGAACGATGGTGCCCATCTTGGGCGCGTTTTCCGGCTTGATGGCGTCGGAATTATTCCAGAAATCGATGCCGTTGACGTTTTCATAATTGAACCAGAGGCCGGCGTGATGGGGATGATCTACGCGTTCGCCGGGGCGCTGCTCGAGTGGGAAGCCGCGAGTGACGATGGTGCCTTTGGCAGTCCGGAGCGGATAGAGGACTGGTTTTTTGAGCGTGGTGGGCCAGATGTAAGAAGTGAAGTGCTGGCCATCGATGGAGATATCCACGCGGCGAGCTTGTTCGTTGACGGTGACGGAGATTCGGTCCGACGCGCGGGGGCCTGCGGAAGCGAGAGACACGAGAATCGCGGCCGCCGCGCCGAAGATGAGCAATGCACCGCCAATGAGAATGCGCATGATTAGCCGTGGCCTCCAGCGATGGTCAAATCTCTTCCGGCACGACATAAGGCGCGCGGTAGCTGCCGCGCAGGAGGCGATCGGCTTCCTCATCACCAATGACTTGCTCCTTGGCGGGATCGAATCGCAGCGTCCGCCCCAGACGGTAGGAGGCATTGGCCAGGTGCACGAGCGTCGTTGAGATGTGGGCTTCCTCAATCGGCGAATGAATGTCCTGGGCACGACGGCTGCGAATGCAATCGACGAAGTTTGCGTAATGGTCGCCGGAACCCTTGCCGTGCGGTCCAGGTTCGGCCTCATCCGTCAGCCACGTCTTATAGGTATCGTATCCATCGATGCCGAGATAGCCTTTTGATCCGTAGAAAATGTTGCCAACGGTGTTCGTCTTGGCATCCTTTGGCCCCAAGGACTGTTGCTGTTGCTTTGCAGGCTTCTTGCTGGCATCGGCAGTGAGCCCCGCGGCGGGTACACCACTGGCTCCGTAAGCGCCTGCACCTATCTCCGCCTCGTGATTGGTGATCCAGTGGCGGACTTCGAGTTCCATCATCTTGCGCTTGCCCGCTGGAGCTTCGAAACAGAAGGTAGCGTTCAGAGTATTGGGTGTCTCCTGGTCGTCATCGAACAGGAAGTGTCCACCCATGGCCGACACAGAGACCGGGAAGCCAACTCCCAAACCCCAGCGGGCAATATCGATTTCGTGGATGGCCTGGTTGCCGACTTCGCCGTTTCCGGTGTCCCAGATCCAATGCCAGTTGTAGTGAAAGCGATTTCGCGTGAAGGGCTTCATAGGAGCAGGGCCGGTCCACAGGTCATAATGAACGCCGGACGGAACGGCCTCCACTTCAGCGCGCCCGATCGATGGCCGCCACTTGTAGCAAAGCGCGCGGGCCATGTAGACGTCGCCGATCGTGCCGTCATGGAGATGCTGAATGGCTTCCATCATTCCCGGGTTTGACCGCGACTGGCTGCCGTGCTGGCAAATGCGGTTGTACTTCTTTACGGCGCGCACCAGTTGCCGTCCTTCAAACCAGTTATGCGAGCAAGGCTTTTCCACATAGACGTCTTTCCCGGCCTGGCACGCCCAGATTGCCATTAGCGAGTGCCAGTGATTGGGCGCGGCGATGGAGATGGCGTCAATATCTTTATCTTCGAGAAGCTTGCGAATATCGACGTAGGGTTTTGGCTTGGGCACTCCCAGCTTCTCGACGTCACCGAGGCGCTGGTTCAGCACGCTTTCATCCACATCGCAGAGAGCGGCAATGTCCGTTGCTGGGACACGGGAAAACCCATGGATGTGATCTGTGCCGCGACCGCGCACCCCGCAGATAGCTACGCGCACACGATCATTCGCGCCCATGACTCGGGCGTAACTCGATGCCGAGACGCTCAGGGCCGTGCCGGCGACACCTGCACCTGTGATTTTCAGGAAGTCCCGCCGGGAAGCTTTTGTTGTAGACATACAACCTCCAAGGGATGCCGGTGAAACTGCGCTGGCAGACCAAACTTGAAAAGACTGGGCGCCAGGGCGGCGTCCAGCGCCGCGATTGCATCCTTCAAACGAGGCAATCATAAGCCAAGACGATCCCTTCCAGCATTGAAAGTTACTAAAGGAATCGTTTATTGGTCCTGATTTGACGCGGGTGAGGCAGGAGGCCAGGACTTTTGCCGGAATTCCCTGGTGTGCTACGCAAGGGCAAGCCAAGAAGTTCGTTAAGTCCCGCTGAATCTTAATTGCAGTTTTTTCAGTTTGACACTTTGGGGAGCGGCTTCTATATTTTGTTGCGCTCTTACCTGTCTTCTAATTTACAGAGTCCATTGCGGATAAGAGCGTCAACCGGCGGGATGCCAGCGCGGTTTCGGATCCGTCTCGGCTGACTCCAGGAAAGGACGCGCAAGGATCCGAGATATATTGCGCAGGGCCGCGTATGGGAACGACTTCCGTCAATTCATCCGATCTGAACGGCAAAGAGCTGTCTGCCGAGTTGCTCCCGGAGGACCAGTTCCAAGGGGTCGTGGAGGAGGTGCTGGAGTCGACCCCGTTCATTGACATTCACACCCACCTGTTTTCTCCGGCGTTCGGAAAAATTGGACTCTGGGGAATCGATGAACTCCTGACGTACCACTATCTTGAGGCGGAATTCTTCCGCTCTTCGGACATCACGCCCGAACAATATTGGAAACTTTCAAAGCGAGAACGCGCGGAGGCGATCTGGCAGGTGTTGTTCGTCGTGAATGCGCCCATTTCCGAGTCCACGCGAGGAATTGTCGCGGTGCTGAATGCGTTCGATTTGTCGACCGAATCAAGCGGGCTGGAAGAGGCGCGGGCTTTTTTCAGGGCGCAGCCGCTCGAAGGGCACATCCGCAGGGTGCTGGAAATTTCAGGCGTGAGTTCCGTGGTGATGACCAATGACCCGCTGGATCCGGACGAAGAGCAGGTATGGAAGAGCGGGGGACAGAAACACGAGCTGTTCCACGCAGTGCTGCGACTGGACCGGATCTTGTGGGGCTGGCCGAAGCATTGGCAGCAATTGGCGAGTCAGGGCTACGCCGTTGATGAAAAGGCGACCGGGAAGTCCATCGCGGAGATTCGCCGATTTCTGGCCGATTGGCAGAAGCGTATGCTGCCGTTGTACATGGCCGTGTCGCTGACGGACGAATTCCGCTATCCGGACGAGAGCGTCGCGAGCAGAATCCTGGGAGAGGCCGTGCTGCCATCCTGCAGGGAACTTGGCCTGCCAATGTCGCTCATGATTGGGGTGCGGCGGCAAGTGAATCCAGCGTTGCGGCTGGCCGGAGACGGAGTAGGCAAAGCGGACTTGCGCGCACTGGAAAATCTATGCCGGAGTTTCCCGGAGAATAAGTTTCTGGTGAGCGTGCTGAGCCGCGAGAATCAGCATGAACTGTGCGTCTATGCGCGCAAATTTAACAACCTGATGCCTTTCGGCTGCTGGTGGTTCCTGAATAATCCGTCCATCGTGGAGGAAATCACACGAGAACGGATTGAGCTGCTGGGCACCAGTTTTATTCCGCAGCATTCGGACGCGCGCGTTTTGGAGCAAGTGATTTACAAGTGGCGGAACACGCGGCGGACCATGACACCGATCCTTACGAACGCCTACAAACTGCTTCAGAGAGATGGCCGAGGAGTGAGCCGCAGGGACATACAGCGGGACGTGAACCGCCTGTTTCGTTCGAATTTTGAAAACTTGACGCACCTCCGCGGCGGCTGAGCGCTGGCTGCGAATCCTTCCATCATTGGCTCTGTTGCAAACCACTAGACAAAAAACTGGCGATTGATTCCGTCAGCTTTCGAGGACAATCGGTGCGCGCGGTTGCGAGAGCAAGGCTTCTCTTGAGCGTGTGCCCGTGAATGCGAAACTTCTGAAAAAAGTGAGAACGTCCCCTGAGCGCATGTTCAGGAAGGATGGAATGGCCGAAGCCGGACTCCACCAGGCGCTTAATGGCTTCCGTATCATCAGCTTCCATGACCACGTGAGGAGCCACGCCGATCTCCTGAAAAAAACGGTCGATAACCAGACGCACATTGCTGCGCCGCGGGTAGAGCAAAAAGGGAGCGCCGTTCAGGTCCGAGGCGCGCAATGAGCCGATATGTCCGCTGCCAACTTTGTTTGCCGAAGGGCGGACGACAAGCAGCTCCTCTTCAAACAAAGGAATGATATTGAGGCCGTCTTCGGCGACAGGAAGGGAAATGAGAGCCAAGTCGAAGCGGCAGTCGAGCAGGCCGGCAACCATTTCCTCGGTCACGCCAACGGTCACGCGGATTTCCGCGTTGGGATAGCGTTTGCGAAGTTGGCGCAGTGGGCCGCCCAGTTGGTAGATCAGAGTGGTGACCCCGGTGGCGAAATGGAAGGGCCGCACGTCTTTGGAGAGGTCGTTCTCAAACTCCTGCTGAATGTGGCCCATCATTTTAACGACCTGTTTCGCGTGCTCGGCCAGACGCAAAGCAGCGGGCGTAGGAATCAGGCGCTTGCCACGGCGCACAAATAGTTCCGTGCGGAGCTCATCGGCAAGGTTATGGAGCTGAAGACTGACGGCACCGGGAGAAAGGTGAATTTTTTCCGCCGCGCGGGTCATGCTCGGAGAGTCCATGACAGCAAGGAACAATTCGAGTTGGTGGATATCCATTTACCTTCTCTCAATACTCATCGCCGTGCCCAAACGCACCGACGCAACTCTACCAAAAAATGAACGGCGGTGTGGCGTCTCGCGGCGAAGACGGGCTATGAGAATTGTTCACCGTGATGATATACACCTTGAGAGTGTTTTGACTTAATTCTCTGCTGCATATAAGACGGAGGGATTGTATTGCCGCAATCTGCGCCGCTGACGGAACAAAAATACGTTGTGCCGTTCGTGTTGGTCACAAGTTTGTTTTTCCTGTGGTCCATCGGCGTCAACTTAAATGACGTTCTGATTCCGCATCTCAAGAAGGCGTTTGATCTTACCGATTTCCAGTCTTCTTTCATTCAAGTTGCGTTCTTTGGTGGATATTTCCTGGCGGCGTTTCCCGCAGGCCGGCTCATGGAAAAAATCGGATACAAGAAAGGTATCCTCGTCGGGCTGCTCATCTGCGCTGCCGGGACTTTGCTGTTTCTTCCGGCGGCAAGCTCCAGAGTCTATGGATTCTTCTTGCTGGCCTTATTTGTCATGTCTTCCGGCCAATCTTTTCTGGAAGTGGGCGCCAATCCGTATGTGACCGTCCTTGGTCCGGCCGAGAGCTCGGAACGCCGGCTGAATTTTGCCCAGTCGTTCAACGCCGTAGGCGCCGCCCTCGTACCAACCTTGGGTGCCGCGTTCATTCTTTCCGGAATCGAGTACACGCCGGCGCAAAGAGCCGCCATGAGTCCGCAACAGGTGCAGGCCTACATAACGTCGGAAGCGAATACGGTGAAGGTGCCCTATCTGGTCATCACCGGAATCTTTCTGCTGGTTGCCGCCCTGATCTACTTCGCTCACCTCCCGGAAGTCCAGCCGCATGAAAAGGATGAGCCAAGCGGCAATTCGCCGATGAGCAGTGTCTTCAATCATTCGCATTTGATCAAAGGCGTTGTTGCTCAGTTCTTTTATGTAGGGGCGCAGGTAGGAGTGGGAAGTTTCGTCATTCGCTTCGTGAAGCACACCATGCCGGACACACTCGAAGACATGGCAGGGTGGGGGGCGCAATTCCTGACGGGAAATCATGGAGCTCAGGCCAGCTTCCTCGCGCGCATGATTCCGAATTCGCCCGAGAAGATGGCGGCACTGTTCCTGGTTGCGCATCAGACAGGATTCATGATCGGCAGGTTCTCCGGTTCGTGGATGATGAGGCGCATCCCGGCTCCCAGGCTGCTCTCCATCTTCGGCCTAGGGGCGCTGCTTTGCGTGGTGATCGGGATTGTCTCTTCCGGCTTTGTTGCTGTCCTGGCGATCGTCCTGGTGGGCTATTTCAATTCCATCATGTTTCCGACGATTTTTGCGCTCAGCTTGAAGAACCTCGGAGCCCTTACCAAGCGGGGCTCGTCGCTCCTGGTTATGTCGATCATTGGCGGAGCGCTGATTCCCGCGGCGATGGGGCGGATCTCAGACGCGAGTGACATTCAAGTAGCCTTCGTCATGCCGCTGATTTGCTATCTCTATGTAATTTATTTTGCGGCGTGGGGATACAGACCAAGCCCTCCTTTGATCGCGCCTGATTCCGCAGCCGCCGCAGAGGCCAAATGACGAGACGCTATTGCCTCACGCTGGATTTGAAGGACGATCCGAAATTGATCGCCGAATATAAGCGGTATCACCAGAGCATTTGGCCGGAAATCACGAAAAGCATAAAGGATGCGGGCATCGTTGATTTGGAGATTTATTCGCTCGGTACGCGGATGTTCATGGTGATGGAAGTGGACGAACAGTTTTCTCTTGAGAAAAAAGCTAAAGCGGATCGAGAAAATCCAAAGGTTCGAGAGTGGGAGGAGCTGATGTGGAGGTTTCAGAAGCCGCTTTCGAATGCCAAGCCGGGCGAAAAGTGGCTGCTGATGGAGAGAATCTTCAAGTTGGAAAGGTAATCGTGGCAAGGCGCCAGCATCGCGCGTACAAGATGTCGTCAGTTCGGGGCAGCGCAATGCAAATTATCTTCTTTCACGATTTCTCGGGGTACGATACAAAGGGTTCCTATCAAATATGAAAATTACCGATGCCAAAGTGATTGTCTGCAGCCCGGGACGCAACTTCGTAACCCTGAAGATCACGACGGAAGACGGCATTTACGGTCTGGGAGACGCCACACTAAACGGCCGCGAACTCGCCGTCGTGAGCTATCTTTCCGACCACGTGCTTCCGCTGCTGATCGGGCGCGACGCCCGGCGAATCGAGGACATCTGGCAATACCTTTATAAGGGGGCGTATTGGCGGCGCGGTCCCGTCACGATGTGCTCGATCTCTGCGGTCGATATGGCGCTCTGGGACATCAAGGGCAAGGCATTGAATGTGCCCGTCTATCAATTGCTGGGAGGTGCTTCGCGCGACGGCGTTCTTGTTTACGGCCACGCCAGTGGAGAGGACATCGAAGATACAGTCAAAGCAGTCGCCGCGTACATCAAACTCGGATATAAAGCGATTCGCGCGCAGAGCGGCATACCCGGATTGGAAAGCACCTACGGCGTTGGGCGCGGCAAAATGTACTACGAGCCGGCAGAAAAAGACGCTCCTCCGGAAAGCGCCTGGAGTTCCGAACTCTACATGAATTTCGTTCCGCGATTATTCGAGCGCCTGCGCAAAGAATTTGGCGAAGATCTTCCCTTGCTGCACGATGTTCATCACCGGCTAACGCCAATCGAAGCGGCGCGCCTTGGAAAAAGTCTCGAACCTTTTCACCTGTTCTGGCTGGAAGATCCTGTGCCGGCCGAGCTGCAGGAGAGTTTGCGCCTCATCCGCCGGCACACCACTACGCCTATAGCGATCGGCGAGGTTTTCAATTCAATCTACGATTGCCAGCAACTCATCCAGGAGCAACTTATCGATTACATTCGCACCGCCGTGGTGCACGCTGGCGGAATTTCGCATCTGCGAAAGATCGCCAGCCTCGCGGAACTCTATCACGTCCGGACTGGTTGCCACGGCGCCACGGACATGAGCCCCGTGTGCATGGCTGCCGCGTTGCATTTTGACTTGAGCGTCCATAATTTTGGGATTCAGGAGTATATGCACCACAGCGAAGAGACGGAGCGCGTCTTTTCTCATTCTTACAGTTTTTCCGGCGGTATGATGCATCCCGGTGACGTTCCCGGCCTGGGCGTGGATCTGGACGAAGCTCTCGCGTCCAAGTACCCGTATCGGCGAGCGTATCTTCCCGTCAATCGCAAACTCGATGGCACCATGCACAGTTGGTAGGGACCATGGATCCAGAGCGCCCCACATCCGCGCAAGGAACGATGGCATCGCCGGCCAAGAGCACGATAGGGGGAGCACAGTCTGGAGTCCGTGTTTCCACTCGCATTGGCTACTTCCGCTGGATCATCTGCGGGCTATTGCTGATCGGTACCACCAAGAACTACATGGACCGCAATGTCCTGGGAGTTCTTAAGACTACGTTGCAGCATGACTTAGGCTGGAACGAAGTCGATTACGGCAATCTCACGGTCATTTTCCAGGCCGGCTACGCGGTAGGCATGCTGGTGGTCGGCTGGGTCATGGACCGGTTAGGCACTCGTCTGGGCTACGCTCTTGCCATGATTTTCTGGAGCTTGGCTTCCATGGGAACGGCGTTCTGCAATTCCCTTGCGAGTTTCGGGGTTGCCCGCTGTGTTCTCGGATTTGGCGAGGCGGCAGTATTCCCTGCCAGTATCAAGGCGGTTGCCGAATGGTTCCCGAAAAAAGAACGCGCGCTGGCTACAGGCATCTTCAACGCGGGGACCAACGTGGGAGCCATGCTAGCTCCCGTCGTTGTGGCCTGGATCAGCTTGCGCTGGGGCTGGCGGGGCGCATTCCTTGGCATTGGCGGAATTGGCTTTATCTTGCTCGTGCTTTGGTTGATGCTCTATCAAAAGCCGGGGGAGCACCCACGACTCTCGAAGGCGGAATTGGACTACATCCGGAGCGACCCGCAAGAAACTGTGAAGAAGATCAGTTGGACCAGGTTAATTCCGCTTCGGCAGACTTGGGCCTTCGGCGTTGGAAAATTCCTGACTGACCCCGTTTGGTGGTTTTATCTTTTCTGGATGCCGGGCTTTTTCCAGACCAGGCATGGCCTCTCGCTGACACGCGTTGGGCCTCCCCTCATTGCCATCTATGTCATCGCGGATGTTGGCAGCGTTGTCGGCGGCTGGATCTCTTCCTTCTTGATTCGGCGCGGACGAACCATCAACGCGTCCCGCAAGATCGCCATGCTGATCTGTGCTGTCGGTGTCACGCCCGTAGTCTTTGCCTATCGCGTTGAAAGCACGTGGTCGGCCGTGTTGCTCATTGGCCTTGCGGCTGCGTGCCATCAGGGATTTTCGGCGAACCTCTACACGATTACCTCCGATATGTTTCCTGCGGAGGCGGTCGGCTCCGTTACCGGGATCGGCGGAATGGCCGGAGCAATCGGAGGACTGCTTATCGCTTGGGTGGTTGGCCATGTGCTCCAATGGACCGGGAGTTATATGATTCCCTTCGTGATCGCCGGTTCGGCTTATCTCGTGGCGCTCGCCATGATTCAACTTCTGAGTCCCAGGCTTGAGCTGGCCAGAATCAATTGAGAAAACAAACGTGAATCTGAAGAACGTTGCAAATAATTCACTAATCGGAAGTACGGCTGGAGTGAGCGCATGGCGCTGACGATCCGGCCAAAGAAAGAGTGCCGCTGGGACCTGGTGAGTCTGGGCGAGGTCATGGTGCGGCTTGACCCGGGCGACCGGCGCATCGCCACAGCGCGGTCCTTTGAAGTGTGCGAGGGCGGCGGAGAATATAACGTCGCGCGCGGGCTGAAGCGTTGCTTCGGCTTGGACACAGCGGTTGTCACCGCGTTCGCGGATGATCCTGTTGGGCGCCTTCTTCAAGACCTCCTCTATCAGGGCGGCGTGGACCAGTCTTTGGTGCGCTGGGTCGAGCACGACGGCGTTGGCCGCGCCGCCCGCAACGGACTGAATTTCACCGAACGCGGCTTTGGTGTGCGCGCGGCGCTGGGGAGTTACGATCGCGGACACACCGCAGTCTCTAACCTGAAGCCGGGCGATATCGACTGGGAGCAGATCTTTGGAAAGCAAGGTGCCCGTTGGTTTCATACCGGAGGAATCTTCTGCGCCCTTTCCGCGACCACGCCGGAAGTCGCCTTAGAGGCTATGCAAACTGCCAAGCGGCACGGAACCATTGTCTCGTATGACCTGAATTACCGCGCGTCGCTTTGGAAATCTCTTGGCGGCAAGAAGCAGGCGCAGGAAGTGAATCGCCGCATCGCGCCGCACGTTGACGTTATGCTTGGCAACGAAGAAGATTTTTCGGCGGCGCTCGGCTATGACGTTCCGGGCATGGACGAGCATCTTTCGGCGTTCGAAGTTGAAGGCTTCAAGCAGATGATCGCGAAAGTCGTAAAGGACTATCCGTTCAAAGTCGTTGCAACCACGCTAAGAAAAGCAAAAACTGCGACTTTGAATGATTGGGGCGCCATCTGTTATCACGACGGGAAGTTCTACCAGTCTAAAAATCGCGAAAACTTGGAAATCTTCGATCGCGTAGGAGGGGGCGATTCGTTCGCTTCCGGCCTGATTTACGGATTCCTGGCCGGACAAGATCCGCAATGGTCGGTCGAGTGCGGCGCGGCGCACGGCGCGCTGGCCATGACCACGCCCGGCGATACTTCCATGGTGACCTTCCAGGAGGTGCTGCAAGTGATGAAAGGGGTTGGCGCGCGCATCGCACGTTGACGGTTAAGTGTCGAGAAAAGGGCAAATGGACAAGCAAAGGGTTCGCGAGCGAATACTGGAAATAGGAATCGTGCCGGTGGTCCGCGCGGCGTCAGCGCGCGAGGCGCGCATGGCCGCGGATGCGGTTTGTGAAGGCGGCATTCCCATAGTGGAAATCACGATGACTGTGCCGGGCGCCGTCGACGTCATCCGAGAGCTGGCAAAAAACGCCGGATCACAAGTCCTTGTTGGAGCGGGAACAGTGCTCAACGCGGAGGCCGCGCGACGCTGCCTCGATGCCGGAGCCCAATTTCTAGTCAGCCCTGGTCTCAACCTTCAAACCGTGGAGCTTGCGAAGCAAGAAGGGAAGTTGATGATGGCCGGCGCCTTGACGCCCACCGAAGTGATGGCCGCCTGGGAAGCAGGCGCGGACTTCGTGAAGATTTTCCCATGCGGCCAGGTCGGAGGCGCGAAATACATCAAAGCGCTGAAGGGTCCATTTCCGCAAGTTCCATTTGTTCCGACGGGCGGGGTCAGCTTGAATACAGCGGCCGAATTCATCGAAGCAGGCGCTGCTGCGTTGGGCGTCGGCGGGGAATGCGTGCAAGCCGAGGCTCTGAAGGCAAACAAACCGGAAGTAATCGTTGAGAATGCGCGCAAGTTCCTAGCCATCGTGAAGCAAGCCCGAGCGCAAATGGCATCCTCGGGAATCGCTGTCAAGAGTAGCCGTTGAAAGCGCGATTCCTAGCCTGAAATTCCCCCGCGGCACGGTCGTTTTCTGGTCCTTCCGAATTTCCTCTCTTGTTGCGCTCCAAAAATTCCCTCGGCCAAAGGCATCCGTATGATATAATTGCATCCAGGTAAAACTGCGAGTTTCTTCGGGCAGGCCAGGTTTCGGTCCAATCAATTTCGATCGGTTTTTCTCTCTATAAGCGCGTTGTTCCGCCCAATCAAACGCAAGGCGCGTGCTTTAGAATCAACAGCTTACAAAATGCCTTTTGTGTAACTCTTTTGTTTTGATATCCATACAAAATGATGCCGGGGGTACCCCGTGCAGTCCTCAAAGCATCGTTCCCGGCGCCCGTAATGATTCACCCCAGGATGTATTAACCTATAAGGGAGCAGCCTCTCTTCGGTGCGAGCTACCATGGATGAACAAAGGCTTCTGAATGCGTGCCGACTGCAAGACGAAGGGAAGTTCACGGAAGCCTACAACGAATTCATCCAAATCTCAGACAGCTCCGCAGATCGCCTGGACAAAGCGGGAGCGCTGCTTTACGCCGCTAGGACGCTGGAAATATCAGGGAAGTGTGAAGCCGCGACGACACAATTGAGCGCGGTGCGCGCCCTGCTGGAAGACTATCCTAAGTCGGAGAGAGACGAAGAGTTTGCGGCCTTGGAACGCTTCCTCGATTTTGAAGACGCAAACCTCTTTTGGCTGAGAGGTGAGAACCCGGAGGCTGCGCTGGACAGGTTTGAGGCAGCGCTCAAAAAACACAGACTGCCACTGAAAGACCCTCGTTCAAACGACTTTTACGTGGCGATCCAAACGCGCCGCGCCTTTGTCCTTGCCGATCTTGGCCGATGGAAGGAGGCCTTGCCCATCTTGGAAGGAATAACGTCTCCTCAGGAATACGAGGAGGGCATTGCATTCTATTTGGGCCACTGTTATGTCGAGGCCGGCGACTACCATAGGGCTGAAGAAAAACTAACCGAAGCGTTAAAACTTCGTTTGCCTGGCCATCTAGAATATCGTGCTCACTGCGAATTAGGCACGACCTACTACTACCTCGAAAACTATTCCAAAGCAAAAGAGGAATTCGAGAAAGGAGCGGACAAAGCAGATCCCATCTATATCAAGGAGTGCCAAATCTGGAAGTGGCTCGAGATGACATGCCGCGCCCTGGGACTGAATCCTGAGGCGGAACAATATGCCCAGATGGCAAGACCCTCCTAACCAGTGCAGAGGCGAGGCCGCAATATCCACGTGACCTCACTGGTTGACGCCGCTTGCCAGGAAGCCGCCGTCCACGGCAAGCAAATGCCCCGTGACAAAGCTCGCGGCATCGGACGCCAAAAAAACTGCGGCGCCGGCAAGCTCGTCGAGTTGGCCAAACCTTCGCATCGGAGTACGTAGCAGGAATTCCTTACCGCGTTCGGTGCCATCAAGCAGCGCCGCATTCAAGTCCGTTCGGAATACGCCCGGAGCCAGCGCATTCACGCAAATTCCTGACGGAGCCCATTCGATGGCCAGTGATTTGGTGAGCGAAGCAACGGCCGCCTTGCTGGCGCTGTAGGCGGCAACTTGAAAGAGCGCTACAAATGAGGAGAGCGAGGCAATATTGATGATCCGGCCGTAGCGCCGCTCGATCATATGCCGCCCGAACACGCGGCAGGCCCGCACCGTCCCCTTCAAATTTGTTTCGAGGATGGCGTCCCAGTCGGAATCCGGAAATTCGAGCGTGGGCATTTTCTTCGTGCGCCCGGCGCAATTCACAAGGATTTGAACACTGCCGAATTCAGCGCACACCGATTGCAGCAGCCCCTCCAGGCTCGCATTGTCGGTGACATCGCAAGTTTGCGTCAGCGACCGTCGCCCGAGCGAGATGACCGCAGCCGCAGCCGCTTTCACTTGCTCCGCGCGCCGTCCCGAAGGCACCACATTTGCCCCGGCCTGCGCCAGCGCGTGAGTGAGCGCCAGTCCGATGCCGCTGGTTCCGCCAATCACGACCGCGGTTTTGTTATTGAGATCCAGAAGCGGATGCCCCATGAAGGTCTCCTCAAATGCTCCAATTTCGATACGTGAAACGGCTAATCCGCATTGTAATGCGATACTCAAGCCAGCAGCGTTGAGTATTGCTAAAGATTTTGTTCATCAGCTTTGAGTTGACACCGTCCAGTGGCGCACTTAAGCCAAACATGGCATCGCATTCGGGAGGTGCAAGCCGTGCCTGTTCGCAAAAAAGACCATCTTGCGGCTCGGGGACCGGCACGTCCTTCAGATGCATAACGTCCGGCTCACCGTGGCGGTCAAAAACCATTGCGGGCATATCTACTACCTCCCGTACCTGTTTGGATTAGCTCCCCTTGCCCAAAGCCCTATTTAACGACCCCGCTAAAGGATTAATGCGAAGATCGCGCATCGCGGCTGACAAGCCGGGTGACTGTCGCAAAGAGAACGCTCACGGATATTCCGCACATCAACACGCCGATGATGCTCTCGAGCGGCCCCAACATCCGCCAGTTTGATGGCAGGACTACCTCGCCATAGCCCACGGTGGCATAGCTGCTGGCCGAAAAATAAACAGCAGATTTCCAGGAAGGTAAGCAAAGCCAGCGATAGCAGCCGGCCCAGAATAGAATTAGTACACCGTGCAAAACGATCACCGTGGCTGTGAGTTGCACCACCAGTGCGGTAGAGCGAAACGGCCCGAGTCTGTGGAGATCACCGGCTACAGCGCGTCTGACCCAAAATATGAGCGCCGCGAGCCCGGCAGACTGCAGCCAGAGCGTAAGTACCACCAGCAGAACCGTGGTGCCGATTTCACGAAATAAGGTCATCGTATGAAGTACGTCCTCAGTGAACGGCAACCTGGCCGCCCTTGCCGGGTTCATTTTTGGCAAGTAGGAAGCACAGCAAGAACATCAGTGCGGAAGTGCCAGCGAGAAGCCAGTAGATATCGACGTAGGAGAGTGCTTGAGCCTGTGCCATCACCACGCTGTACATTCTGGCAAGTGCCTGTTGATGAGCGGAGTGCATGCTCAAACCGACATGTGTCAGACGGCTCGTCAAACCTGCGACGGCCGCATCGAACCGCTGAGAGCGTGTGTACTCGGCGAGAACGGACTGATGGTATTGACTTCGGCGTGCAAGCAACGTAGTCACAGCCGAGGTTCCTACGCTCTGCCCGATATTGCGCGTGAAGTTGATCAAACCGGCGGCCGCGTTGCTCTTTGACTCCGGCAGGCCGACATAGGCAGCCATCGTGAGCGGAACGAATAAGAATCCAACCGGGAGATACTGCCAAATGCGCATCCGCGCGGCAGCACGAAAGCTGATGAGTAGATCGATGTGCTTGCATGAGAAATACATGGCAACAGCGAGTGCGATCCAGCTGAAAGCGAGAAGGTGCCGCGCTTGAAAGTGTCCGGCGAGGCGCCCGACCAACGGTAAAAGAAAGACCAGAAGAATAGCCGCCATCGAAATCACCATGCCGGCCATTTGCGCCGTATAACCCATGAGCGTTTGCAAAAACTGAGGAAGAAGGACGGTTGAACTGAAGAGAACGGCACCAAGCACGAACATCATGAGATTGGAGCTTGCAAAATTAAACCCTTTGAACAGATGGACGTCCACAATGGGTTCCTTGTGGCGCCACTCCCAGTTGCGGCGCCGTTTGCGCGCTGCGCAGATCGGCCTTGGACTGCAAGAGTTTCCCTTCCGCCTGACGCACGGCCTGCTCGGCGGCCAGCAGTGCGGCGGCCACTGAAGTGACTGCGGCCCGGTTTGCCGTTGCTGTCGCGACCGCCTGATCGTATTGCTGGCGGGAGATATCTTCTTTCGCCACGAGTTGTTTGGCGCGTTCGAGGTCTGCATCACTCTTGACAGCATTAGCCTCGGCCTGCGTCAGCGCAGCCTTAGCCGACTCGTGGTTTTGCTCGGCTGCCCGGAGCCCCGCCTCTGCGTTGGCCACGGCGGTCTGCGCCGAATCGAGATTGCTTTGGGTCGTCACCGAGGTGATGGGCACGTACCAGTGGGAGCTCGTGGCGCTGGCTCTCGCGTCCTCCAGCCCTGCCTGGGCCTGAATCACGGCAATCTTGTAGTCTTCGGGATCGATGATCACGAGCACGTCGCCCTCATGAACCAACTGGCCCTCGACGAAATTGACTTTGAGAACTTGGCCGTTGATGCGTGCGCTCAAGGGCATGATGTGCCCGTCTATCTGCGCATCGTCGGTGTCTTCGTAGCGAAAAGCATTCCACGCGAAACAGGCGGCTACGATAGCAACCACGATCACAGCCGAAATCAGGAGGACTTTCTTGCGCCGGCTTGTTGAGGGTTTGGTTCTCTCTTTCGACGGTGAATCGGCTTTATCATCCGCAAGATTAATTGTCAGCTTTTCATCAGGTTCCATGGTTTGCGCACCATTCTTGTTCGGCATCACTTTGCTCCTAGATAGTGTTCGTAGCTCGTGCGTGCTACTCCGAGAGCCCGTGCGAGCGAAAGCTTGGCGAAATTGTGGTTGTAGAGGCTGGTTATGTATTGGTCGTTCGCGCTGGCGAGAGACTGCTCGGCCTGCACCACTTCCACGCTGTCGGTCACGCCCGAACTGAAGCGGTCTTTTGAGCGAGCGAGATTTTCATTCGCCAGTTCAACGTTCTGTTTTGCAACCGTGACTTGTTCTTTGGCCGCATTGAGATTGAGAAAGGCCGTTCGCACGTCATAGTCAATCTGCCCGCGAATGTTTTCCGCCTCGGCCTTTCGCTGCCGTAATTCAGCTTCTGCCTGGGTAATGTCACCCTTGATCTGTCCGCCGGTGAAAAGCGGAACCCTGATTCCAGCCTGAAATGTGAAATCTCCATGCGAGTGGCCAAACGTTGGCCCAATATCGCCGTAGTCTCCGTTCACGGCTACGACGGGATATCGTTCGCCTTTACTAGCCGAAAGCGTCTGCGCGGCGGCCTTTTGGGAGGCGAGCGCTGAACGGAAATCGCTGCGCGACTTGTACGCAATTTGCAGCGCTTCGTCGACGCTGAGCGGACTGATGTCGGAATAGGGGAGCGCGTCGGCCAGTTCAAACTGCTGCCCGAGCGGGAGTCCGATCGCGCGTCCAAGGGCTAGTTTCGCTACTTGAAAATTGTTTCGCGCGACGCTTAGGTTGTACTCCTCGGTATGCAATTGAACTTCGGTGCGTGTTGCCTCGATTCGCGGAGCCGTACCCGCCTGCACCTGATCGACTGCCCGATCGTAAAGGGCTCTCGCATTCTGTACCTGGGCTTCCTGCGCCTTAATTCGAGAGTCTGCCTCGATGATCTGCAAATAGGCGTTGCCGACGGTGAGTGTGACCACATCCAGGATGTCCTGATAGCTCAGTTGGGCGGCCTGTTCAGCAGTGCGCGCCGCGCGAAACCGCTGGATGGATTCATAGCTGAAGAGTGTTTGGCTGATGCTCGCGTCCACCGAGCTGTAGCTGAACGGGCCAACAACCGTCGGAATGCCCGGCACTCTTGATCCAGAGAGCCCGACAGTGCCGAGGTTCAGTTGCTGGACAGTCTCCGAAGCGCCTGCGCTTACCTGTGGCAGCAGATTGCTAAGCGCAAGCAGCCGCTGACCGCGAGCAATTTGGGCATTTTGTCCGCTTTCGATTGCTCCGAGGTTGTATCGCAACGCCATCTTGATGGCGTCCGGGAGAGTCAGCTGGAGAACTTGATCGCTGGCCGGGCCACTCGGCACGCTTCCGGTGACCGCAACGTTCTGCGCTTTCGCGCTTGTGCCGCCAATGAGGAGCGCGAATACTGCCATCGCAGCCGCAAAGAAAAATCCGGTAAGCCGGTTGAGGACCGAGCTTTTGCCTTTGGTGGTCAATTGCTCAAAAACATGTTTGACGTAAACACCAGTGGCAATGCATTCCGCTCCAAAGCGTACGGCGAATGCTGCTACCACAGCCGCAAGGAAAAATCCGCCAAACCGGTTGAGGATCGAGCCTTTGCCTTTGGTGGTCAATTTCTCAAGAACATGTTTGATGTAGATCCCGCTGACGATGAATTGCGCCCTTTCCTTCACCATGGCTCGCAGAAGCCGCTCGCCGCTCTTGTCGATGAACTTGATTTCGTTCAGGTCGACGATGCAACCTCGCTGGTTATCTCTGCCATGATTCTTTTTCCAACATGTCCTCAGCTCCCGAACCCAGGGAGCAGTAAGCCAGCCATGCAGAGTCCATCTCTCTTCGGAAGGTGTTTCACTGAAGCGAATTTTCAACATGCTGTTTCCTCACAGACCAGCGGCGTTGCAAAAGTGACGTTGCGGAATGTGCCCGGTACCGAGACACCCATAAGCCGGGCAGTTTCCTCAGTCGATAGCTCTGCGAGTTCCCGCAACTCGATGGCTTTCCGCATTCCCGGCCGCAAATTCCCAAGCATCTGGGACAGAATTTGCGCTCTCTCCCGCCGCAGGTAGCTGGCTTCGGGGTCGGGACTTGAATCGGGCATTTCCAGACTGGCTGCATTTCCTTCGGCCTCACTGTGATCGTCGACCGATACCTCGCGCAGCGCGCGGCCATGGCGCAGTAACATCAGGGATTCGTTGATAGTGATCCGCGTTAACCAGGTGGAGAAGGAGGATTTCCCTTCGAACTTGTGCAAATGGACGAAAGCCTTTTGGAAGCTTTGCTGGACAATGTCTTCCGCGTCCTCCCGGACATGTGCGTATCGCATCACAATACGAAGGATCTTTTGCCGGTGACGTTTGAAGAGAGTTTCAAGTGCCTGTTCGTCTCCGTTCTTGGCAGCAACGACGAGCATTTGTCCCGGTGCAGCATCAGTCAGGCAAGCCATGGTTGGTTCTGAGTCATGGTTCATAGCGAACCTCCTGATTAGCTATGTGGCAGCGAAAGGCGAGCACAGAATCTTGAACACTGCCTTTCGGCTACATACGGAATAAGGGCAAGACCCGCGCCAAACTGATAAAACCGTAAGTCTCTGAATTTTCAGGAGGAGATCGAGTGGAAGTCGAAAGTGTCGAAGCTAAGCGATGTTGAAAATGTTGAAACTGTCGAAGCTGGCGAAGCGACTCGGAATGGCTACTATAATAGGAAGGTAAGCCGTGACTTATGGACCAGCATATCGGGAGTCGAATCCTTGGGGGGCAGCCTTTCTAGCTATTTGCGGTCAAAATTCGCAGGTCCCATTCATTCCGGGATGCCAAGATCCCAGGGTCACTTAATCGGGTCATCGAGTCCAAGAAATCTGCGGAGTGGCGGAACGTAATAAACGATAAAAACCACGAATGGACCGATAGTCCAAACCACCAAAAGTCCCAAACTCAACCAGACTACGACCTCGTGCATATCACTTCGATGCGCGAAACGCGCACGAGATTGATTTTTTTCACACTGACAGTCATTGGCCAGCTTTCTATCCCATGAAGTAAGTTGGCAGCGAATCATAACGGCCGAAAAGAGCGTTGATCCCGGAACTTGCGACACTTCGCCCGGCTTCCTTTGGTATTCGCACCGCCGATTCCGACGCGAATGATTGTTTGAGGCTCTTGCTCAACAGGATTCATCTAAAGCGCTGATATCTGTGAAGAAAAACTTGACATGTCAGTGTGTCTGGATAAGTTTTCTACTCATCTAAAGGGAGCCAATGGACGCAGTCAATGAATCACCGGTTGTGAGTACGCGGTCTAATCGGCGGGCTTGAATAGCCATGAGCACTGAAACGAAACTTCAACGTCAAAACGAGCGGCTTGACCTGCTCCTGAATCTGACGTCCAAAATCACGTCGAGCCTCGACCTGCGTGAGGTCTTGCGCGCGATTGCAGCAAACATACGCGAAGTCATACAGGCCGATGCCGTAACAGTTGCGTTGCCCCATGCAGCTTCAGGAAAATTCAGAGCATTTGCCGTGGATTTTCCGCACGGCAAAGGGGTTATCAAGGAAGAATTGCTCGTTGCGCCAAGCGCGGCTGTCAAGAAA
>Ga0210407_10001725_pt1 | contig 19907 bp, 18 predicted proteins | sample IncBWC27MmetaG_FD_150860 | JGI IMG/M metagenome (GOLD analysis project Ga0210407, IMG submission 150860) | Forest soil microbial communities from Barre Woods Harvard Forest LTER site, Petersham, Massachusetts, United States - Inc-BW-C-27-M | ecosystem: Environmental > Terrestrial > Soil >... | reverse complement strand
CATCCCGCCGCCGGTTCCTTCGGCGTCTATGGAGACCTCTACCTCAACCAGTGGGCCGGCTTCATTTCCCGAGCCGGCTACTGGCTCGCCATCGCCGTCTCCATCGGAGCCGAGATGGTCGCGTCCGCCACCTACATGCAGCTCTGGTTTCCACGCGTACCCGCCATCCTCTGGGTCTTCGTCTTTTCCGCCTTCCTTCTCGCCATCAATTTCCTCGCCGTCCACACCTATGGACGCTTCGAATTCTGGTTCGCCATGATCAAGGTCGCGGTCATCGCCACCTTCATCGCACTCGGCGCCGCCCTGCTTCTCACTGGACGAGCCGCTCCCCAATACTCCGCCCACGGAGGATTCTTTCCGCTCGGACCCGCCGCCCCGCTCCTCGCGATCACCTTCGCCATCTATACCTTCGGCGGCGTGGAATTCGTAGCCGTAGCCTCCGGCGAATCCAGTTCCGCCAAGGCCATAGCAAGCGCCGTTCGCATGACCTTTCTTACCCTTACCTTCCTTTATTTAGGAGCCATCATCATCCTCGTCGGGATCATGCCCTGGAACCGCGCCGGCGTCACGGAAAGCCCCTTCGTCACCGTCTTCCGTTCCGTCAACTTACCCGGCGCCGGTCACTTCATGAACTTCGTAGTCCTGACCGCCGCGCTCTCCGGAGCCAACGCCGCCCTCTACATCTCCTCCCGCATGCTTTTCTCGCTGGCCCGCACCGGATGGGCTCCCCCAGCCCTCGGCCGCCTCAGCGCAAAAGGCACTCCGACCCTGGCCCTCCTCGCCTCGTCTTACGGAATCGTCGTCGCCCTGGTCCTCGAACGCTGGGCCCCAGCCAAAGCCTTCGAGTACATTCTCCGCGGCGCATTCTTCGGCATGATGCTCTCCTGGATCATCTCCCTGGCCGCCCACATCAATTTCCGCCGCCGGCTCACCGCTACCCAGGCCGCCGAAATTCCCGCCCGCTCACCTCTAGGCAAATGGGGATCCATCATCGGCCTCGCGGTAGTCGTCGCATCGGTTGCCAAGACTTGGTGGGATTCCCGCGTCAACCTGATCGCCGGACTGACTTTCCTAATCGCACTGACCCTTCTTTACTTCTTCCTCCGCCCAAACTCGGCTCATAACAATTCCTCGAACCGTGGCATCGGGATTTGAGCGTCACTACCTTGCTCTTATGCCGGCATCAAGCGCATAACGGCGAACTCAGAACTGAAACTGAGACCTGACACCTGAGACCCGCCCCACTACAATATCCTTCATGCCCGACGATCTGCTGCGTTACCGCTGCGAGTTCCCCATCCTCGAGCGCACCAACTACATGATCTCCAACTCCCTCGGAGCCATGCCCCGCGCCGTTTACGACGCGCTCCATGCCTATGCCGATGTGTGGGCAACGCGCGGTGTTCGCGCCTGGATGGAACGCTGGTGGATGCTTGCCCCAGAAGTTGGTAACGAACTCGGCGCCCTGATGAACGCACCCAAAGATTCCGTCTCTCTTCACCAGAACGTCACCACCTGCCAGGCAGTAGTGGCTTCCTGTTTCGATTTCACTGGCAAGCGTAACAAAGTCGTCTACAGCGACATGAACTTTCCTTCCGTCATGTATTTCTGGGAAGCGCAGCGCCAGTACGGCGCGCGGGTTCACATGGTCAAAACCGACGACGGCATCACCGTCCCTACCGATCGCCTCGTCGACGCCATCGACGAGCAAACTCTGATCGTTCCCATCTCTCACGTCATTTTTCGCAGCTCCCACATCAACGACGCCAAAGCCGTCATCGACAAAGCACACAAGGTTGGAGCTCACGTCGTCCTCGATACATTTCAGTCTCTCGGCACCGTCCCCGTCGACATCCAGTCTCTCAACGCCGACTTCGCCTGCGGAGGCGTTCTCAAATGGCTCTGCGGCGGTCCCGGCGTGGCGTATCTCTACGTCCGTCCCGATCTCGGTAAAAAACTCGAGCCAAAGCTCACCGGATGGTTCGCGCATGAGAATTCTTTTGAGTTCGCAACCGGACCCATCCGCTACGCCGACCCTCCATACCGATTCATGAACGGAACCACGCACATTCCCGCGATCGAGGCGGCGCGTCCCGGCCTGAACATCATTCGCGAAGTTGGTGTAGAGAAAATCCGCGAGAAATCCAAACGTCAGACCGCCCGCCTCATCGAGTTCGCCGACCGGCACGGATGGCGCGTCAACACTCCCCGCGATCCCGAGCGTCGCGGCGGCACCGTATCCATCGACATGCCCGATTCCCAACAGGTGAGCCGGGAACTCCTGGCCCGCGACATCCTCGTAGACTGGCGTCCCAAAGCCGGAGTCCGCTTCTCCCCTCACTTCTACAACACGGATTCCGAAATCGATGCAGCCATGGCGGCCGTAGTGGAAATCTTGAAAACTCGCGCCGTGACCGCATAGCGAGCGACGATCAAGCTCAGTAGAGACGCGGCTTGCCGCGTCTCGGCTGCAATGTCACTTAGTAACAGTTACTTCCGTAAGCCCATTCCGCCTCTTTCTCCGTGTTGTTTCTCAAATCTCTTCTTATCCTCATATCAGCTCATCTGAGAACAATCTGGGAAACCCTGTGCCCGTCTGCCTCTCTCTCCTCATCCCGATCAACGACCTCACGATTCTTTCGTTGGTCGCGATTGCCGGCGGTTTGTACTTTTTCATTTTTGGATTCCGTCTGCTCGCCCGCAAGCGCTTATTGGTGACCACTCCAACCTCCAAGATTCGCAGCGCCGCCCTGGGACTGGTCGAGGTGAATGGCATGGCCGCCGGTCCTTACACCATGCCGGCGCCCATCACGGGCAAGGCTTGCTTTCTCTACCACACCACCGCCTGGCAGCAGCGCGATGGCAAGAAAGACGAGTGGGATAAAGTTGCGGACGAAACGCTGCACCTGCCCTTCTTCATCGACGACTCGACCGGACAGTTGCTCGTCGAGCCTCTGGGAGCCGATCTCGACCTGCGCCGCGACTTTCGCGAAGAATATACCGCGTCGTTTTTTTCCTCGAACTTCTCCTTGGGCGAGGACGGCGTTCCGCCCCGCGTCAGCGTTTTTCTTTCCCGCCACGGCATCATGCCGGCCCGCCGCTTGCGCATCGAAGAACGCTCAATCAAGCCTGAAGACGCCCTCTTCATTGCCGGAACTCTGACGGAAAACCCGGGCGTCCAGGTGCGTTCGTTTTCTCCGCGCGGCGATGATTCGCGCAACCGGGCGCCTAACAATTCTTCGGAACAGCTTCCTGCGCCGCAGATCATCAAACTGCCCAGTGGCGAGGCTCCTTCTACGACTCAGGAAATGAGCCAGCAGGCGAAAATCGCAGCCGCGCTCACTCGTGCCGGTATCACCAAGCCAGAGGCGTGGTCCGCCGCCGGAGTCCCGTACCAGACTATAGCCGTCGAAGAGAACGCGCCGCCCGCGCCAGTTTCCGCCCACACCTCCGCCCACGATGGAGCGCAGCCCAAGTCATCTGAGTTCAATCTCACTCCGCCCGTCGTATTGATGAAAGGCGCGAATAATCCCACGTTCGTGATCTCCTTCCGCAGCCAGAAGGAATTCGTCAGCGCGCTCGCCTGGAAATCCGCCGCCATGATCTGGGGAGGCGCTGCCATCACTCTGCTCGGCCTCTACGTGCTGCTGGCGCAGATGGAGTTGCTGTAGCCGACGACGCAAAAGCCAGACCCGCTGTTCAACTTGTCATCCCGAGCGCAGCGAGGGATCTGCATTTTTGCGGCGAACTGCAGATCCCTCGCTCCGCTCGGGATGACAATCTATGACAGGCATTGGCGTCGCCGAGGCCAGTAGCCAACTGCTCAATGCCAACTGCGAACCGCTAATTTAGAATGTCCCCTGTGAGCGAATCCGTCCGGATCGGGATTCTCGGCGACTTCAATCCCGAGTTCCGCTCCCATCACGCGACCAACGATTCGCTCCAGCACGCCGCCCGGAAGCTCCAACTCAAGGTAGAATCGGCCTGGCTTCCGACCTCTTCGCTGCTCGAACCGGGAGCCGTCGCCACCCTCGATTCCTTCGATGGTCTGTGGGCCTCGCCCGGCAGTCCCTACAAAAGTTTCGACGGCATGCTCAAAGGCATCGAGTTCGCCCGCGTCCACGACCGGCCATTTCTCGGCACCTGCGGTGGCTTCCAGTACGCGCTCATCGAGTGCGCCCGCAACGTGCTCGGCATCCACGACGCTACCACCGCCGAAGAAGACCCGAACGCCAAGAACATCGTCATCTATCCCGTCGCCTGCGCCGTTCCGACGAAAGATCCGAAGGCGCCCAAGCTCTCGGGCAAAGTTAAACAGATTCATCTCCGTCCCGGGTCTTACCTCGCGGCGTATTACGGAAAAGAAATAATCGAGGAAGAATTCTTCTGCAACTACGAGATGAATCCTGAGTTTGAATGGATGGCGATGGAAGCGGGCTTTCCGGTCGTGGCCCGCGGCTCGAAGGAAGAATGCCGGGCCATCGAATCTCCCGCGCACTTGTTTTACATCGCGACGTTATTCCAACCGCAGCTTTCGTCGAGCGAGGACAACCCGCATCCGCTAATCGCGGCGTTTGTGCAACACGTTGCTGACTTCCGCCGCAAACGGCTCGACGACTCCATCCTCGCGTGACGCTGGGCCCCCGAAAATTTATTCAGGCCATGGGAACTTTCCGCCGACTTGCGACATTACATCTTATGAAAGAGACTTCAGGGGCTGCGGATCGGGAACAATGTGGCGCCGGCAACAACAACAATGATGATCAGCGACGAAGCTTTGATGCTGGAGTTCCAGTGCGGCTCACACCCGGCGTTTGAGCAGCTGTTTGCGCGCTATCGCGGGCCGCTTTACGGCTTCTTTCGGCGGAGGCTGCAGGGCGACCAACGCGCCGAGGATCTGACGGAGGAAACGTTCGTCGCGGTCATCCGGGCGTCGGCTCGCTACGAACCGAGAGCTCTGGTCCGCACTTATCTCTACAGTATTGCGATGAATCTGTTGGCGGCAGAGCGGCGCAAACAATTCCGCGACTCGCCGCCGGGAGACCCAGCGCCAGAACCGATGACTAACGACGCGCCTGATGCCGCGCTCTGGATCCGGCAGGCTCTCGAAAAGCTGGACGACTCGGAGCGGGAGATTCTGATGCTCCGCGAATATGAGCAGCTTAGCTATGCGGAGATCGCTGAGTTGATGAAGCTGCCGGTGAATACCGTGCGCTCGCGGCTGTTTCGATCGCGGATGTCGCTGAAGGGGCACCTGGAACCGGAGCGAAAAAGTGCTGAAGCTTCGGCAACCAGCGGAGTGGCGGAAAGCGTGAAACTGGCGCGGGCAGAAGGCGAGGCCATATGAACAAGATCATGCATCCCATCGAACCCGAAGAACTCATGGCCTACCTGGACGGCGAGCTTGCGGCCAATCGCGCAACTGTTACTGCGGCTCACCTGGGCGAGTGCGCAGAGTGTCAGGGGCTGGTTGCCGAGTTGCGAAGCGTTTCTCGCGGTTTGAAGACCTGGAAAGTCGAGCCGCCGGAGTTAGAGACGCCACCAGCGATTGCAACTGCGCTCGCGGAGAATCGGCCGGAGTCGCGACAAGCTTCTCGTGCTCAACGACGCAGCTGGCGAGAGGTTTTGGGCCAGCGCTGGCCGGCTGTCGCGTGGGCGGGAACTATTGCGGCCGTCCTCTTGGCTGCGTTTGGCATATCGACGTTTCAAAGTCGGCTGGCGGACAGCGTGTCCTCGCCACCTCGAGAAAGCGTTTTTCTTGTGGCTCCAGAAACTCCAGAAGCGAAACCGGTTGGCGGAGGGGGAGGAGATCGCGACAAGCTCGAGATGTCCGCGAGACTGCAACAGCCTCCGCCGGTAAAGTTCAAAGCCACTGAGCAGCGTCAGTCCGCAGAGGGAGGTGGTCTGATTGCAAGCGGCCCAATGATCATTCGCACGGCCCAGCTCAGCCTGATCACCAAGGAGTTCGACAAGGCCCGCGCCAACCTCGAGGCAATTCTCAAGCGGCATCGCGGTTACGTCGGCGAACTGAAGGCAGGCGGCAGCACAGGCAGCGGGCGCACGCTAACCGCGACGTTGCGCGTTCCCGCCGATCAACTCGACGCTACGCTGACCGAGGTCAAGACGCTTGGCCGGGTCGAATCCGAGTCGCAGAGCGGGCAGGATGTGACCTCACAGTATGTCGATCTTCAGGCGCGGCTCTCGAACGCGCGGAACACCGAACAGCGGCTGACCGATCTGCTTCGCAATCGCACCGGAAAATTGTCGGATGTCCTCGAAGTTGAGCAGGAACTCGATCGTGTCCGCGGCGAAATCGAACAGATGGAAGCGGAAAGAAAGAATATGTCGAACCAAGTGAGCTACGCCACCTTGAACGCGACCATCGCCGAAGACTACAAAGCCCAGCTGCAGGTCGTGCCGCCTTCGACATCCACCCGTCTCGGCAACGCCGCCGTCGAGGGATATCGCAGCATGGCGGATGGAGTTGTGAGCCTGGCCCTGTTCCTGCTTTCGAATGGGCCAAGCCTGCTGCTGTGGAGCGCACTGCTGTTCTTACCAGCCCGCTTCGTTTGGAAGAAAGTGCGACGCAGTTTTGCCTCATAACACCATGGCCGGTCACACAGCGTTCTGATCCGGTCGAACAGTCGACCGGCGCTCGCGCCACATATTTTCCACGAGAAGCCGAGGATCCCATAAAACAAATCACCGGCTTAGCAGACGTTGCTCCTTCTGCTAAAAGCCGGTGAAATAAATACCGTCAGTAATGGCTTTTGTTCGAGAGGCGTCCGGTGAATTTCCACCCACGTCGCGAAGTTATCCAAATGCGCAGTGCGATTCGCTACCTGTTATCTGGATTATGGTGGCGCCATTCCCAGTACACGCTCTGCTGCCGGCTGTTCAACTGCACGAAAGCCCGCCTCTGGTGGTGCTCGGTCTGGTACCGCTGGTACGAGCGATCTTCATTGCTGTCCCAGTTGTGATAGTCCTTGTGACGCTTGTCGTAATAGCGCTGGTGGTTCTCGCTTTGCCTGTTTTCATGGTTCCTGTCGTCCTGTGGCAGGGCGGCGGCCATCATCGCAACCGGAGCGGCCAGGGCGGCAGTCAAAAGAAATGAAATGAGATAACGGTATCCACGATGCATGTCGTTCTCCTTGAGTATGATATTCAAAAAGCGCGAGACTCAAATGCGTGGAATCCCGCTAACTTCACTCTCTACTCTTGGCACTTTAGAGTCTGGTCAATACTGCTCAGATAGAGCTTTGACCCGGGCCACTGGCCTGGAACCTTCGCGAAGATTGAAGATTATAGAACTCTTAGACTTGGGTGACGCTGTGCCTTCGATCGAACCCGTGGTTGCGCGGTACGAAGTGGCCGAGCTACAGGCCGATACCCGAGCCCAGGAAACTGTAGAGCAGTATCGCGAGCACGAGCAGGGTGAAAGCCACGTACAGGCGATCACGTTCGATGGCGAATCCTGCGACGGAGAAGGCGACGCGAGCGATGGGGGTGGCAATGAGAAGTAACAATCCGAGTTGGATTATGCCTTGGCCTCGGCCGCTCACGACGCTTTGGATGACTCCGCGGATGGTGCGATATTCGGAGGGTTCGCCGCGAAAGATGTGGTAATCGGCGCGCTCGTGCGCATGGCGGGAGAGATAGATACTCGCTCCCAGCAGGACGACTGCCGCCGAGACGAGGACTCCGATGCGAAGCAGGTTGCCGAGAATGATTTCGATACGGCGATCCCTCCACGGTTGGGGCGTGAACGGGTGTGGTTGGCGCGCGGGCGCTTGGGCGGCGGGCATCAGATTTTTCCCCAGAATCCGTTGTAGAGCATTTGCAACCCCAGTACGAGAATCACCAAGCTGAAGACGAGGCGAAGCGATTTGGTTTCGGCTTTGACCAGGATGCGGCTGCCCAGTAACGATCCGGCCAGGACTCCCAACATAACCGGCATGGAGAGGCCGGGATCGACGTAGCCGCGGCTGAGATAGACGCCGGCGCTGGCGGCGGCGGTCACTCCGATCATGAAATTGCTGGTGGTAGTGGAAACTTTGAAAGGGATGCGCATGGCCTGGTCCATGGCAAGTACTTTGACGGCTCCGGAGCCGATGCCGAGCAATCCGGAGAGCGCACCGGCTCCGAACATGAGGCTGAAGCCGGTGGGAACACGCTGGACGTTGTAAGTGCGGCGGCCTTCGAGATCCGGGAAGCTGCCGTTGAGCCGCAGACGGGTGGCGAGCGGATCTGGTGGCAGGCTGCGCTCGGCCAGCGTACGCGGCTTGCGAGAGACATACGCCGAGTAGAGCAGGACGGCTCCGAAAATAATCGCCAAGGCGCTCGTCGGAATGCGAGTGGCGAGGAAGGCTCCGAGCAACGCGCCGAAAGTGGTGGCGATTTCCAAAAACATGCCGATGCGAATGTTGGAGAATCCTTCTTTCACATACGAGGCGGCGGCGCCGGAGGAGGTCGCAATCACGGAGACGAGCGAGGCCCCGATGGCGTAGCGGATGTCCACGTGAAAGAAGATGGTGAGCAAGGGCACGAGGACAACCCCGCCACCGAGGCCGGTGAGCGATCCGAGAAGTCCGGCGACGAAGGAGACGATCGCGACGACGGCGGTGAATTCCAGCACGTTCATTCGAATTTCTTTTAGGTTAACATTTTGTGGCTTTACTTTTTCTGCAGAGGATCGAACCGGAATCGCAGGGTAAGGGATGGAATTTCAATGAAGACAACGAAGGTGAGCAGGCTAGGCAGCCATCGATGGCGGACTCGGCGATGGCTGCTTGAAGTTTGATGTCTCGCACGAAGCGCTGGGCGAAGTTTTTCGCATTCGCGCTAAGCCCGCGCGCGAAGCGCCGGGCAGCTAAGAGTGCGCGGACAAGAAGTGTCCGCCACGCTCTACTGGTTTACCCAGACGATGGGGGATTTTTTTAACTGGGCGTGCTGTTGCCTGAGTTCGCGGGCAACGAGGCCGAGAGAAACGCTCTCTGGCTGCGGGAAATCCGAAGCTCGCCTTTCTCCCTGAGCCGAGGTATAACTCGTGGCGGCGATGACATTTTGTTCTTGAGACATGGGCGCATAAGCTGCGTGTGCCGGATGACTCGCAAACTGGTAGATCTGCGGTTCATTGCTGATATAGGACGCGCCACCAAGGTACTGCCCAAATGCCGCGCTGGTGGAAAGTAGGCAGAGTACGAACAGGGCCGGTTTCATTCGCAAGGTCTCCAGACTATAGAGGAAGCGAGGGATCATCCGCGAACTATGCCGCGGATGTTGGCTCCTCTGGTAAGAGTAGAAGCAAGCCCGGTACCAAACTTTGCCGGTGTAAAATGGAGGCTTTCGGAGCGTGGCGGAGGGGTAGTCGCAATTGTTTGCACTATTAAGAGAGCGCGTGGAATAGCCGCCGTTCGACGAAGTTGCTTGGTGGCTGAGACCCAAACAAGAACAGCATTTCCGCTACTTCCGCTTCCTCTCCCTCTCCTCCCCTTCACTGATGGAGATATAAAGGTCAATCGGCAAATCGTTGAAGCGCTGGACTGGCGGGCTGGGTTTGGGCCACTTCACAACCAAGCCGGTGATTTATGTCATTGGTTTCTACCGCTCGGAAAGGCACTCCCTCTTCATCCGCCGGTTGCGCTAGAAGCCAAGGATAAAAAACGTCATGGCGGAGAGGGAGGGATTCGAACCCCCGATACCCTTTCAGGTATGCCGGTTTTCAAGACCGGTGCCATCAACCACTCGGCCACCTCTCCAGCTATTACAGTTTTACTACAGTCTTCGATGGCCTGGGATCGCCCTAAGTTATTTCGTCCCGTTTGGATAAACCAGTATCTTGCTCGCCTCGCCCGTTTTTAGGCGGGCCATGGCTTTCGAAAAATCTTTCATCGGGATGCGGTCGGTGATTACGGGATGGAGATCGAGGCGTCCGCTCTTGAGCAAGGCGGTCATCTGGTACCAGGTCTGGTACATGCGCCGGCCATTGATGCCTTGAATGGTGATGCCTTTGAAGATGATGTCCTCGGAGAAGTTGAGCGGGATGGGTTTCGAAGTGAGGCCGAGGAGAGAGATGCGTCCGCCGCGGCGGACGATGTCGAAAGCGGTGCGAATCGCGTCGGGATGGCCGGCCATTTCGAGGACCACATCCACGCCGAGGCCTCCTGTTTTTTCGGCGACGATTGCACGGACGTCTTCTTTGGACGGATCGAGCACGTAGTCGGCTTTCATCTTCGTCGCGAGCTTGCGCCGGTGCTCGTTGACTTCGATCGCGAAGATGGTGGTTGCGCCTACGGCTCGCGCCACCGCGATAGAGAACAGGCCGATGGGGCCGCAGCCGGTGATGGCTACAGTCTTCGCGGCGATTTCTCCGGCCAGCACAGAGTGCACCGCATTGCCCAGCGGATCGAGGATGGAAGCGTACTCCTGCGGGATGGCCGGATCGAGTTTCCAGATATTCGACTCGGGGATGACGACGTACTCGGCGAAAGCTCCGTCGGAGTCGACGCCGATAATTTTCACGTTCTGGCAGATGTGGGCTTCGCCGGTGCGGCACTGCAGGCACTTGCCGCAAGCCACGTGCATTTCGGCGGAGACGAAATCGCCTTCCTTGACGCTGGTGACTTCATCGCCGAACGCGACTACCTCGCCGCAGAATTCGTGCCCGGGGATTAGCGGCGGATGAATGCGTCCCTGGGCCCAACGGTCCCATTCATAAATGTGGAGATCGGTGCCGCAGATGGAGGCGACTTTGACTTTGACGAGGACTTCGTTGCGGCCGTAGCGGGGAATTTTGACTTCGCGGATTTCCGCGCCCGGCGCGGCTTCCGGCTTGACCACTGCGAGCATGGTGGTCATGGACGTGCTGGGCATGGAAGCTCCATTGTGAGTCCGTATCTAGAAGAGCAAACCATCTATTCTAGTCTAGCACTGGGATTGAATCCTCCTCAGTGGCGGGTCACTTGCTAATCGTCGTGCCCTGTTCGGTGATCAGATACCACTGGCCATCGCGCTTCACGAAGACGTCGGTTTGGCGGGTACGGCGCGTCTTTATCTGGCCGGACTCCCGAACCGAGGTGGTGAACTCGGCGTTAGAAACCGCCGTTTCGCCGTAGATGCGGATTGCGAGATCCGCCGGCTCCATTTCCATGACGATGATCTTGCGCTTGACGTCGCGCAGACTCACCAGCGCCTCGTCCTTGCTTTCGACATGCCCGTTATCGCGGGTGTGCAGGTAATCCGATGCAAGATGTTTCTCGTATTCATCCCAGTCGCCGTGCACGATTAGTTCCGCCAGCTTCAATTCCAGAGCTTTGATTTCGCCTTCTGCGACGGGATTCGTGTCGGCGTGCGCGCCCTGCGGCTGCGCGCACAGAGCTAGGCTCAACGCCAGAAGAACCGCGATTGTGAATACCTTCCGCATGGACGACTCTCCGAATTCCTTTTGCTCAACCTGCGATGCTCTCTCCCGGCGACAAGTCACGTCTTGGTATCGAAAGTCCCGCGACTGAATCCCTTGGGACTGCCGGCTTTGTAGTCTTCGGATTTGCCGCGCGGAATGCTTAGCGTCTGCCATTGGGAAGAGCGCAGATGTTTGGCGAGGAAGACGATTTGTCCGGTGTGTTGCGCGTAGTGGGCGAGCGCGCGGTTGAGGGCCTGCATGACGGTGTGCGGCTCCTGGCGGATGGTCACGGTGCGTTGCATGTCTTCGGGCTGGAGCGAATCGAGCGCGGAGAATACGTGGGACCACGCCTGCTCCCACCAGCGCAGGACTTCTTCTCGAGTTGTCTTCGCGGAGACTTCAAATTCCTGATCGCGAAAACGGTCCGGCTTCTCGCCATCGCTGGTGAGGAAGTCGGTAAAGCGCGAGCGCGCATTGCCGGCGATGTGCTTGACCAGGGTAGCGACGGAATTCGATTCCGGATCGAGCGTGACGAAGAAATCCATGTCCTCAAGCTGAGCCATTGCCGCTTCGCCCATGCGCTTGTGGCCGCGGAACTGGCGCTTGATTTCTTCGAGGTATTGGGAAGCGAGGTCAGTCATAGAAGTCCTATTGCAGAAGTCAGAGGTCAGATTGCAGAGGTGAGAGCTTGAGCTTTCGGCATTTTATTTACTTTGACCTCTGCAATCTGACCTCTAACCTCTGACCTGTAATTCTACGTCGCAGGCGACGCGGAACCCATAGTCCGCATACTTGAACTCCGGTGGGATGCTGGAGCGGGCTGCGCAGCGCGACATCTTGACGTGGTGGCGCCAGGAACCGCCGCGGGAAGCGCGCCGCTCGCCGGTTTCAGGGCCGCGTGGATTGCGCTCGGGCGACACCGCATAGTAATCCGCCGCGTACCAGTCACTGCACCACTCGTGGACGTTATCGCACATATTGTATAGGCCGTATGCGTTCGATTCGGCGCGGCCGACAGGCTCTGGACCCGTCTGCCAATGACCAGCGCAGCGATCGGCGTAGCCAGGTAGGGACTGCGGAGGCGCATCGCCCCACGGGTATAGCGCGTCTGCATCGTTGCGGCCTCCGCGAGCCGCGCGCTCCCACTCGGCCTCGGTAGGCAAGCGGAACTTTCCGCCGGCGCTTGCGCTGAGCCACTCGCAGTAGCGGATTGCCTCGTACCACGACACTCCGGCGACGGGCTGCTCAGGATGGTTGAACGCGGGGTCGCTCCAGAACGGTGGCGGAGAGGGTGGAGACGCGGTGTCGCGCAGGAAGCGACCGTAGTCGGTATTGGTGACTTGACGGGCGGCGAGCAGAAACTCGTCCACCCAGACGCGATGGACTGGCTTTTCGTTGTCCTGTCCGGTGTCGCAGCCCATGAGGAACCATCCCGCGGGGATGCGGACGAGCGCGGGAATATATTCTTGTTCTTGCGCTCGGGATCGGGAAACCAGTTGCGCCGGTTCTGTGGGTGCCGTCGGGTCCATGGTGTCAGAGTGCCCGCAGCGTGCGGACGACGTCTTCGATTTTATTCTCCTGGAACAAGCGGATGGCGGCGAGGCCGGCCGCGCCAGCGTTCAGGCACAACGAGGCATTATCCAAGTTAACACCGCCGAGAGCAAGGACTGGGATCTTCGCCCGGCAGGCTTCGCGCAAGGCGGCGAGGCTGGCGGGTGGTATTCCGGCAGTGCCTCTTTTTCCGAACACCGGAGCGAAGACGGCGAAGTCGGCGGCCTCGGATTCGGCGCGAAAGACATCGGCGGCATTGTGGCAGGAGGCGGCCACGAGAAAGTGGTCGGTGGTCAGTGGCCGGTGGGCAGAGACTTCCAACACCTGACGCACTTCATGAGGTGCGACATCGTCGGCACGCAGATGAACGCCATCGGCTTCCGCGGCAAGCGCGACGTCGGTGCGTGAATTAATTACGAGCCGCGTCGATGGCGAGTTCTCGCGCATGGCCGCTACCACTTTCTGCGCCAAAATTTCCAACTCCCGCACAATCAGATCTTTTTCGCGAAGCTGGATGTAATCGACGCCGGCACGCGCGGCTTCGGCAACTTTGGCGAGTAGGGCGTGGCGGCGGGCGCTTTCGTCGCCCGGAAACTGACTTCGGTCGGTAATGTAATAGAGGAGACAGTGGTCTGCCATCAACTCTCAGCGTACTACGAGAGATTCTTGTTTGGTGCGGACACTCCCTTCGGCTTCGCTCAGGGCAGGCTCTGCCCGCGAAAACGGGTGGCACAATCCAGAATCTTGTGCCTACAGGCAGTTGCCGAGCTGCGCTCGGCCTGGACAGCCGGGGCGGCTGTACCTACGCAACCCATGGACGGGCGGGGCGCCCCTTCCCACACAGGCACTACTGTTTGGTAAACAACTTCAAATTCTCAGCCTTCCAGCGCATCGCGGCGTAAATGCGATTACGTCCGCTGGGGTGATCGAAAAAGATCCACTCCTCGATGGGGCCAGGACTCATCTTGCGGTATTCGCCGAGATGGATCGCCGCCTGGGCAGCGCCATCGGGCTGCCGGCTGGTGTTGAGCCCGTACATGTCGGCTTCGTATTCCTGAGTGCGGGTGAAGGTGTTCATGACGGGAGTGATGATGAAACCAAAGATGGAGACCAACAGCACCACAAGCGGAAGTACGGCGGTGTCGCCCGCGCCCCGAATCTGCCACTTCTCGCCCCATCGCTGGAGCGTCCAATCGAGAGCCCAGCGCAAGCAGGCGAAAGCCACCACTGTCACGATCAGGGAAAACATGATCCCTTTGTAAATGTGATTCATAACGTAATGCCCCATCTCGTGTCCCATGACCGCCTGAATTTCTTCCGGCGACCCGCGGCGCAAGAGGTTGTCATTGACGGTGATGCGCATCGTGTTTGCGAAGCCACTTACGTTGGCGCTCATCCGCGTCGTTTGCCGCGAAGCATCGATCTCGTACACATTTTTGGCGGGAATGCCATTGGCTCGCGCCATGCTCAGGATGGGGTCGACAATCTTCGGATCGTCGAGGCGCGTGATCTTGTTGAAGATGGGAAATATGAAGACAGGCGCGATGAGCGAAACAAAGATCAGGAACACAGTAGTCACGACCGCGCCCCAGATCCACCAGGTTCGCGGCAGACGGCGGACAACGCCGAAGAGCAGAATCACCAGCAGCCCGCCCAGCACCAGGTTCACGCCAAGACCCTTTATCTGATCTCCCATCCAGGGGCCAAAAGTTTGCGTGGCGAGTCCGTATTTGTGTTCGCGGAAATAATCTTCGTAAACCGTGAGCGGGAAAACGAGGATGGTGGTGAGCACGAGGTATTGCGACCAGTACACGAACGTGTGCACCGGTTTGAAGCGAGTGACCCGCTCTGCCAGGTCGCGCATGCGGGCTGACCACCGCAGATTCAGCAACAGCAGCGCGACTACGACTCCATAGAGAAAGTCCCACAGAATCATCCAGTAGCCGCCCTCGAAGTAGGCGTCGGAACGGGCCGTCTTGTCAGCAGGAATCTGGGCGAGGTAGGCGTTGGTGGCTGCGTTGGCGTCGAAGTGCGGCGTGGCCAGTGCCGCCGGCGGAACCTGAATCACGGATGGCATCTGGTTCGCAGCTGGTGGTTGAGCGAGCGCGGGAGTTGTGCAGGAAGTAGCGCATAACAAAATCAGGCAACAGAGTGCTGTCGCCAAGCCGGTTCGCGAGGTCATCATTCAGTCTGTCTCCAGAAACAACTTACCCGCAGAAGTGTATACGGAGTCAGAGCGCTAAGGGTTCAATCTGTAGAGAAGGGGCTTGCCCCGTCTTCTTTGGACACGGTGAGAGACGCGGCAAGCCGCGTCTCTACGGGAAAGAGATCGGGCTACGGTCGCGTCTTGGCGATTTCCGGGGTGGCCGCTTCGCCTGTGGGCTTGGCTTGTTGCGGGCCTAGATGGTACTTGGTCAGTCCTTCTTTCAGGAACTCCAAACTTTCCTCCGGAGAATCGGACAACTTGAACAGTTCGAGGTCTGGTGGCGAGATTACGCCGGCGTCAACCATAGCGTCGAAATTGATGATTTTCTTCCAGTACGCGCTGCCATAAACCACGACGACAATCTTCTTAGCCAGTTTCTCGGTCTGGGCAAGGGTGAGGATTTCAAAAAGTTCGTCGAGCGTGCCGAAGCCTCCGGGAAAGATCACCAGCGCTTTGGCCAGATACGCGAACCAGAACTTACGCATGAAAAAGTAATGGAACTCGAAATTGAGCGAAGGCGTGATGTAGGGGTTTGGATTCTGCTCGAAGGGCAGATTGATGTTGAGGCCGATGGTTTTTCCTCCAGCTTCGTGAGCGCCAAGATTTGCCGCTTCCATGATGCCCGGGCCGCCGCCGGTGGTGACGACAAAGCGATGCCGCTTGGCGGGGATCTGGGTGGACCATTTGGTAAGCAGGAAGGCAAGCCGGCGCGCGTCTTCGTAGTAGCGAGCCATGTCAACGGCGGCCTCGGCGCGCTTCATGTCCTTGGCTTGCTGTGCAGCGGAAACCTGTGCGCCATTGCCCCGGACTGCGGTCAGACGGTTGCCGGCATCGTCGCGGCTGTGGATGCGGGCGGAGCCGAAGAAGACGACCGTGTCCTGAATCTGCTCGCGGCGGAAGCGCGAAAGCGGCTCGCTGTACTCGGACAGCAGGCGCAGAATCCTGCCGTCAGGACTGTTGAGAAATGGTTTGTTCTGATAAGCGAGTGGAGCGGGTTTGAGTTCTTGATCAGTCATAAGAATCGTTGAGACATTCAATCATTGAGACATTGAATCATTGAGGATTGAGGCATTGAAGTAAGGAATCGTTGGGTCATTGGGGTTAATGAGTCAATGAGTCAATGTCTCAATTCACTACTCCTCTTCCCGATATTGAATGGCTTCCCAAAATCCAATCCAAACATTGAGTACGCCCAAGCCGGTCGCGAGGCCGCGCGCGAAGCCGCTGGATACCACGGCGCGAAGCGTGGGATACGGTAGGAGCAGAGGGTTGTCAGACCACTCGGGCCGCCAGGGCAGGATCATGAGCATCACCCCAAGCGTTGCGCACAAAAACACGAACAGAAGCACTCCTATGCGGCGGAGCCACAGACGCGTGACCGAAGGCGCGGGACTGGAAAGGGAAACTGGCGCTGGCGCCTGCACAGGAACGACGGGGACAGATGTTTCCGCCGGGGATTTGAGTCCTCCGACACTGGTGGGATCGCTGGCAAAGGGTAGCTTGGGATCGGAAATCATTGCACGCGTCGTTTTTAGTTAGGCCGTGAGTAAGGCCGTGGGGCGGCGCGGGACCGGATCGCATCCCCAGCGCAAATTTCGAACCCACTTCGTGCATTCTACGACTTCAGAGCCTGAATGCGCTCGGCCACATCGCGATAATCGATATTTGCGCCGTATACGTCGGTGAAGTGGCGCAGGGCCGCGGGCTTGTCCATGGCCGTTTCGCAGGCCGACCCCAGCTCGTAGTTGATGGCCAGGCGAGCTTCGTCATCGAGTCCGGGGATGCTAAGGGCTTTTTCATACCAGCGGATGGCGGCTTCAGGAACTCCTTTATCGAGGAAGCACTGAGCCAGCCAGGTGTAGGTCTGGATGGGCTGCGAAAATGGCTTGCCGCGTTCGATCGAGGTACAGACCTTCTGCAATTCGGCGATGGCTTCGTCGAGCAGGCCCATTTCGCGGAAGGCAACGCCCAGACTGTAATGCGTGTCCGGGTCGTCATCGCCGGCCGCAACCTCTTCTTCGAGGGAATGTTTCAACTCGCCGAACATTTCCGAAAGGTCGACGCTGTCGGAGGGATGCATGGCCTGAGCTCCGGCGCCCAAGGGGCGCACAGGAGCGGGACTGTAGCTCATGGCAGCTTTAGCTTGTGCAGGAGCGGCGGCAGTTGCGGCGCCTCCGGCCGATGCCGCTATGGCGGGCACGGCTGCCGGGGGAGCAGGAATTTCTATATGGGGCACGGGCTGAGGTTCCGGCGCAGGTGTTCTGGCTGCAGCCGGCGCTGGCGCCGCAGTGCGCTTCCGCACTGGCCATTCCGGCAGGGGCGGAGTTACGGGTGGATGGGTGTCGGGTGGCTGGGCAGCGGGCGGCGGCGCTTGCGGGAAGGAATCGCCGAGCGAAGCTTCCAGATCCGCGACAAACGAGGTCAATTCGCTTGCCTCTGCATGCGCGGCTTCTGCATGCACCGGTTCGGCATGTGCCGGTTCAGGCGCGAGTCCCGCCGGAGCATCGTCGTGGATTTCGTTGCGGGACTCGTGGTGGTATCCGGCCAACAGATCGGGCGAGGCGGCGATCTCGGACCCGTGCTGAGTCTCCATTGCAACTTCGAAATCCGCGGGCTCGTCGGCGATCTCGTCGGCGTTGATCTCGGCGATTTCCGGCTCGGGCTCCTCAGCCGGCTGGCCGCCAGATTCGACGGCGGCGCGCAACGGATCGAGAATACGGGCATCGCTGGTCAGGGATTCGAGCTTCTCGATCCCGGCGCGGGCCTGGTCCATCATGAAATGCTCGAGATAGAAACGGATTTCTTCGACCGTCTCGGCGATCTCGGGATTGCTCGAAGCATCGGCACCGGCTTCGGCGTCGAGCGGGGCCGGCAGTCCCGCGGCCGGAGCGTGCCCGTCGACGGAAAGGGAACTCTCCCACTCGGAGGCCAGGTCGGAGGAGAGTTCGGAGGAAGGCTCGGAGGAAGGCTCGTGCGCGTCTGCGTGTGCGTGCGCCGGCTCCTCGATAGCGAATTCCGGATGCGCGGCAGCGGCAATTTCGTGACTGGAAGCCGCGGGCGCGGCCGTCGGCCAAGGCACAGGTGCGACCGACGCAGCGGCGGCCGATGAAGCGATGGCATGCGCCGAACTGGCAGTTAAAGTAGAAGCCATCAAATTAGAAGTCAATGGCGCAGCTTCCGCGTTCTGCTCGTAGCGCGCTGCCAATTCTCCAAAGCGCACGGCCTCGTCAGGGTAACCCGCGTCGTGGTACACACTTTCCAGTGTGCGGCAGCAGACGGCGGCTTCCGTAAAGCGCTGGAAGCGGGTATGAAGCGCCGCCAGACGCTGGTTCAGGCGCACGTCTCGCGGTGCCTGAGGCAGAGCGCCCAGCAGAGGCACGACCGCCTTGTCCGGCAGATTGTAGGAAAGGAACAGGTCCGCATCGGTGACCGCGGAGCGCACTGCGATCGCGACGTCGTCGGGATAAGACTGATCGATGACCGGCGCAGTCGCTTCCAACTCCTCTACTATGACCGCCCCTTCTTCGGCGGTGATCCCGAGAGCAGGCGCTGCTCCTTCCATGCGCGCCACCACCTGCTGATAGTTCTGCATGTGCATCTGGTTCTGGGGCTCGGTGGTAGCCAGCATCTGGTACAGGTCGCGAGCGCGGGCCAGGTTTCCGTCCTTGACCGAGGAGTGAGCCAGCAACTCGGTCACCTCGTTGACGTGGGTGCTCTCGCCGGCCTTGTTCAGCAGCAGCAACAGCTCATCCAGTGCGCCGGAATCGTCGCGCACGTGGCTGATCATGGTATGCAGGCTGGCCAGCAGTTTGGTCGAGTCCGTTCCCAGCAGACGATCGGCATGCCGGGTATAAACGTCGAGCGCCTCGTGATACTGACCGAGGCGGCCGCAACCCTCCGCCAGCAAAAACAGACCCTCGGAGTCGTTGTGCACGGTGAGCAGCTTCTCCGCGATCGGGGTGGCCTTGGCCGAGTTTCCGGTCTGCAGGTACGCCTTCAGCAGAGCGCACAAACCTTCGGGATGAGAGTCTAGGTCGGGAGCCTTCTCCAGGTACCCGATGGCGCTCTTCGGATCGTCGCTTTCGAGGGCTGCCTTCCCGCGCAGCAGCAGAACGTAGCCGTTGCCGGGATCGAGCACCAGCATCCGTTTCAAAATGTCTTCGGCGGCGGCGAGCGATCCACGGGCGCGCAATGATTCCGCCGCCGCGCTGAAAATCTCCCATGCCTCTTTCTTTTTTCCCAGCCGGACATAAACCTCGGCGAGCTTGACCCGCATGGGGACATTTTCCGGGTCCATTTCGAGGACCTTCTGGAAAAGGCGCACGGCTTGCTCGAGGTCGCCATTCTTCATAAAGTCTTCGGCGACTTGCAGGTACTGCGCGCGGGCGTCGTTGAACAGCCCTTGCTGGGTGTAGAGTTCCGCCAGTTTCAGTGTCGAATCCAGGCTCGGCTGCAGCTTGGTGATCTTCTTGTACATGGCGATGCCCTTGACCGTGAAGCCCTGCGCGGCATAGGCATCGCCGACTGTTTTGAAGCACTCGATGGCTTTGGGGAGGTCGCCGAGACGCGCGTAGAGATCGCCGATGGTATTGTTGACGGTAAGATCCTTGGCATCGTTCCTCAGGATCTTGTCGTACTCAGCAATGGCGTTCTGCAGCTTGCCCTGCTGGACAAACTTTTCCGCGGCGCTGAGAAGCTTCTGTTTGTTAAAGCCAAAACCAAACGCCATAAGGTGTGCGGACTCCAGCC
>Ga0210407_10001721_pt1 | contig 19916 bp, 23 predicted proteins | sample IncBWC27MmetaG_FD_150860 | JGI IMG/M metagenome (GOLD analysis project Ga0210407, IMG submission 150860) | Forest soil microbial communities from Barre Woods Harvard Forest LTER site, Petersham, Massachusetts, United States - Inc-BW-C-27-M | ecosystem: Environmental > Terrestrial > Soil >... | reverse complement strand
ACTCAGCGCCTTCCCCCAAAAAATCGAACAAAGCTACATCAAAAAGGAACTCTGGCAAGTCCGCAACTTCCACCAATCTTTTCAACACGGCATGCTCGGCGGCTTCATCCACACCGCCTTCCAGCAAATCACCGGCGGCCGCGGCCTCATCGATCCCATGCGCGCCGAAGCAGGCTATAAGCACTACAAAAAAATCGACGGCCAGCCCGCCCCCGAACGCGTCAAAGGCGACGGCAAACTCACCTTCGATCGCCTCACCGACGTCTACCACTCCGGCACGCGCCACGAAGAAGATCAGCCCTGCCATCTCCACGTCCTCGACACCGACATCTGCGCCACCAAGTGCGTCGTCGAATACGGCAATCCCTGTCAGTATTTTTGTCCGGCAGCAGTCTATGAAATGGCCAAGGAATCCAACGGCGGGATAAAACTAAAAATCAACGCAGCAAATTGCGTGCATTGCAAAACTTGCGACATCGCCGACCCTTACCAAATCATCGATTGGGTCGTCCCCGAAGGCGGTGGCGGCCCCAACTACGAAGGCATGTAGCCATTGTCTTTGTAGGGGCGCAGCATGCTGCGCCCTCATTTGCCCGAGCAAATCACTCACTCGCCGTTCTCTGCGCCACCCTTCAGTTCGGCTTCAATCCGTAAACGTCGACCTCGCCCGGAACCGTAGTGCCGCCGTTCCCGGTGTCGTTTCCTCGCGTGCCGACGTACACCTTTCCGTTGGCCACGGTCGGCACGGTAAATTTCACTGCATTTCCGGCGGCATCGCCCGCATTTTGAGAACTGTTCCACAGTTCCGTCGCCACATTCGTCGCGTCATAAGCGTGCAGCACCGTGGGGCCGCACGACGAAGATTGCTGCGTGCAGTAAGCATTGTTGTTCATGGCCCAGATAATTCCGTTCGTCGTCCCGGACGCTGACACCGAAGGTGTCGCCCCCGGAAACCCAAACGATCCCGGCGACTGCGATGTCTGCGCCGCGTTGAATTGTCCCGTTGTCGTATTGAACGCGAACGATTTCAAATGTCCGCCGACCCCCGCGATGTACAGCGCATTATTAAAAAACGCCGCCGTCGAAAAAATTCCGTTCCCTACATTGAATTTCTGTACCGCGTTCGAATCATTCGGTGTGAAATTCGCCCCGTATCCTCCCAGATTGTCGCGGTCCAGCAAAAACAAATTGCCTTCCTTTCCTCCGCCAATCACCAAATGCTGATGCGGTGCGGTCGATGGCTGGTCCACCAGAATCGCCGCCCCGCCCGATCCATGATCCCCGTCTCCGTTCTGCAGGTTCTGTTGATCTGCAGGGGTGAAATATCCAGCCACCGAGAGGCCGCCCGTCGTGCTCAGCTTCACCGTGCTGTCGCCGTAATCCAATCCGCCCGAATTCGCGTCAAACGTTCCGTTCCCCGTCAGGAAATACAAACTCCCCGAAGCGTCCGCCGCTGGCGCCCCTCCGGACATCCAAATCCCCGAATCATTTCCATTGGGATCCGCATTGAACGTCGCCACCCGCGCTAGCGTCGTCGCGTTATACCCGATCACCCATCCGTGATACGGCCCGTTGTCTCCATGCGAGGCCCACGCCACATACACCACGCCATTCGAGAGCACCAGTCCCGGCCGCTGATTCTCCCGCAGCGTATTGAACGTCACATTTCCGCCCGATGACCCGTCTCCCGTTCCCGCAACGCTGATCGCCGACGAGATATCCACCGGCCCGCCAAACTTCTCGCTGCCGTCGAGCAGGCTCAGCGCGTGCAGTCGCTGGAAACACGACGTCGCCGGCGTGCAGTTCGAACCGCTCGCCTTGCTCTTGCTCGCCACATACAGCGTATTCGTCGCTGGATCGATCACCGGCGTCCCGATAATCCCTATATCGGGAGAAATGTCGCCAGTTCCCACGTCCGAACTCGAGACCCACGTCTCGCCGTTCCCCAACAAGGAAGTGCTCCAATACTTCACGCATGGGCTGGCGTCCGCATCGAACGCGTACACCGTGTTGTGCACCGTCGCGGCCAACACCACGTTGTGCGTCCCCCCGCTAATGCCCAGATTCGCCACCCACAGCGGCTGTGCGTAAATCGCCCCGTCCGCCGTGCATGAAAAAAGCTTCCCGAAAGTGGCTGTGGCAACATTCGCCGTCGTCAGCGCCTGTTCTTGTGCATTCACCCCGTCGCGCGAAAGATCGTTGTGATAGGTGTACACGCCCGCAAGATCGGTCACGCCGATCGTCGCCGTTGCCGTCTTCGATCCGTCCGCCACGCTCGTCGCGGTCACGGTAATCACGCCCGCCGTATTCGGCGCCACATAAGTTGCTGTTGTCGTGCTCTTCGCACTGAAGCTCCCGCTCGACGTGCTCCATGTCACTCCCGCACTGCCCACGTCATTCGTCACCGTTGCCGTAAAGCCCAGCGATTGTCCCAGCGTCAATCCGCCGCGCTTCGGAGTGATGCTCACGCTGACCGGTCCCGATGTCGCTGCGGAAATCGTAATCGCCGCCGCCGCACTCTTCGTCGCATCGCGCACCGCCGTTGCCGTCAGCATCACCGTCGCCGGTGTTGGCACACTGCTCGGCGCCATATATGTGATCGCCGTTCCCGAAGCGCTCGTCGTCGCCGACAAAGTCCCGCATGTTGCGCCGCTGCAGCCCGCGCCACTCAGCGTCCACGTCACGCCTTTGTTCTGCGCATCATTCGTTACCGTCGCCGTGAAACTTTGTCCTTGCCCGGTCTGCACTGTCGCTGTCGTTGGCGCAATACTCACGGCAACCGCGGCAGTAACCGTGATTGTCGCCGCGCCCACCTTCGTCCCGTCCGCCACCGAAGTTGCCGTCAGCGTCACGGTCGCCGGATTCGGCGCCCCCGCCGGAGCTGTATACGTAATCGGCGTACCCGAAGCGCTCGTCGTCGCCGAAAGCGTTCCGCAAGTTGCTCCGCCGCATCCCGCCCCCGAGAGCGTCCAGTTCACGCCTTTGTTCTGCGCGTCGTTCGTCACTGTCGCCGTGAAAGTCTGCGTCCCGATTCCTGCCTGCACATTCTGCGCTGTGGGCGCTACCGCCACCACGATCACCGGCGTCGCCGAAATCGTAATCGCCGCGCTCGCGCTTCGCGTTCCATCCGCCGCCGCGCTCGCCTTGATCGTCACCGTAGCTGGCGTTGGCACGCTTGCAGGCGCTGTGTACGTTACCGCCACACCCGATGCGCTCGTCGCCGCCGATAGCGTTCCGCACGCCGCGCCCGTGCATCCCGTTCCGCTCAGCGTCCAGCTCACACCCTTGTTTTGCCCGTCGTTCGAAACCGTGGCCGTGAACATCTGCGTCAATCCCGCTTGCACGCCTGCGCTCGTCGGTGCAACGTTGACGGAAATTGCCGGTGTCACCGTAATCGCCGCTGCCCCCGATTTCGTCCCGTCGCTCACCGACGTCGCCGTCAATGTCACCAGTGTCGGTGCAGGCGCGTTGGCTGGTGCCGTGTACGTAATCGCCGCGCCCGAAGCGCTCGTCGCCGCCGAAAGTGTCCCGCAAGTCGCGCCGCTGCATCCTGTGCCGGAAAGCGCCCAAGTTACGCCCTTATTTTGCGAGTCATTCGCAACGGTGGCCGTGAAATTTTGCGTGCCTATTCCAGCTTGAACGCTCGCGGCCGTGGGTGCGACGGTGACGCCAATCGCAGGCGGAGCGGTGACTGTAATTGTGGCCCCGGCCGTTTTAGTCGTGTCGGTGACCGATGTTGCCGTAAGCGTGACTGTGGCGGGAGTGGGGACGCTCGCCGGTGCCGTGTACGTGATCGTCGCGCCCGATGTGCTCGTCGTCGCCGACAAAGTTCCGCATGTCACGGCGCTGCATCCTGTGCCGGAGAGCGCCCAAGTCACGCCCTTATTTTGCGAGTCATTCGAAACTATTGCCGTGAAATTTTGCGTGCCTATTCCAGCTTGAACGCTCGCGGCCGTGGGTGCGACGGTGACGCCAATCGCGGGCGGAGCGGTGACTGTAATTGTGGCCGCGGCCGTTTTAGTCGTGTCGGTGACCGATGTTGCCGTAAGCGTGACTGTAGCGGGAGTGGGGACGCTCGCCGGTGCCGTGTACGTGATGGCCGTGCCAGAGGCGCTTGAGTTTGCAGAAAGCTTGCCGCAAGTCGCGCCGATGCAGCCCGGGCCCGCGAGCGTCCAGGTCACACCCTTGCCTTGCAAATCATTCGTGACCGTGGCAATAAATGCTTGCGTGCCGCTGCCAGCTTGCACATTGGCAGCCGAGGGCGCAACCGTCACGCCGATGGTGGCCGTCGGAGTGGTGATGGTGATCGTAGCCGCGGACGTTCGAACAGGATCGGTGACGGAAGTCGCGGTTAGCGTCACGTTCGCCGGAGAAGGGGCGCTCGAAGGCGCAGTGTACGTTATGGACGAGCCGTTGCTGCTCGAGGTTGCAGAAAGAGTTCCGCATGCCGCTCCAGTGCAGCCGGCCCCGGAAAGAACCCAAGTTACGCCCTTGTTCTGCGAATCATTGGAAACACTGGCCTTGAAGCTTGCTGTCTGCCCGGCCTGCACGGAAGCCGTGGCTGGCGTGACCGCAACGGAAATCGGCGCGGTGATTGTGACGGTCGCGGAAGAACTCTTGCTGGCGTCGGCCACCGCAGTAGCCGTTACCGTAACCGTAGCGGGAGCCGGAATGCTGGCGGGTGCCGTGTACGTGATGCTTCCACCAGAAGTGCTGGACGCAGCAGAGAGTGCGCCACAAGTTGCGCCACTGCATCCGGTGCCCGAGAGCGACCATGTGACGCCATCGCCCTGCACATTGTTTTGTACCATCGCGGTGAAAACCTGCGTCCCCACACCGGCTTGGAGGTTCGCGCTGCTTGGGGAAAGCGAAACGCTGATCGCCGGCGCCGGAGGGGCACTGCCAGCGCTGCTCAACCCCGCGCAGCCCGACGCCGCCAGCGACAAGAGCGCCAGACCCGCGGCCGCAAGTGTTCTGTTCTTGTGCCATCTGCCGCCGTTGGAAGACATCGAAACACTTCCCCCCGATTGGAAATCCGCATGCACTCTCGTTGCCGTTGGACACCCCGGGGACAGCGAGAGAGGCCATGGCTATAGGAATCTCTGCAAAATTTGTATAGATAGCGTCGCAGAAAGATTTTCACGGCGATACCGGTCAAAGGTGAAGATTTCGAACTGTACGAATGGGCAGGAACCCTCGGAACAAACCGCTCTTTGTATCAGTGCCGCGGTCACGCCATTCAACCAAATGCAACACGCATTCCTAAAACGGTTCTTGCGCGGGTTAAAACGGAACCTCACGACGTCGGCGGCCACAGCTTTCGAAGAAATCTCTTTGCCCGATCCATGATGGAATCGCTCGCCGGCGTTGCCGGTTTCGCTGGGGGCGTCGTTCCAGCAGCGGCCACCGCCGCTGCCAGCGGAGTAGCAACCGTCGCGGGAGGCGGTCCTTCGACGCGCCCCTGAAAAATGAGCGTGGGGCGCACGCGTACCCGTCGCACGAGCACGATCAATTTGGGATCGATTTCAGGCTGAACCTTGGCCTTCGCGTCGAAAATCAGCGGGGGAACGTAAACCTGGTAGATGGGTTCATCTTTCGGCATCGGCTTTTCGGCGCCAGGCGAAGGAAGAGTCGGCTTCGCGTCAGAAAAATCGCGGTGCGCCTCTTCTGCCGTTGCGATGCGGCTGACTTCAGTCTGCGGCGCCGCGTTCGAAAGCTGAATCTCGCACGCGCAGGTTCCGGAAGTGTTTCGCAAAGACTCCAGCTGCCCGTTTGTCATCGTGACGTCGCCGCTCTGCGGAATCACGATGCTCTGCCCCGTGAGCTGCTGCTCGATTCGAATAGCCCCCCGGTTGGCGCGAATGCACATCGCACCCGGCGTTTCGAATCCAATCAGCATGTCCTGCGGTCCATCGCCGATGGCGATGGGTTTTGCGAGAATCTGCGGCGTGTAAATCGTGAGCGCGGGGCCGTTTTCGATGTGTGCGTGGACCGTGCCGGTATCCAGCGCAACCGTCAGCGAGCCGCCCGACTTCAAAACCGAAAGATGCGCGGGGCCGCAAATAAAAATCTGTCCGCCCTCGACAAGGTCGATGCGCGCGTTCCCGGATTTCACGTGAACGTCGCTCCCGCTGCGCAGGATTGTTTTCACTTGCCCGTGCACCGCTTCCACGCTCATCGGCCCGGTCACCGCAATCGTGTCGCCCTCGATCGTTCCCACCGCATCGCCCGGCGGATTGTCCGCAGGTTCCGCATTCGAAACAAGCAACGCAGTGGCAGCGAGAAAGCACGCCGCCAGCAGGCAAAGATAGGAAGGCCGCAAAGCGCCGAACTGGAATCGCAATTTCATTGCGTGTAGCCGGGGGATGGCGGCTATAGACTCGTTTCGAAGCGGTCCTGTCAAAATTGGATGCTCACCTTATACTAATACAATACCCTGGCTGCTTCCTGGCCAGATGCCAAGAGCATGGCCACGCCTGACACTGCGAGCGCACCTTCACCCACGCCAGACGCACCGAACGCGCGAGACAACGCCGCGCAGGAACCGGTGAGCGCGCATTACGATACGCGGCTGCCGAAGCTGAAGTGGTCGCGCCGCATACAAATACCGTTCATCGCCGCGGCAGTCTACAGCGTGATTCGCATTTTGGGCCCGACGCTGCGATTCGAAGTGCTGGGCTGGCAGCATGCTGAACGCGTCCACGCATCGGGCAAGCGATGTATCTGGGCGTTCTGGCACCGCGTCATTATTCCAATTGTGTGGTGGCACCGAAATCACGGCGTCGTGGTGATGAACACCACGGCGTTCGACGGGCAGTGGACACGCAAAGTAATTGAGTGGCTGGGATTCGGCACGGCCCAGGGAAGTTCCTCGCGCGGGGGTTTGCGCGGATTGGCGGTGATGGCGCGGCGTCTCGACGAAGGAGTCGATTGCGCGTTTACGATCGATGGGCCGCGCGGGCCGCGTTACGTCGCAAAGCCCGGTCCCGTGATGTTGGCGCGCAAATCGGGCTGCCCGATTCTGGTGTTCCACATCGGTGTGGATCGCGGAATCACATTTGAAAAAACGTGGGACCATTTTCTTATGCCCAAGCCGTTCTCGCACGCGGTAATCCTTTTCGCGCCGCCCATCTTCGTGCCCACGGATGCTAACGCGGAATTAATGGAAGCCAAGCACGCCGAAATGCAGCGTGAACTCGAACGCGTCCGCGACATCGCCGAATCCTGGTTCTCACTCAACGATACCGAGCGTGACCAACACCGGGCCCTGTTCACGCTTTAACTGACAAAGCCCCGAATGGCCAAGGCCATCGACTCAAAAGCAAAAACTCAAGACTCAAAACTGAAAATTGAAAACTGCAAACTGCAAACTACTTCAATTCCCACTGCGCTCGGCGAGTTTCACGGAGATGTCCATTTTCTGGCCCCCGCGATAAACCGTTACGGTCACGGTGTCGCCGGGGCGTTTGCGGTTGAGGATGACGTTGACGTCGAACTGGTTAGAGATTTTTTGGCCGTCGATGGAGACGATCACGTCGCCGCCGAGGTAGATGCGGCGCATGCCCGCTTGCGCGATGCGATCGCCGCCGCGGATTCCGGCGGTGGCCGCGGGACTTCCCTTCGAGACGGTTTCGACCAGCAATCCTTCTTGCGCAGGAAGGTCGAGCGCTTCGCCGAGGCCTCCGCCGATGGGGAGCGTTTCCACGCCGAGAAAGGCGCGGTGCACGCGGCCATCGGTCATGAGGTCGTGCGCGATGGACTTGGCGGTGTTGACGGGAATCGCGAAACCGATGCCGGCCGTCGTTCCGCTGGGTGTGTAGATCGCCGAGTTGATGCCGATGACTTCGCCGTGCGAATTGATAAGCGGGCCGCCGGAATTTCCGCGATTGATGGCCGCGTCTGTTTGTATCGCTTCATCGATGAAGGTGGTCTGGCTCGTTTGTACCGTGCGGCCGAGGGCGCTGACGACGCCGGTCGTGAGGGTGGACTGGAATCCGAACGGATTGCCGATGGCGAGAACTTTTTGGCCGACCTGCAGGTTACTGGAATCGCCGAGTGGCAGCGCGACGAGTTGTTTACCTTTGGGATCGATTTTCACCAGCGCGACATCATTGCGCTGGTCGGCGCCGATAACTTTTGCGGGAAACCGCGTTTGGTCGCCAAGAACGACTTCGATCGATTGCGCTTCCTGCACGACGTGGAAATTCGTGAGGATGTAGCCGCGCGGATCGATGACGAATCCGGAGCCGGCGCCTTCGACGGGAACGGCGTCCATGAAGAAATCGTATTCGGTGGCTTTGGTAAGAATGTTGGCCACCGCAGGCGACGCCTGCTTGTAGACGCGCACGTTAATGGATTCATCGTCCGTGAGCGAGGCGTCACGCTGGACCGCGCTCGCGGCTCGCGCCGGGTAGGGCCCGCCTGCGGGTACGGCTTCGACGCTCGTGGGCTGGCGCGGGCTAAAACGCGCGCCAGCCCAATACGCGCCGAGCAGAATGATCAGAGCGACGAGAACGAGACGCGCCCGGGTCGAGTTGTTGGTTGCGGCCATGATGTTCCTTCCTGATTCACCGTTAGACGTATTATAGAAAAATTCGTTGATAGATTCATTTCCGCCAGCCGCGGCTGAGTGAAATGTCTTTTGCTGCGGGACCTTCCCCCTCTGCGATGGAAGCGCAATGGGGTTTTCTCCGAACCTGGGCGCGAGCTAGGACGGCGCGGGTTTGCAGCGGAGCTTGGCGGCCAGCGCTTCGACCTGGCGGCGCGTGTTTTCCAGCGAGCCCGAGCAATCAATTTTTTCGGTGGCCTGGCGCAGCTTTTCGCCGACGGGAAGCTGCGCGGCGATGCGGCGGCGGGCTTCCGGCTCCTTGAGCCCGCGGGCGAGCAGGCGAGAGAGCTGCTGCTCGGGCGTGGACCAGGCGACGACGAGACCATCGAGATCTTTCGTGAAATCCGCTTCCACGAGAAGCGCCGCTTCGACAAAAACCGCATCGCGATTTCCGTTGCGCTGCCATTCCCCAAACTGGCGAAAGATCGCTTCGCGCACGCGCGGGTGAACGATGGCGTTCAAGAGTCCCAACTTCTGGCGATCGGCGAAAACGATGGCGCCGAGTTTTGCGCGGTCGATGCCGCCACCCGCCGCGACCACCTCGGTGCCGAAGGCCGCGAGGATTTCGCTGTGCGCGGGCTGGCCGGGCTCGATCAGCTTGTGCGCGAGCGAATCGGCGTCGAGAACGGGAAAACCCATTTCGCGGAGCATGGCGGCCACGGCGCTTTTGCCGCTGGCGATGCCGCCGGTGAGTCCGAGTCGCAGCATGCAATCACTTTAGCGCGTCAGCGAACGGAAGTCGCGGAGGGCGCCGCCGATTGCTTGGAGGTGGCGCGGCGCAGGCGCGCGGCCTTCACGGTGTTGCTCATCAGCATGGTGATTGTCATGGGACCGACGCCGCCGGGGACGGGCGTGAGCGCACCGGCGGTGTTCACGGCGTCGGGATGAACGTCACCGACGAGAGCGTTGCCCTTGGCGCGGAATTTTTCGAGGCGCGCCGGGAAATTCTTGAAGAGGCGCTCGGCTTCGGCGGCGTCGGTGACGCGATTGGTACCGACATCGATGACGGCGGCGCCGGGCTTAATCCAGGGGGCTTCGACGTAACCGGCTTTGCCCATGGCGGCGACGATGATGTCGGCGCGGCGGACGACATCGGGAAGATCTTTCGTTTTGGAGTGGCAAATGGTGACGGTGGCGTTGGCGTGCATGAGGAGGAGCGCCATGGGTTTGCCGACGATATCGCTGCGGCCGAGGACGACGGCGTTGGCACCTTCGATGGGGATGTCGGCACGGCGAAGAATTTCCATGCAGCCGGCGGGAGTGCAGGCGACGAGGCCGGGGCGTCCGCTGACGAGGCGGCCGAGGTTGACGGGGTGAAAGCCGTCAACGTCCTTGGCGGGATCGACGGCTTCGAGGACGCGCTTGGTGTCGACCTGTTTGGGCAGCGGAAGCTGGATCAAAATGCCGTCGACGTCGTTGTCGCGATTGAGATCCTCGACGATGCTGAGCATGTCGAGCGTGGAGACGGTGGAGGGAGGAGTGATGAGGCCGCTGGACATGCCGAGTTGCTCGCAGGCGGCGATTTTGCTTTTTACATAGAGCTGGGAGGCGGGATCTTCGCCGACGAGAACGGCGGCGAGGCCGGGGCGGATGCCGCCGGAAGTGAGGATGGAGATTTCGTCCTTGAGCTCGGCGAAGATCTGGTCGCGGATTTTGATGCCGTCGAGGATGCGTGCGGTCATGCGGGGCTCACTTTCGCAAGAGGGGAAGTTGAAGAGGAAGAATAGCATACGAGGGGAGCAAGGAGATTTTGCGGGCGATTCCCAAATTGGAAAATGGAGAAACGGGGAAAAATGCACCCTCCGTTGGCACGAAAAGAGTGCGCAAGAATAAGATAACAAAAGAGATAACTGGCTGCCGTGGTCCAAAAGAGTGCGTAAGAAGAAGGAAGTAAAGGAGATAGAGGAAATAAAGGAGGTAAAGGAAAGGGCTGGCCGGCCTTGCGGCGAAAATTGATGCGCTTGGAATGAGCTGGGAACTCCACCCCCCTGAATTTTACAAGTGTTGCATCTAAAGGAGTTAGATTTTGCGTAAGTCTTTTAGATGCAACACTTGTGGGATGGTTTGTAAGTGTTGCATCCAAAGAGGTTGCTGGCGTGGTTCCAAGGTTCTTAGCTCGCTTAGAAGGCGCGAGCGGGCGGGGCAAACGACGGGCGCAGGGGTTCAAAGAGAAGAGGTTGACTGTCGACAGTTGAATGTCGAAAGGCCGAAACACGTTGGGACGGCAGGGTAGGGGATGAGCCGCGAGGTTCGCCCCGACCCGGTCGGGGTAAACGACGTTCGCGGAGAGGAGGGGCCGAGGATGTGGGTTGGGATACACGCGAAAGAATAGCACGCCGGTATGGATTGGTTAAGAGATTTACAGGGAAATGGCGGAATGAGGGGTTGGATGGTGGAGAAGGAGGAGTTAACGGCGCGTCCCTTTTAGTGGGTGAGGCTAGGAACGCCAAGAAACGTCTTGTCTCTACCCGGTTCGAATGGGTTCGGGCATTACAACGAATTCGAGGCAGAAGAAAAGTCAAAACCCGCACCCTTTGAAAACCAAAAGGGTGCGGCACCCCCGCCGTGCTCTCGCGATCATTCTGGTGGCCAGCCCACGCGCCGGCACGCCGCACTGCATCTGCCACCGTCGCGATGAATATCCGAATGGTATACTTCCCGCGCGTGTCGCAAGAAACGAAATTCCATGGTCCACCCGCCAACATCCTATCAAGGAGTCTCCCCATGCCCCGACTTCGATTGATTCTGCCTCTTGTGTTTTCTCTCTTGCTGGCAAATATGAAAAAAGTAGCCATGCTTTGCGCTTTGGGACTCGTAGCTGTGTGGGCGCTCAATGGCCAACAAAACGTGACTTGCGCGCTAGCATCCAAGTGGACGCCGGAATTTCAGCAGAGATATCATGTGCAAGAGGTCGATTACCATTTCCTGGGATTGGACAAATTGACCGATACGCAGGCTGCCCTAGTGACGACTCTCTCTAACTCTGCGGTCTACGTGGGCTGCCAACGGAAGAAAGGGGACGACTACTCCAAAGTTAGGATTTTCGTTGACGCTGTCTCCGACTCGCCTGCAGTCACTCACGCGCTTATCGAACGAGTGGCAAGAAATCCATTCGTCCAGATCGTCTACTCTTGGAAAGAAGCTGACTTGGTCTTTCACGTTTACAGTACCCAAAGACAGAGCGGGTCAGAGTATTTTGTCGCCGTCACGGCGTCCATCCCCGCCCTGTGGACTGCTCGTCCTGACGCTCCGCTTGAGTATTACATGGGGAACAACACTACCACTGAAGCTGGTGCGACTCCAGAGGCAGCCGTTGGGCGAGTTTACGAAATGGTGCTTTATCCCCAAATCGAGACCGTGCACAAGACACTTTCGGATTTTGAGAAGGATGGAAAAACCATGGTTCTGTTGCCACAGTAGATAGCGCCACGTTCACTCGACATCTCATCCGATAACAATGCCCGACCCCATTAAGGAACGCGGATCTACAAATAATGGCCGCCATCGCTTAAAAGGGCCGCCAGGGAATATGGAGCGAGTGGTATTCTGTTTGCATATGGCGCCACGAAATATGGATTGAGAGAGAGTAACTATTTGCCATGCATTAGCTTTTCGACGAGCCCAAGTTATCCAGATGGTGGACAGATCGCTGGAGGCAGGATGAAAGACGTGTCTGGGATTTTGCATTTCAGCGAGGCGCTGGATGATTTGCTGTTTCTTTCGGAGTCCGAAAGGAAACAGCAGCTGGACCAGTTGCGGCGGATCGTCTCAGGTCAATAAGGCCGGGTGCCCAACGCGGCGTTTTTCTACCTGGGTGTCGGCCTTAGGGCCGGGGAATTTCCAGTTGTTTGCAGATGGCCCGAACCGTCCCTTCTTTGATTTCGCGATGGCGCGGGACGCTGGCGATCTTGTGCGTGGTAGGGTTGAACCAAATGCTATGGGCGCCACCTTCGCGATACAAAACGCAACCTTGCTGGCGCAGATGGCGTTCCAATTCCGCGAGTTTCATGCTTCCGCTATTTCGAAAACCTCGCGCACCGCGTGTGGGGAAAGGCCTTTCTCCGCAAGCTCGCGCTGGCACTGCAGCGCCAGCTTGAACGCGTCCGCCAGATTCGCTTTGGCCTCTTCGATGGTTTCGCCTTGCGAAATCGCGGCGGGGAACTCTTCCACAAAACAGGTGTAGCCGCCCTCTTTGGCGGGTTCAAAAACGGCGGTCAGTTTCATGCCCGTAGATTATCACAGCTGCGAATGGCTTGCGGCCGTGGCGACGGCGCGGAGGGCGGTTGGGGCGGTGCTTAGACTGACCCAGAGCGAAATTATGGGTCGGGCATCCCCTCGTGTTTTATGAGCCGAGCGTCATGCGTGGCTGCCTTGGCTTATCGATCAGCCGTGGGAAAGCAGAGCAGGATTTTCTCCGGGCCACCCACCCGTTACCGGAGGCCGGGCACTCATCGCATAGGAGCGGGGAGTGCGTAGAATAGGAAGAGGGGAAATTGGACGCATGAAACTGAAATTGCCGGAGGGAACGTTTGGGGCGTATTTGTTTGATTGCGACGGGACGATTGCGGATTCGATGCCGCTGCACTATATCGCGTGGAAGAAGGCGCTGAGTGAACAAAATTGTCCATTCGATGAGGAGCTTTTTTATGAATGGGGCGGGATGCCGATTGCGGAGATTATATCCACGCTAAATAAAAAGCACGGATTGAAGATGCCGGTGGAGAAGGTGGCGGAGCGGAAGGAGAGCATTTATTACGAGCTGCTGCCGGAGCTGAAAGTTGTGCCGGAGGTGTTGGAGCATATCGAGGCGCAGCATGGGCGGATACCGTTTGCGGTGGTGTCGGGGAGCACGAGGGAATCGGTGACGGCATCGCTGGAGACGCTGAAGCTGCTGGATCGATTTGACGCCATGGTTTGCGCGGGGGACTACACGAAGAGCAAGCCCGATCCGGAGCCGTTTTTGCTGGCGGCGGAGCGGCTGGGAGTGGCGCCGGAAGCGTGCCTGGTTTTTGAAGATACGGAGATGGGGATACAGGCAGCGAGGGCGGCGGGGATGGCGTCGGTGAGGGTGCCACCGCCGTGGGAGCGAACGTCGGTTTCGCAGAAGGACGCGGATTGAGGACCGGAGCGAATTCACCAGCGGAAGGGAAGCAAGGCGATGGGATTGTTTGATTTTGGGGACCGGAGAGAGCTAGAGAAAAAGGCGAAGGCGGAGGGGCGGCTTCCGCCGGGTCAGTCGCTGACGCTGAAGTGGCCGGTGCTGCATGCGGGGAGCGTGCCGCATTTTGATGCGGCGAGGTGGGACTTCAAGATCTCGGGATTGGTGGAAGAGCCGGTGCGGCTGAGTTGGGAGGAGTTTCGGGCGCTGCCGCAGACGGAGGTGACGTCGGATTTTCATTGCGTGACGCGCTGGAGCCGGCTGGATAACCGGTGGAAGGGCGTGCTGTTCACGGACGTGATGAAGGTGGTGAAAATGAAGCCGGGTGCGGAGTTTGCGCTGGTGCTGGCGGAAGAGGGCTATACGGCGAATGTGCCGCTGGCGGATTTGCTGCGGCCGGAAGTGCTGTTTACATTTGAGCATGACGGCACAGCATTGACGGGGGAGCATGGAGGGCCGCTGCGATTGATCGTGCCGCATTTATATGCGTGGAAGAGTGTGAAGTGGGTGCGGGGATTTACGCTGCTGGATCACGAGCAATTGGGATTTTGGGAGCGGAATGGGTATCACGAATATGGAGATCCGTGGAGGGAGCAGAGGTATTCGGGACGGTGAAGGCTTCCTGCAATTGCAGAGCCCAAACTTACTTGCGAGATTTGATTCAAATGAAATCACCACATGGGAAGATTCCATTCCTTACTCAGCGTGTCAGGTATTTTTTCGGAGCATCCGGATAGACGCGTCTCTTGGACCTCGTCAACGAAATATGCGCCGTTTCTCTCCGAAACAACGATATAGAGCGATTCATCTGCGATAGAGGGATTTTGTTGCCTGTCTATTGAAAGCTCTATTAGCCACCGGGAGTCAGAACCCTCCTTGCTTTGGCATAAGTTTATGGATTCCAGTTCAGTCGAATCGAAAGCAACCTTATTTAGGAGCGAATGCCAGTGTTGAATTTCCCGCTGCTTCGATGGACTGCTCCATTGCGAGGCTTCGGCCCAATCCAATTGACTCCATTCGTCCAAGAAATCATCAGGGCTAAGAGCCAGCGGTTGTATGCGCCGGACCTTCTTGCTCTCGATCTCATAACGAGCAATGGATACGCCAGCCGCCCCGTCGAGATGGCGCTCCTTACCGCGTGTCAGCGCGGCCCAATTAGTTTCCGATCGGAGACGAAAGGGAGGCTGGAACTTTGAGTTGATTGGCTCCGAAAGGCTCAAAAGGACGAGTGGTTCATCGGCAGTGCGGCCTGGACGCAAGACCTTGTATCGAATCCTTGGAGGCGCTCCCCGGCAGGAAGGTGGCGCATGGGCAATGGCTAGAAACCACCCGCCGTCCGAGTCGGGAGGAGACATCTCATATTGCATGCCACTTTCCGTTGAATTGCCCACCGCGTCGAAATCAGCATCAGTCGCCAGTACCAACTTCCATTGCCGGGACCGACCCTGAAAGACATACACTGCAGAGTCAGGGTCGCTGCTGCCACAAGGAATCCACAGCTGCGTAGATACCACGAGAATCCCCGGATCGTATCCTAGTTTCCAATCGAACTTGATCTGAGTGATTTCACCGTAAGCATTCCATTTGTTATCGGGCACTTCATTCCAACCAGCGGTCCGGAGCGCCGCGTAGATCTCTTCTTCGCTTGGGACTGCCTGAAGAGATTTGTTATTTAGCGTATTTACTATCAAGGCTCGAAGTTGGAGATTCAGCTGCCGAAGCAAGCCTGGAACCTGCGGTGGCGGGCCCGCGCGGAGGCCATCAAGTTTGGGAACCTCAATTTTGCGAAGTTCTGAAATGGTTTTTACTGCTTCGTGCGCAGGTGCAGACGCCTCTTGCGCAGGAAGAGATGCGCAAGACAAGATGACCAGGGTAACGGTAAGTACTAATCGCGACATCGGTCTTATTGTAAAAATGGATGTTACCACGAGGCTGTTCGGTTGTTAAGAGAGGCACCTAGGAACTGAGCTCTGAAAGGCGCATATGCATTCGGTAAGGAGAAGAACCAGGGTTGGTCCTGTTTGTGAAGCGGATGCTTCGTGTCCGAATAATAGAAGATGTGGATGATTCGGTACTATTGCCATCGTTCGTCCTGATTGCTATATTTCGGCCTCCCAAGCCCACATCATCCAAAAAGCTGACCGGCCCAACGTTGGCGATGAAGTTCGCAAGTTCCATGTATACACCGGAGTCTCGCACAGAGGCTCTCGGTCAATGGAGATCAACATGAAAAGCAATTCCTCGATGGTTTGCAGGCGTGCGTTGTTGTGCTTAGTTGTGTTTTTGCTGCCCGGCATATCTGCTAAGGCGGCACAACTTGTGGTGGACGACGACAAAGTAGAGTGTCCAAAGGCGGGATTTACGCACATTCAAGATGCGATCAATGCGGCGTCGCCGGGCGATCGTATACGCGTCTGCAAGGGCACTTATGTGGAGCAGCTTACGATCACCAAGGCGCTGAGCATCGATGCCGACAGCGGAGCTGTGCTGATGCCAAGCGCGATGCAACAGAACACGACGAGTCTTTTCGATGCAGCTCCCATTGCCACCGCGGTGCTGGTGGAAAATGCGACCAATGTTTCGTTGAGAGGCCTGACGGTGGACGGAGCGAATAACGGAATCGCGGAGTGCGCGCCGGACCTGGAAGGGATTACATTTCAAAATGCGTCGGGAAGCGTTGAAAGAGTTGCGATTCGGAATTTCAAACTGGGCGCGGGACTTGGAGGATGCCAGTCCGGCACGGGCATCTTCGTACAGAGCGGCGGGGGCAACATTTCGCGTGTGGAGATCGAAGATTGCACGATTCACGACTACCAAAAGAATGGAATCACCGCCAATGAAATCGGCACCAAGGCGTTTGTGCGGCACAACGTGGTTACGGGAATCGGGCCGACTTCGGGCGCGGCGCAGAATGGCATACAAATTGGATTTGGGGCGGGCGGCGCGATTTCGCGGAATGTGGTGACGAACGATTTGTGGTCGCCGTGCACCGCGGCGGCGACGTGCCAGACGGTCGCAACGAATATTCTTGTGACGCAATCCGATGGAGTGGAAATCTCCGGCAACAAGGCGGGGATCAGCCAAGTGGCCATTTTTGTGGATGGAAATGGGGCGGAGGTGGAAGGAAACGAAACGTTTGCGACCAGCGTGTTCGACGGAATTCGCGTGGAAGGCAATCAGGCGGAGGTCCGGCGCAATCTCGTTTTTAATGGAGCGGAATCCGGCATCTTTATTTTGGGGAATAACAACGTGGTGGAAGACAACGTCATCACGGAAGCGCCGATCGGGATTTTCAAGGACACGAGTTCGATGGGGAGTTTGATCGCGATGAACCGTTTCTTCGATACGCCGATTGCGGTGCAGGATCCGGCTTCGGCGGGGCTGGCGAAAATAATCCAGCCAAAGCGCTGAGTGGACGACGCCGATGAGGGGATGGAAAGCGCCTGAAGGGCGGTTGACTCTATACCCGGGTATAGGGTTTAGAATGTGCTTATGCGGATCGGCGAAGTGGCGGCGAAGGCCGGGGTGAATATACAGACGATACGGTTTTACGAGCGGCGGAGGCTGTTGCGGGAGCCGGGGCGGACGGCGTCTGGGTACCGGGATTACAACCGTGCGGACCTGGAGAGCGTGGTGTTCATCAAGTGGTGCCAGCAGCTGGGATTCACGCTGAAAGAAGTGAAGCAGCTTTTGCCGCTGCACACGGTGATTGCGGGAATGCCAGCGGCGCGCGGGAGGCACCAATCGCGGGAGTTGCATTCGATTGTCGCGATGGCGGAAGAGAAGCTGGTGGCGGTGAACGAGAAGATTCGGTCGCTGAAGATGATGGGGAAGCAATTGACGTCGGCGATTGAGAAATTGCGGTGTGAGCCGGGGCCGGTGTGTCCGGCGTCGAAACCGCAGCAGGATTCGTGTACGGCAGCAAGCAGCGCCTCTTCAAATAAAGTATGTCCTGCAGCAGGTCCAAGAAAAACCAACTGACACCTTAGATTCTTTTCAGATACAAGCCGGGCTGCGGTGCAAATTCCTTGATAGCTCTGCAGTGTGCCGGAAGACATGCGCCAGTAAACCATTCGAGCGGGGTAGGAAACTCTACGAGATGCCCAACTCTTGGTTCAGGAAGCCGACGAGGTGTTTCCAGGCCAGGTAGTAAATGATGAGAGCGGCAGGAATTCCGAAGGGGAGCAGGTGAAAGATGAAAGAGGGGATCGAAAAATCGAGAAGGCGCGAGATGCCGTAGCCTGCTGGACCCAGTATAAAAGGAAGAAGTCCGCCAAAGAGCCCGAGAGGGACGTTGCGGCGCGCTAGAGTGGCAGTGTAGATGACGTTCCACAGACCCCAGAGATTGGGAACGGCGGCCATGGGGAAAACGATGATGCGCTCCATGGGAACGGGAATATTGTAGACGTAACGCAACACGGTGTAACCGGTCATGGCGACGAGCAGGAGGACGGTAGGGACGGCGATACCAGCGAGATAGGCGCGCAGATAGGGATGTTTGTTCATGAGGTTCCTTCCTTACAAGTGATAGAGCAAAGCCGGAATCATTCCGGGAAAAAAGAAAAAGATGGCGGTGGCGGCGGCGAGCAAGGCCCAGTCCCACCATGGGACGCGGACTGGAGGGACTTCGAGACGGTGCAACATCGCGGGCCAGAGGTCGCGGCGGAGAGTGGTATCTTCGAAGGGCGGCAGGGAGTCTTTGAGTAATTTCTTGAGTTCTTTTTCTTCGTTGGCTTTCATGCGTGGACACCTGCTTGTTGGAGTTTTTTGCGGAGGAGGCGAACTCCGCGAAAGACGCGGACTTTTACCGCGTTTTCGGAGATGCCGAGCGAATCGGCGATTTGTGCGTAGGGCTCTTCTTCGATGAAGGCGAGAAGGATCACGACGCGGAGGCGCGGGGGAAGAGTGGAAATGGCTTGATGAATGGAGCGGCGCGTTTCGGCGTTCACAACTTTGTCCGGCTGGCGCGCAGCGGAAATGTCGTCGGGAAGAGGGACTTCGCGGCGCGAGCGGCGGAGGTGGTCGAGCGCGGCGTTGGTGGCGATGCGGCGCAGCCAGGCGCCGAAGTTGCCTTCCACGCTGAAGCGCGCGTGAGCTTTGTGTATGCGCCAGAATGTTTCCACGGTTAAATCCTCCGCAGTGGCGGGGTCGCGCACGATGCGCACGATCCAGCGGTAGACGTCGCCCTGGTATTGACGGAAAAGCGATTCGAAGGCGTCGAGATCCCCGGCCGCGAATCGTTCCAGCAATTCCATTGGCACGCTCTATCTTTACTTACTGCAAAGTGGCGCGCGAGGTTACAGGAAATTTTGAGCCGGCTTGAGTTCCAGTGCCGAGCGTGGCCCCGAAATTGGAATGGCGGGAAACTGAGGCTTTGGGCCTACGAGAGTTCATCGACCAGGAATCTCCACTTCGTTGTAGGTGCCCGGTTCTGCGGCATTTACGGCAGCTACGACACGCTCGACGTGCTGGCGCAGTATTGGCCATTGGGCGTTGCCCAGCACGACGATCGCAATGGCGCGCTTCGAGAGATTTTGTTGATGGCGGATGTTTTTGTCGGTGGTCAGAAGTACTTCAAAAGAGGCTTCCTCTGCGGCCCGCAACAATTCGCCGTTGCTCAGCGTGTCCCAACCAAGATCTTTCGTCTTTTTGACCGTGTGGCCGGTGAGAAATAACCGGAGAGGCGCGGGCGTACCGTGGTCAAAGAGAATCAGCATCTAGGCGCGAACTGGAGCTTCGAGACTGCGCGCGGCAAAATCCAGGACGGCAGTAATTTGTTCTCGCGTCAAGTCGAACCACTCCATAATTTCTTCTATGCTGGCGCCCGCTTCGAGATTCTCGAAGACTATCGCGACCGGCATGCGCGTGTCACGGAAGACCCAGGCGCCGCTGACCTTTCCCGGGATGCTTTCGACCGCAGGGCATTGTGACCAATCCAGCGCTGGCATAAAGCACTCACCTTCAGATTATCGTACACCCGTTCAAGGGACGCTAAAAGGACGGGAAGAAGGCCTAGGGTCCATACGCCCCCTCTCGTGCCCGCTGGCGTTCGAGCAATTCCATGCAGTGTCCTCTATTTGGTCCAACGGATCGAGTGCTGCGAGGTTAAATTTTCTGCGGGGTGAAGAGGAAGGGGAATTCTGTCTGTAG
>Ga0210407_10001720_pt1 | contig 19917 bp, 19 predicted proteins | sample IncBWC27MmetaG_FD_150860 | JGI IMG/M metagenome (GOLD analysis project Ga0210407, IMG submission 150860) | Forest soil microbial communities from Barre Woods Harvard Forest LTER site, Petersham, Massachusetts, United States - Inc-BW-C-27-M | ecosystem: Environmental > Terrestrial > Soil >... | reverse complement strand
ATTGTTCGCGCGAGGGGTTGTTCATCCCCTTACGATCCGCCTTTACCAGGAGGAACCCGGAATGAGACTTCGAACCTTACTCGCCGCAGCGGCACTGACGGCACTTTTCGGGGCTGCGCCGGCGATTGCGGGACCGCATGATCACGATGGTGATTGGGACGAGCATCACGAGTGGCGCGACCAGAGGTGGTGGCACGATAATCATCCTGAATGGATCCGCGAGCATCATCCCGAATGGTTCAGAGATCACCCCGATTGGCGTCCGATAGCAGAAGGGCCGCACGGAGATGGCGATTGGGACGACCATCATGTGTGGCATGACGACGACTGGTGGCATGCAAACCATCCCGCATGGGTCGTGGAGCATCATCCCGATTGGGTGAGGCGTCATCCCGATTGGCGTGCCGTAGCAGAAGGGCCGCACGGCGATGGTGATTGGGACGATCATCATGTGTGGCGCGACCGCGACTGGTGGTGGAGACATCATCCGGACTGGGTCCGTGAGCATCATCCGCACTGGCATGAGCATTAAAGCGGTTTAGTACGTTTGGATTGCACGAGCGCGAAATTATGAAAGACGCGCAGACTCGTCGTGCCGTGATGCCGAGAGCGAGCCGGCCAGTGATGCCCGGCTACGGAATCGTCGACGCGAACTCCGGAAAGGGATTGTTGCCGTGGGATTGGGCCGTCGAGCGCCTGACCAAGTCGCGCAACTACTGGGTGTCCACGACGTGGCCCGACGGCCGTCCCCATTGCGTGCCGGTGTGGGGCGTATGGCTCGACGATGCGTTCTACTTCAGCAGCGGCGAGCGCTCGCGCAAGGCGCGCAATCTCGCCGCGAATCCACGCTGCGTCATATGCCCCGAGAATGGCGACGAGGCGATCTCGCTCGAAGGCGTCGCGGAGACGGTTTCGGACGACGAGACGATCGTTAAATTCGTCGAGGCGTACAATCCCAAGTACGACTGGCATGCCACCCCGGAGGAGATGAAGAAGATGGGACTGTTGTTCGCGGTTCGTCCGCGCAAGGTGCTCGCATTCAACGACGCGCCGGGGGACTTCCAGACCACCGCGACGCGATGGGAGTTTGATTGACCGCCGTCAGCGCGCGTGCGAGCGCGCCTGTTCGCCGCGTCGAGTCCCGCGCGCGCTGCGCAGGCTCGACAGCGCGCGATGGCGGCGCATCTGGTGGCGCCGCGACGGGAGATCGCGGATCGTCATAATCGCGAGCTGCGCGAGCAGACGATGCGGCTCGAGGCCGAGCGCGTCGCAAAGATTCTCGAAGCTGAAGATACCCGCGGGTCCCGCGCCGTCCCGGCTTTGAAACCAGTCTTTGACCTCGATGAATTCGCGCCGGTGCTGGCGTTCGTCCGCGCCGACATTGCGCAGGTAGCATCGAATCGCGTCCTCGAGAACGGCCATCAACAGCTTCATCTCGCCTTCGAGCGCGTTATTCCGGCGGACCAGGTCGGCGTATTGCGCGGGCATCAGCACTCCCGCGTCGAGCGTCTTTTCCACGTGCCAATTCTGGCGAAATTATGTTGCGGGAGAATTAATTCTGAAGACGCGCCGGATGAAATTACATCATCTGGCGGACGCTCAGGATCACTTCGAGCAGAATCAAAAGCACCACCACGACTTCGAGCAACACCAGCCGGCGGTCGCGCGCAACGTCCAGCACCAGGACCAGCGACTCCTGGATGCTCTGCAGCTTGCTGGCGAGCGCCGCGTAGCGATCGACGAGATCGAACTCATCGCGCAGCTCGTCGTAGATTCGATCCATCGCGGGGTCCTCCCACGCCGCATCAGGCTTGTCGAGCAGGTGCAATACGGCAAGGACCTCGGTGCGGGTGGAAATCGCCTCGCCGATAAATCGATGCATCGGCTTGACCCGAAACGCAACGGTACCGCGCGTCTCGAGGCGCTCGACCAGCCTCGCGGTGCGGACGAAAAGCTGCTCGACGATTTGCTCGTAGTATTCCATCGCGGCACTCTGCGCGACGATCAGCGCAACGATCCCCGCGCGCGCCGGAGTGAGCTTGTCGACTCGGAGCATCCCGTTGGAAATGCCGATTGGCGCATCGGCGTCCTCGATCACCGAGTATTCCTCGCGGATGACCTTGGTCGTCAGCTTGGGCAAGGCCTGGGTCAAGCGTGCGAGCACGCGGTCGCGATGCTCCGCGGGAACGTCGTGGGTGACGATCGCACCGAACGGAAATATGTAGAGGCCGCCGTCGGGCTCGATTGGCACGAACAGTTCGAGCGGCGTGCTGCGCGCCTCGGGAAACGAGCGCGTCATTTGGCGCAGCGAGAAATTTTCCTCGAACGCGGCCGCGTAAAATTGATGAGTCCGGCTCGGCAAACCAACTCTCCCGACGTGGTAGTGAACTACTTTGAATCTGGCGCCAGCAAAACTATCAAGAAGAAAAAAGCCACAGAACAGATAATTCCAAGCCACCACGGGCTGAACGGGATAGGGAATAAAATCAAAATCACGATAGCCCACCAAGGCCAACCTGTTTTCGTTTTCTTTGTAGGATCCATTTTCAATGCGGGCTCCCGACGCTTCTCCCTCGACAGTCTCTTATCTATCTGCCAATAGTTTCAGCCCTATGCCAACCTGGAAAGCGGTGCCGATTCGGGCTGCCGCATTGTCTGCTGCTCAGCTCCTGATATGCATGGTGCTAATCGGGCATCTCGTCGCGCCGGCAACCGCTGAAGAGTTTTCGCCTACTCCGGTAAAATCCGCGACGGCCGCAGACTCTGCGTTCCGTGCGCAAGCCGCGGCGTTCGTCGAAGCGGAGTTGCGACTGTATCCGGAGCGAGCGACGCGGCTGGGAGACCATCGTTTCGATAATCAGCTGAGCGACCTTTCTGCAAGCGGGTTCGATCACGCGGTCGTTCACGCTCGAAAATGGTTGAAGGAATTTCGCGGCGACGACCCCGGCGCGCTGTCTCCGGCAAATGAAGCGGATCGCGAGTGGCTGATTGCGCAGGCCGACGGCGAGCTGCTCAGAATCGAACAGCTTCGCACCTACCAGCGCGACCCCGGGGTCTATATGCCTACAGCGCCGGTAAACAGCCTGATAAAGCGCGACTTCGCGCCGCTGGCGTCGAGGATGAACTCGGTGACTGCGCGTGAGGTTGCGGCGCTCAAGAATTTCGTCGAGGCGCGGCGCAATCTGAGCCCATCACTGACGCCAAAGATTGCGGTCGATATCGCGCTTCAGGAGATGCCGGCGACGATCGCATTTTTCAACAGCGATGTGCCGGCCGCATTCGCGAAGGTAGCCGATGGTCCCGACAAGCGGGCGTTCGCGCGCGCAAATGCGAACCTCGTCGCAGCGATCGAGGATTACTCGCGATGGCTCAAGAACGATCTGATGCCAAAGGCGGCGGGCGACTACGCGATCGGCGCCGACGCGTATCGGCGGATGCTCAACGATGCCGACATGGTCGATATTCCGCTCGGTCATCTTGAGGAGGTGGGTGAGCAGGAACTCAAGCGGCTGCACGACGAATTCAAAAAGACGGCGGCTCTGATCGATCCGAATCATTCGCCCGCCGAAGTGATGAAGTCGCTCAGCAGCGTGCATCCCGACTCGGCGCACGTGCTGACAACCGTTGCAGACGGTCTCGCGGACATTCGCGCTTACGTGATCGCGCATCATATCGCGACAGTGCCGTCGGACGTGATGCCGATGGTGCGAGAGACGCCGCCGTACATGCGCGCGACCACGTTCGCGTCGATGGATTCGCCGGGGCCGTTCGAGAAGACGACCGAGGCGTTCTACTACGTCACGCTCCCAGAGCCATCGTGGCCCGATCAGAAAAAAGAGCAGTTGCTCACGTTCTATTCGCCGACAAATATCTCAGACACCTCGGTTCACGAAGTGTACCCGGGGCATTACGTGCAGTTCCTCAACAACCGGCACAACCCGGATCTCGTACGCCTGATTTACGGCTCGGGCGCGGACATCGAGGGCTGGGGATTGTATTGCGAACAGATGATGCTCGACGAAGGATTGCACGGCGCCGATCCGAAGTACAGGCTGGCGCAGTTGCACGCGGCGCTGATGCGCGCGTGCCGGTACATCGTCGGAATCCGGATGCATACGCAGCACATGACGGTGGACCAGGCGGCGAAATTTTTCGAAGACAACGGATACCAGACGCCGCACAACGCGATGGTCGAGGCGCTGCGCGGCACCGACGACCCCGGCTACCTTCGCTACCAGCTAGGCAAGTTGATGATCCTGAAGCTGCGCGAGGACGTTCGCGCACAGCAGGGCAAGTCGTTCGATCTCGGCAAATTTCACGACGCTTTTCTGCAGCAGGGCGCGATTCCGATCAAGTTGATCCGCCGCGCGATGCTCGGCAGCGACGGCCCCCTGCTCTAGCGCACGGAGACCGCTCGCATCAGGGTCAATACTCCGACGATCAGCAGCACGCTGCTGAAGTACAAGCGCGCGTGACGTTCTGAGGGCAGCATCTGGGCGAGGCGCGGACCGATCTGTCCGCCGATTACGACTGCGGGAATCGCCCAGATCGTTATCGCGACGATGTGCGGCAAGTCGAGGCGAAGCTCTGCGATCAGCGACGGACGGATGCGGCCGATCGTTGCCGCGGTACTCGTGAAAAAGATGATCATCACCAGCGAGCCGATTGCCGTGCCCGGTGAGCTACTAGATCGATGGCGCAATACTGAGGGCATCGCGAGAATGCCGATGCCGATCGAGATGAGACCGGTCATCGCGCCGCCGATAATCGCGATCGATGCGGGGACGCGGTCGTGACGGTCGGCGGGGGCGCTCATGCCGAGTGCGCGGGCGCCGATCACCACGCTGTACACAATCAGAAACGCGCCGAAGAGTGCGATCAGCAGAGCTTGATTGAAAAATGCCGATGCCCATCCACCGGCGATCGCGGCGGGAATCGCGAACATCAGGTAGCGGCGCACAAGTGGGCCGTCGCAGGTGCGATCGCGCCAGTTGCGGATGAGGCCGCTGCCGAATCCAAACAGCATCGTGAGCAGGCCGAGCCAAAACGCGAGCGGCGCGTCGAGCTTGAGCCAAAGCAGATAGACGGGCACCCACAAGGTCGCGCCCGACACGCCCGCGGACATCACGAGCGCGCCGATCGCGATGCCGACGGGAAGCAGGAACCAGTAGTGGAGCAAAAACGTTTCGATTCAGTGAGGCGCGGATTCTAGAGCGACGCCTTGATTGGGCGGCCCGCGATCACCTCGTCGATGAGGCCGTACTCGACGGCCTGCGCCGCGGACATGAAGTTGTCGCGGTCGGTGTCCTTCTCGATCTTCTTAACGTTCTGGCCGGTGTGATGGGCCAGGATCTCGTTCAGTATCTCGCGCAGACGAAGAGCCTCGCGCGCGTGAATCTCGATGTCGCTCGCCTGCCCTTCGAATCCACCGGAGACCTGATGAATCAGAATCCGCGAATGCGGCAGCGAGTAGCGCCTGCCCTTGGCGCCTGCGCAGAGCAGCAGCGAGCCCATGCTGGCGGCCTGCCCAACGCATAGCGTCGAGACCGGCGGCTTCACGAATTGCATCGTGTCGTAAATCGCGAGACCCGCGGTGACGGAACCGCCCGGCGAGTTGATGTACATATTGATCTCGCGCTCGGGATCCTCGGACTCGAGAAACAGAAGTTGCGCCGTGACCAGGTTGGCGACATCGTCAGTGACAGTTCCGCCCAGGAACACAATTCGGTCCTTGAGCAATCGCGAATAGATGTCGTAAGAGCGCTCGCCGCGGCCGGTCTGCTCGACTACATAGGGAACCAGTACACTCATGAATATCAAGGTACTATTTGGATGCGCGCCGGGGAAGTGGCGATGAGCAAAATCATATTGGCGATATTCTGGCTGTTGATTTGTGTCGGCAGCGCGGCGGCGGCTCCGCCGATGGACAAGCATTACTACTTGCCGGACGCCGCGGCGTCGAAGATCGTGTCGGTCGCGAAGGAAGGCAAGCCGGCGGCGGAAGTGATCATGCTGACGGAGGCGGTCGCGATCAAGGAGACCGGGCCGAAGGAGACCGTCGCCAAGTTCGGCGAGGTTTACGCGTTCTCGCCGACGTTCATTGCGGTCCGTCGCGACGTGCCGACAATGCTGACCTTCTGGAATCTGCAGCCGGACGATGAGCATGACTTCATGCTCGCCGCACCGGACTCGAGCGTGTTGATGCATTTGAAATTGATGCCGCTGACGAAGACCTCGTACATATTCACGTTTCATGAAGAGGGGATTTTCAACTTCTACTGCGCGGTGCATCAGCCGGAGATGAACGGGCAGATCCTCGTGCTGCCGAGAGCGGGCGCGAAGAACTAGCCGGCGGATTCGATCAGGCGGACGGCGTTGCGCAGGCGATCGACGGTGCGGCGCTTGCCGAGCACTCCGATCACTTCGTAAATCCCGGGGCTGACGGTGCCGCCGGTGATCGCGACGCGGACTGGCTGCGCGAGTTGCCCGAGCTTCAAGGTGAATCGCGCGAGCACGTCCTCGAAGACCGCTTGCGACGATGCTTCCGAGAGCTCGCCCTCGTGGGCTTCGAGTTCGTCGGCTAACGCTCGCATAGGCTCCAGAATTTCAGGCTTCAGGAACTTCCCGGCGGCTTTGGGATCGATCTCGATTTGGTCTTTCAGATAAAACGACGCGAAGTCGGCAAGCTCGGCGAGGGTTTTGGCGCGCTCGCGGAGAGTTGCGATCATACTTTCGAGCCACGCGTCGTCGCCGGGAATTGGAAAGCCGGCTTTCGCGATGAACGGCTTAACTTCGCGTGCGAGCTGGGCGAGTGGGCGTTCCTTCATGTAGTGGAAATTCAGCCAGAGCAATTTTTCAGGATTGAAAATGCCAGGCGATTTGCCGCAAGCGTCGAAGTCGAAGAACTCGACGAGCTCAGGCTTGGAGAAAATCTCCTGGTCGCCGTGCGACCATCCGAGCCGCGCGAGGTAGTTGAGCATCGCCTCGGGAAAATACCCGCCCTCGCGGTACGCACTCACCGAGGTCGCGCCGTGACGCTTTGAGAGCGGAGATCCGTCACTACCGAGCACTTGCGGCAGATGCGCGAACGCCGGCGGCGTGAACTCGAGCGCAAGCGCGATCTGAATCTGGCGCGGAGTGTTGGTCACATGGTCGTCACCGCGGACGACGTGCGTAACCTTGAAGTCCGCCTCATCGACGACGGTCGCGTAGTTGTAGGTCGGCGCACCGTCGGAACGCATGATGATCAGATCGTCAAGCTCGGCATTGTCGAAGACGGTGCGGCCGCGGACCAAGTCGTCAAGAACTGTTTCGCCCGAAAGGGGCATCGCGAAACGGATCGAGTACTTGCGTTCCGCGTTGCGGTCCGGAAGGGCAAGGTCGGCGGAAAAATCAAGCCCGCGGCATTTGCGATCGTAAACGGGCTTGCGACGCTCCTTCTGCGCCAACTTTCGTTTCGCGTCGAGTTCCTCGGCGGTGCAGAAACATGGATACGCCTTTCGCTCGCGCAGCAGAGCGCGCACGCACTCGCGATAGCGATCGGTGCGATTCGATTCAAAATAGCGCGGGTCGGGCGGGCCCTCGTCCCATTCCATGCCGAGCCATTTCAAGTCGGCGAGGATCTCTTCGAGCGATTCTTTGGTCGAGCGTTCGCGATCGGTATCGTCAATGCGAAGGATGAACTGGCCTTGCGTGTGACGCGCGTACAGATACGCGAACAGACCCGAGCGGACGTTGCCGATATGCAGCGAGCCGGTCGGGCTCGGCGCGAAACGAGTGCGGACCGCGAGAGTCATTCCCATTCGATGGTCGCGGGCGGCTTGGAGGTGATGTCGTAAACAACGCGGTTGACGCCTTTGACTTCGTTGGTGATTCGGCTCGACACGCGCGCGAGGAAATCCGGGTCTAGCCGCGCCCAGTCGGCGGTCATCCCGTCGAGCGATTCGACCGCGCGAATCGCGATCACGCTTTCGTAGCTGCGCCCGTCGCCCATCACGCCCACGGTTTTGAGCGGCAGCAGCACGGCGAACGCCTGCCACAGTTTGAGTCCGAAGCCGGCGGCGGAAGTTTCTTCCATGACGATCGCGTCGGCGCGACGCAACAGATCGAGGCGCTCGCGCGTGACCTCGCCGACGATTCGGACCGCGAGCCCCGGGCCGGGAAATGGTTCGCGATCGACGACTTCCGGCGCGAGTCCGAGTTGGCGGCCGGCCTCGCGCACCTCGTCCTTGAACAACTCGCGCAACGGCTCCACGAGCTGAAGATGCATCAGTTCGGGCAACCCGCCGACGTTGTGATGGCTCTTGATTATGGCCGACGGTCCTTTGAACGACACCGATTCGATCACGTCGGGGTAGAGCGTGCCCTGGCCGAGAAATTTCGCGTCGCCGAGCGCGCGCGCCTCTTTTTCGAAGACCTCGATAAACGTGTGCCCGATGATGCGGCGCTTCTGTTCGGGATCGAGCACGTCGGCGAGGCGTGAGAGGAAGAGATCGGACGCGTCGACCACGCGCAGGTCGAGTCCGAGTTGGCGCGCGAAGACATGCTCCATGCGCTCGCGCTCGCCCGCACGCAGCAATCCCGTATCGACAAAAACGCTCTCGAGGCGCGAGCCGATCGCGCGATGAATCAGCGCGGCGGCCACGGAAGAATCGACGCCGCCGGAAAGGCCCATCAGCACTTTGCCACTCGGGCCGACCCGGGCGCGTATCTCGGCGAGTTTGGTCTCGACGAAATTCGCCATCGTCCAGTCGCCGGGCTCGCCGCAAATGTTCAGCACGAAATTGCGCAGCACGCGGGGGCCGCACGGAGTGTGCACCACTTCAGGATGGAACTGGATGGCGCGGATGCGGCCGTCGCGAGACTTGAAGGCGGCGTAGGGCGAGTTGCCGCTATGCGCGATCGGAGTGAGCGTGTCGGGAATCGCCTCGACGCGATCGCCGTGGCTCATCCAGACGCGATGCTCGCGGCCGGCGAGCCCTTCGAAGAGCGCGTCGTCGCCATCGATGGTCAAGTTCGCGGGTCCGTATTCGCGCGCGCGCGACCCAACGCTGTTGGCGCCCATGTGCTGCGCGATCACGTAGAGGCCGTAGCAGATTCCGAGCACTGGACAGCCGAGCTGGAGCACATCGTTGGAGATATCGGGCGCGTTCTCCTCGTAGAGGCTGGCGGGTCCACCGGAAAGAATTATCCCGCGCGGATTCATCGCGCGGATTTTCTCGGGAGCGAGGTTGAACGGATGAAGCTCGCAATACACGTTGGCCTCGCGCACGCGGCGCGCGATCAACTGCGAGTATTGGCTTCCGAAATCAAGAATCAGGATCACTAATGGATTCCCGCGGCGAAACTTTGAAAGTGATCACGAAACAACCTTGAGAAAGAAATATACCGGACACTGCGCGGCGGACGAAACCGGCTCGGAGTCTCGCGTCAACAGGTGCACTATGCGCGCGCGGATTTCTTCGCCGGCCGCGGCCGGTCCGGGCGCTTGCCTCGCGTACCGGCAGGAGGACTGCCCTTCACCCACGAACGGCCGGTGCGGCGAAAATCGAGCCGCAGCGGCGTGCCGACCAGCGCCAGAGACTTGCGAAATCGCGACTCGAGGAAGCGCACATAGTGAGCCGGGATACCGCGCTCGACGTTGGTGAAGAATCGAAGGCGCGGCGGCGCGCTCGCGACCTGCGTCACGTACATCAAATTTAGCCGGCGGCGATCGACCTGCGGAGGATCCATCGCGGCGGTCGCCTCGGCGAGAGTTCGATTGAGCAGCGAAGTTTGAAACTTTGCGCGCCACGAATCGCCGGCCAGGGTCGCGGCGGGAATGATGTCGTCGACACCGTCGCCGGTGACCGCCGACGTGAAGAGCATCGTCGCATATTCGAGGAACGGGTAGCGCTCGTGCGCGTCACGGATGAACGCGGCGACCTTGCGCCCGAGCTTCGCGGCCGCGTCCCACTTGTTGCAAACGATTACCATCGCGCGATCGTTGCTGTCGGCGAGACGGGCCAGGCGCACGTCCTGATCGGTGATACCTTCGGTCGCATCGATCACCAGCAGCACAACGTCCGCGCGCCGAATCGTTTCGATCGCGCGGCCCACCGAGTGATGCTCCAGTTCGCCTTCGACTCGCGGCGGCCGGCGGATTCCGGCGGTATCGATCAACAGCACGTCTCGGCCCTTCACGGAAAGACGAACGTCGACGGGATCGCGAGTAGTGCCGGGAGTATCGTCGACGATTGCGCGATCGAAACCGGAGAGGCGGTTGAGCAGCGACGATTTTCCGACGTTGGGGCGTCCGATCAGCGCGAGTTTCAAGTCCGGTTGCGATGTGACGGCGCCGTCGCGCTCCGGAAGGCGGGCGACGATTTCATCGAGAAGCTCTTCGACACCGCGTCCGTGCGCGGCGGATATGAAAAATACTTCGTCGGCGCCAAGCTTGTAGAATTCAGCGGCCTCGGCTTCCTGTCCCGGTCGATCGATCTTATTGACCGCCATGATAAGGGGGCATCCCGTTTCGCGCACCAGCGCCAACGCTTCGCCATCGGCGTCGCTGAGCCCCATCTTGCCGTCGAAAATAAACACCACGACGTCCGCGACGCCCACCGCAGCGAGCGCCTCGCGCACGATACGTTCGGTCATTCGCTCGCGCCCACCGAGCTCGAGACCGCCGCTGTCCACGACCACGAACTCGCGCCCGCCATGAGCCGCGCGCGCGAAGTTGAGGTCGCGCGTGGTGCCGGGAATTGCGCTGGTGATCGCGCGGCCGCCCTTGGCGATTCGATTGAACAGCGTGGACTTGCCGGCGTTCGCGCGGCCGACGAAGACAACCGCGGGCAAGCCTTCGGCGGCGATCCGCCCGGCTTCGGCGCCGCCTGCGCCTGTCGCAGATGCGCGCGGCGGCGTCATAGTCCAAACTCCGCGAGCTTGCGCGGATCGCGAGTCCAGTCGCGCTCGACTTTGACCATCACCTCGAGGAACACGCGCGAGCCGAGGATTGTTTCGAGCTCGAGCCGTGCGGCGGTGCCGATCTCCTTGAGCGTGCGCCCGCCCGCTCCAATCAGCATCCCCTTGTGCGACTCGCGATCGACGACCACAGTCGCGCGAATTTTCTTAAGCTTGCGCTCCACGTCCTCTTCGAAATCCTCGACCCTTACCGCGGTCGAGAACGGAATCTCCTGGCGCATGGTGAGAAAGACTTTCTCGCGCACGATCTCTTCGGCGATCATTCGCTCGGTCTGATCGGTGTACTCGTCGGACGAAATTAGCGCCGGACTGACCGGCAGCATCCGCTTGATCGTAATGAGCAGCTCTTCGAAGTTCTCGCCGGTGCGCGCGCTGACGGGTACAATCTCGGCGCCGGGAAAGCCCTGGCTGATCTCTTCGATCATCGGGAGCAGCTGCGCGCGCGCGATTCGATCGATCTTGTTGATCACGACAATCGTGAGATGCGCGAGCGCGCGAATATCGACCAGCGCCGCGCGATCGCCGGCGTTCAGACGCTCGGCTGCCTCGACCACCGCGAGAATTACTTCGCCTTCGGCGAGCGCGCGCCGCGCCACCTGCACCATCCGCTGATTCAGCTCCTTCTTCGGTATGTGCAATCCGGGCGTATCGATCAGTAGGATCTGCGCGTCTGCATCGCTGCGGATTCCCAGGATTCGCCGACGCGTAGTTTGCGGACGCGGCGTGACGATCGCGACCTTATGCCCGACGATTCGATTGACCAGCGTGGATTTGCCGACGTTCGTGCGTCCGCCGACCGCGACAAATCCGGCGCGATGCTCACCCATTGCGCTCACCGCGCTCCTCTTCGATATGGTCGAGCGCCAGGCGCGCGGCGGCCTGCTCGCTCATTTTCTTGCTGCCGCCTTCGCCAACGCCGAGATCGCGGCCCGCGATTCTGATTCGGGTCGTGAACCGTTTTGCGTGATCGGGGCCTTCGGTTGCGATCAATTCGTACACCGGCTGCGCGCGGAAGTGGCGATACGCGATCTCCTGCAATTCGGTTTTGTAATCGCGCTCGGCCGCCGGGCCGCCGATGTCGCCGGTAAATAAACGCTCGACAACCTGCTGCGCGGGAGTCAGTCCCGAATCGGTATAGATCGCGCCGATCACCGCCTCGAACGCGGCGGCGAGGATCGAGGTCTTCTCGCGCCCGCCGCTTTTTTCTTCGCCCTTGCCGAGCCTCAGCATCTCGTTCAATTCAATCGCTTGTGCTTTCAGCGCCAGAGTGCGCGCGTTGACGATCGACGCGCGTTGTTTGGAGAGCGGCCCTTCCTTCGCGGTCGGAAACTTCCGCATCAGCAAATCCGCGATCGCAAGATCGAGGACCGCATCGCCGAGGAACTCCAGCCGCTCGTAATGATAGTCGCTGCCGACCGCCGCACTCGGATGGGTCAGCGCGGTCTCGAGCAGTTCCGCTCGCGTGAAAGTGTAACCGAGCGTGCGCTCGAGCTTGGTGCGGGAATTTTCAGGAGGCTCGGCTCGCGGCGGCGGTATCGCCTGTCCACGGCCGAACAATCTCCCCACCCAGTTGAGCCCCTTCAACGGTTGACGCCTCCACCTCGACTTCATGATTTGTCAGTTCATCGGGCCCGCAGGTCAATACCCGCACGTAGTTGCGGCTGTATCCGGTCAGTCTGCCGTCGGGTCCGCGTTCTTCAAGTAATACCTTAAGTTTGGTTCGATTGAAGCGCGCGGCGAATTCAGCCCGCTTCCGATCGCCGAGCGCGCGCACTGTCGCGGCGCGCCGCTTGATGTCGGCCGGATTCACTTTGCCTGAAAACTTCGCCGCCGTGGTTCCAGTTCTGACCGAATATGGGAAGACGTGAAAGTACGCGAGCGGAATCGCTTCAACGAAGTTGAAATATGATTCGAAGTGACGCTCGGTCTCACCGGGAAATCCCACGATCAAGTCGGTGCCGATTGCGGCGTCGGGCCACGCGCCGAGCACTCGCTCGACACGATCGCGAAAGTAGTCGCGCTGATATCGCCGCCGCATCCGCGACAAAATCTCGTCGTCGCCGGCCTGCAACGGCAGATGCAGATGCGGGCAGAACTTGGAGCTTTGCGAAATCACATCGACTATGCGGTCGCTCAACTCTTCGGGATCGAGCGAACTTAATCGCACTCGCTCGATTGGGCATCGCTCCGCGATCATTTCGAGCAGGTCGGCCAATTCGACTTGCGGGTCGAGGTCTTTGCCGTAACCGCCGAGATGAACACCGGAGAGAATTACTTCCTTGAATTCGCGCGCGTGAAGATCATCCAGCGCCGCGAGGATGCGGCGCGGCTCGACGCTTCGCGAGGTGCCGCGTGAAAACGGGACGATACAGAATGTGCAGAACTGATCGCATCCTTCCTGCAATTTCAAAAACGCGCGGGTGTGACCGTCAAGCGCGACGGCGGCCATTTCGATCGCCGCCTTTTCCTTGCGGAGGTCACTGACCATCACCCGCTCGCCTGCTCCAGAAGCCACTGCTCGCTCGAGGTCGTCGAGCCTGCCGAGTCCAACGACTGCGTCGACCTCGCGCGCCGCGGCAAGCACGTCGGGACTCGCCTGTGCGAGGCATCCGGTCATCACGACTCGAGCAGTCGGATTGAGGCGTCGCGCCCGCCGCGCGATTCTCAAGCTCTCGGAATCTGCGCGGTCGGTCACGGTGCAGGTATTGACTATATAGACGTCGGCTTGCTGATCGAATTCGCGGCGTTCCATCCCGCGCGCACGCAGGCGCGATTCGATAATCGCCGAATCGTACTGATTGACCTTGCATCCGAGCGTTGCGATTGCGAAACGGGTTGCCATTGCGATTGTCAGTCCGCCCCGAGCGCGCGCTCGATAAATCCGCCGCCGAGCACTTCGTCTCCGCGGTAAAAGACACACGCTTGCCCCGGAGTCACCGCAGGGCCGCTTGCGATGAAGCGGACTTCGGCGTGCCGCGACGAATCGACTCGCATCATCGCAGGGATCGCGGGATGCCGATAGCGAATCTTCACTTCGACCGGCACTTCCGCGCCCGATGCAAGCGAGTCATCAACCAGGCTCACGCGCTCGGCAGTTAGTCCGGGTGCGTCGAGAAATTCGCGCGGCGCCACTACGACCTCGCCCGACTGGGGCCGAATCTCACGCACGTAGAGCCGCTCGCCGGTTGCGATGCCGAGGCCGCGGCGCTGACCGACGGTGAAGCGATGCACTCCGGCGTGTTCGGCAAGGCGGTTTCCCGCGCTATCGATAATCGCGCCAGCACGAATTTGTTCCGGCGCGCTTGCACGTTCGACGAATCGCGCGTAGTCGCCGTCGGGCACAAAGCATATTTCCTGGCTCTCGGCCTTGTCCGCATTGGCGAGGCCCAACGCGCGCGCCCGGGCGCGAACTTCAGTCTTGGTGATCGCACCGAGCGGAAACAGCGTGCGCGCGAGTTCGGCCCGTCCGAGTGTGAAGAGAAAATACGACTGATCCTTGGAATTGTCGGCGGCGCGCAGCAGATGGAAGCGGCCGTCGGGGCCGTTCTCGATTCGGGCGTAATGTCCAGTCGCGACGAAATCAGCCTGGAGCGCATTCGCGCGGCTCCACAAGCGATCGAACTTGATTTCGCGATTGCACATCACGCACGGATTCGGAGTGCGCCCGCCGATATATTCCGAGACGAAGTTGTCGACCACGCGAGCGGCGAAATCTGCGCGCAGATCGATGACGTAGAACGGAAAGTCCATCCGCTCCGCGACGCGGCGCGCGTCTTCGAAATCGTCATGCGAGCAGCAAGTCCCGCGGCGCTTCGCGACTGGTGCGGACGGTTCCGGCGCAAGTCGCATCGCAACACCGACGACGTCGTAGCCCTGCTCGCGCAGGATCGCCGCGGCGACGCTGCTGTCCACGCCGCCGGACATCGCAACGATTACTCGCGCGCTCATCGCGATGCGGCCTCCGATATCGGCTCGGCAGCCGCAACGCGACGCCAGACGTTCGGGATGATTTTCGCGACCGCGTCGATCTCCGCGGCGGTGGTATTCCAACCAAGGCTGATTCGAAGCGAGCTGCGCGCATCGGCACGACTGCGCCCCATCGCGAGCAGCACGTGCGACGGCTCGACCGCTCCTGCAGCGCACGCCGAGCCCATCGAAACTTCGACGCCCTCGAGATCGTGCGCGATCAACATGCTCTCTCCCAGCACGCCCGGAAAGGTGAGGTTCAACGTATTGGGAAGTCTACCTATCAACGGACCGTTAAGCTGGAGTCCGGGAATCGCCTCGCGTAAACGAGCGAACAGAGTGGCGGCCAGCGTTGCGACGCGGTCGGATTCCGCCGGCATCAAATCCAAGAGCGCTTCCACCACCGCGCCGAACGCAGTCGCGCCGAGCAGATTCGGCGTTCCCGCGCGACGTCCAGTCTCCTGCGGACCACCGAGAGTCGTCGAAGAAATTTGTGCAGGGTCGCGAATATAGAGCGCGCCAATTCCAGCCGGGGCGCCGAGCTTGTGACCGCTCAGCGTCATCAGATCGCATCCGAGCGCGTTTACATCGACGCCGATTCGGCCAACCGCCTGCGCAGCATCGACATGAAAGATTGCGCCGGCGTCGCGGCACGCAGACTTGAGCGGCGCGAGATCCTGGACCGTCCCGACTTCGGAGTTCGCAAGTCCAAGCGTAACGAGCGCGGTATCGCGATTCGATCCGATCGCATCGAGGACGCGTTCGGGAGCGATTCGCCCATCGCGATCGGGCGCGATTCGCACCACTTCGAAACCTCGGCGCTCGAGCTCAGCCAGCGGAGCCAGGATCGATGAATGCTCGATCTCGGATGATATAATCCTGCGCCGCCGCGTCGCCGCGGTCATTGCGCCGAAGATCGCTAGATTGTTGGACTCGGTACCGCCGCTGGTGAAGACGATTTGACGCGGGTCGGCGCCGACGATCGCGGCGACCTGGCCACGCGCCACTTCGAGCATCCGGCGCGCGCGCTGACCCCCGCGATGCACCGACGAGGGATTTCCGGACGCGCCGGCGACGGAGCGCGAAATCGATCCCACCGCCTCAGGTCTCAGAGGAGCGCCGGCGTTATGATCGAGATAAATCGGCATGAATGGTTTTGTACGCCTTCGATGAAGCGGCTAGCTTATCCTACCGCGACGGGCCGAAAAAGCACGCTCCCAGAGACAAGGATGCCAACAGACGGCGCAAACATAATCGTAGTTGGAGCAGGCGTGGTCGGATGCTCGCTCGCGTTTCATCTGGCGCGCGCTGGAGCAAAGGTGCGCGTGTTCGACAAGGGCGGAATTTGCGCCGGGATGTCGGCGCGATCGGGCGCGCTGGTTCGGATGCACTACACGTTTGCGCCGGAAGCCGAGCTTGCGTGGAAGAGCCTCCGCTACTTTCAGAATTGGGGTGAGGTGGTCGGCGGGCAATGCGGTTTTGTTCGAACCGGGTTCGCGGTTGTTGTCGATGAGCGCAATCGCCAACGGCTCATCGCGAACGTTGCGATGCTCCAACGCGCCGGCGTCGATACGCAAGCCGTCAATCCCGATGAACTCAGAAAACTCGATCCCGAAGCTTTCGTCGATGACGTCGCACTGGCCGCGATCGAGCCGCAAAGCGGATACGCGGATCCGGTCGCAACCACCGAGTCGTTCGCGGCTGCGGCGCGAAAGCTCGGCGCGGAATTCTCGCTGAACGTTGCGATCGCGAGTATTGCGCATCGCGGCGGACGAGCGGTCGGCGTGATCGATAGCGAAGGACGCGCACACAAAGCGGATGCGGTGTGCGTCGTCGCCGGGCCGTGGACGGATACTTTGCTGGCGCCGCTCGGACTCAGGATCGGAATCAAGAACGAGCGCGCGCAGATCGCGCTCTTCAAGCGCCCGCGTCATCTCAGACATTGCATCTATATAGATACGATCGCCGGCAGCTATTTTCGTCCGCACAGCGACGATCTGACGCTCGCGGGACTCGGGGGATGGAAGCCCGAGCCGGAGGCGGACCCCGATCATTTTCGCGAGAGCAACGATGACGACTTCGTCGCGGCGGTGCGCAAACGATTGGCGAAGCGGATTCCCGCGATGGCCGATGCGCCCTACTCGCGCGGCCACGCAGGAATCTACGACGTGAGCCCGGACGGTCGCGCTGTGATGGGAAGCGTCCCGAACGTCGCGGGACTCTTCGTCGCGGCTGGATTCAGCGGCACTGGTTTCAAGACCGCACCCGCGGTGGGAGCCTCGATGGCCGAGTTGATTCTGGACGGCTCGAGCAAGACGGTGGCCTTGACGCCGTTCGGATTCGAGCGAATCTTAAGCGGGCAAATGATCGTGAGTGAGCACGAATACGAGATGGGCGCCGGCTTCGGCCACAAGCTTTGAGAAATTGAATTCGCGCGCAGGCTAGCTCTTGTTGGCGAGGACTCGATCGGGTGTCGGCGGATGATGCTCGCTGACTTTGTCTTCGAGGCAGTCCTGGCGCTCCTCGATCTCTTCCATCCGCACGCCGATCCGGTTGAGCTTGTCGATCAGGTTTCCCATCGCGCGCGCGACCGGGTCGGGCAGTTTCGCGTGATCGAGTTCCATCACGTCATGCCGCGCGTTGTCGCCCTCGATTACCTTTCCGGGGATTCCGACGATCGTTGACCACGGCGGCGCCGACGAAACGACCACTGCGCCCGCGCCGATCCTGCTGCCCTCTCCGATTCGCACCGGGCCGATCACCGACGCGCCCGCGCTGACCATCACGTGATCCTCGAGCGTTGGATGCCGCTTCTCTTTCTTGAGGCTGGTGCCGCCGAGCGTGACGCCCTGGTAGATGAGCACGTCGTTGCCGATTTCCACGGTCTCCCCGAACACCACCCCCATCCCATGATCGATGAACAGGCGATGTCCGATCTTCGCGCCGGGATGGATCTCGATACCAGTGAGCCAGCGTGAGAGCTCGCTGACCATCCGGCCGAGCAGCTTGCAGTGATGCTCCCAGAGCCAGTGCGCGAAGCGATGAAACCAGATCGCATGGAGTCCCGGGTACGCGAGCACGACCTCGAGTGTGGTACGCGCGGCCGGGTCGCGGTCAAAGACCGCCTGGATGTCTTCCCTAATTCGGTTCATTACATCCATGGCTCGTTCCCTCTTATTGCCGCGCCCGACGCGTCATGCCTTGGGATGTGACGCGTGATTATTCTCCGCGGACTTCGCTTCCGCGGTTTTGGATCGCGGACGCGCGCCGTTGCGCTTCGATACCGCCTTCAAGCGCGGCTTCACATGATCCTTGTGCAGCTTGTATTCGACCGAGTCAACCAGCGCCTGCCAGCTCGCCTCGACGACGTTGCTCGACAGTCCCACCGTGCCCCATCGGCGCTTGCCGTCGGTGGATTCGATCAGCACGCGCACGCGAGCTTCGGTGCCGGCGCCGTTGTCGAGCACACGGACCTTGTAGTCCACGAGTTGCATCGCCTCCAGATTCGGATAGTACGGCAGCAGCGCGTGCCGGAGCGCCGAATCGAGCGCGTTGACCGGCCCGTTGCCGATCGCGGAGTTGCGCGTGCGCGCCCCGTCGGGACCCTCGAGCACCACCACCGCTTCACTGAACGGCGCCTTGTCCTCATGCCACTTGTCGTCGAACACGCGGAAACTGACGAAGTTGAAATGCTCGCGGGTGAGTCCGAGCGTCCGCAGCATCAGGAGCTCGAACGACGCGTCCGCGCCGTCGAAGGTGTAGCCCTCGGCCTCGAGCCGCTTGAGCTCGTCGAGCAGCACGCCGATTTTTTCATTTGAAGTATCGAGCTCGAGACCGAACTCCTTGGCCTTGTACGCGATATTGGCGCGGCCCGACAGCTCTGAGAGCACCACGCGGCGATCGTTGCCCAGCAGAGCCGGATCGATGTGCTCGTAGGTGGCGGTGTTGCGCTGGATTCCCGAGACGTGGAGCCCGCCCTTGTGCGCGAACGCACTGCGTCCGACGTACGGCTGGCGCGCGAACGGCGTGATGTTGGCGAGCTCGTAGACGAGCGTTGAGACTTCGCGCATCGTCTTGAGCTTCGCCGCCGGCACGCAGTTGTACCCGAGCTTCAACTGCAGATTGGCGATTATCGAGACCAGGTTCGCATTGCCGCATCGCTCGCCGAAGCCGTTAATCGTGCCCTGCACTTGCGCCGCGCCCGCATGCACTCCCGCGAGCGTGTTGGCGACCGCCACTTCAGAGTCGTTATGGCAATGGATCCCGATTGGACAGTTGACCGCTGCGCGCGCGGCCCTCACTCCGGCTTCGATTTCATGCGGCAGGCGGCCACCGTTGGTGTCGCACAGCGCGATCAAAGTGGCGCCCGCGTCGTCAACGGCTTTCAGGCACGCGAGCGCGTACTCGGGATTGTGGAAATAGCCGTCGAAGAAATGCTCGGCGTCGAAAATCGCCTCATCGAAGTTCTTTTTCAGGAACGCGATCGTGTCGTTCACGATCTCGAGATTTTCGTTGAGCGGGATTCTGAGCGCCTCGCGGACGTGCATGTCCCAGGTCTTGCCGACCACGGTTGCCACCGGAGTCTCCGCGCGCAGCAGCAGTTGCAGATTGCGATCCGCCGAGGCGCGCACTCCCGAGCGCCGCGTCGCGCCGAACGCCGCGATCTTCGCGTGATGAAGCTTGCTCTTCTTGATCTGCTTGAAGAACGCGGCGTCGCGCTCGTTGGAGCCCGGCCATCCGCCCTCGATATAATCGAAGCCAAGCTCGTCGAGGCGCTCGGCAATCGTGACCTTGTCCTCGATGGTCAGCGAGACGTCTTCGGACTGGCATCCATCGCGCAAAGTCGTGTCGTAAACCTGGATATGTTTTGCATCCGCCATCGGACTTAAACGGTCTCCGCCGGCGCGGCGTGAGAGCCGCCGTTGATAAACGCGTCGTGCAGCGCGCGCATCGCAAGTTCCCCGTATTTCGAGTTGACGACCACCGAGA
>Ga0210407_10001719_pt1 | contig 19922 bp, 16 predicted proteins | sample IncBWC27MmetaG_FD_150860 | JGI IMG/M metagenome (GOLD analysis project Ga0210407, IMG submission 150860) | Forest soil microbial communities from Barre Woods Harvard Forest LTER site, Petersham, Massachusetts, United States - Inc-BW-C-27-M | ecosystem: Environmental > Terrestrial > Soil >... | reverse complement strand
TGGCTGGCCCGCAAAAAGTTGTGCCCATAAAGGGCGAGAAAAACTATCTCGTCTACATCCCGCTGGGCGTCGGTGTGGTGATTCCACCTTGGAATTTCCCCGCGGCCATCGCCGCTGGAATGACTATGGCCTCGCTCGTTACGGGGAACACCGTCGTTCTCAAGCCGGCTGGCGACACCCCCACGGTGGCCGCAAAATTTGTCGACATCGCCTACCAGGCCGGCATTCCCCGAGACGCGCTCAACTTTCTGACAGGTCCTGGAGCAGAAGTCGGTGATGTTCTGGTGAAGCACCCCAAGACTCGCTACATCGCCTTCACGGGTTCCAAGGAAGTTGGCCTGCGCATCAGCGAACTCGCCGGCAAAACGGTCCCTGGACAAATCTGGATCAAGCGTACGGTGCTCGAAATGGGCGGCAAGGATTCCATCATCCTCGATGAGGAGGGTGACGTGGACGCCGCCGTCGAAGGCGTTGCGCAAGCCGCGTTTGGCTACCAGGGCCAGAAGTGCTCGGCGTGTTCGCGCGCCATCGTTTCGGAAAAAGTCTACGATGCTTTCGTTGAGAAACTTGTCGAGCGCACCAAGAAAATCGCCGTCGGCCCCAGCGAGGATCCCAACAACTACATGGGCCCGGTGGTAAGCAAGTCCGCAATGAAAACGATTCTCGACTACATCGAAGTTGGAAAGAAAGAAGGAAAGTTGCTCCACGGCGGGGGCCGCGCTGCCGGTGATGGTTACTTTATCGAGCCGACGATTATCGCTGACGTCGATCCCAAAGCGCGCATCTCCCAGGAAGAAATCTTCGGCCCTGTTCTGGCGGTGATCAAAGCGCGCGACTTCGACCATGCGCTTGAGATCGCCAACAATACCGAGTTCGGCCTGACGGGCGGCGTGTACTCGAAGAACCCCGCGAAGCTGGAAAAAGCACAGGAATCCTTTCACGTTGGCAATCTCTATCTGAATCGCAAATGCACCGGCGCGATGGTTGGGGCGCATCCTTTCGGCGGCTTCAATATGTCCGGCACTGATTCCAAAGCAGGTGGAAGAGACTACCTCCTGCTTTTCCTTCAAGCAAAAACTGTCGCCGAAAAAATACAGAACTAAGATATGTTGCGTAGGGGAAGTTCAGGTAAGGTAGCTGCGCCGTTTAGGATGGCAAGTCCGTCAAAGCTTTGTCTTTCCTCGCCCACTTCAGCGTGCGAAACACCGGATAGCTGAGCGCCAGAACTGCCAGCGCGAGGACCGCGGGGCTCGGTGGCCAGAAGCGCCCCGATGCAAGCGAGCCTTGGAGATCCGTCACCATCGAAGCGACCAGAAACAGGGCCGAAGCGGCCAGCGCGATTCCCGTCGTCCACGGATAGCCCCACGCGCGATACGGCCGCGCCATTCGGGGCTCGCGTTTGCGCAGTAGGAAAAGAGATGAGTAAGACAGCGTGTAATTCGCCACAAAGAAAAATGAAAGCATATCAATGACGCGCTCGAATGTTCCCGTCAGCAGGAAAAGCACACCGGCCACCGTGCTGAGAAAAAGCGCGAGGACCGGAGTGCCGCCCTTGTTGACGCGAGAAGCGCGGCCAAAAAACAATCCGTCGCAGCTCATGGCGTACAGCGTGCGCGTGCAAAAGATCTGATTGGCGTTGAGCGAGCTCAGTATGGAGACGATCATGATGGAACGGATTACCGGGTCGCCATACTTTCCAAAAATGCGCGCGGCGGCCGCACCGAGTGCAAAGTCGTTTCCAGCGATTTCTCTCATGGGAAGCACATAAAGCACCGCGAGGTTCAGCAGCAGATAAATTCCCATCACGGAGAAAACGCTGCCAAAGATCGCGCGTGGAACGTCTCGTCCGGGATTGCGCACTTCGCCTGCAACGTAAACGACGCCGTCCCAGCCGTCGATGGTGTAAACGACGGCCTGCAAGGTCAGAATGATGGCGATGACAAAGGGCCAGCCGGTTGGCATGGCCGGCAGCGGGGAACTAGTGGCGGGAGCAGCGGAGCGGGTATGCCCACCCAGCGTGAAGCAAGCAGCCACGAGGACCAAAAAGGAGGTTGTCTTGATTGCCGAGGTAACGAGCTGCGTACCGCTGCCCCAGCGAATTCCGCGCCACTGCAAGAAAAAAAACACCCAGATGATGCCGACAGCAATCTTCGGTTCATGCCCCGCGAGAGCGGGAAAAAAATCGCGGCTGTACTCGGCTACGACGATGGCGACCGCGGCGGCCGTGCCGCATGTCGAGAGCCAGTCACTCCATCCGACGATGAAGCCCGCGTACTCTCCGATGGCACGCCGCGAAAAATTGTACTGGCCACCGCTCCGAGGAATTGCGGCTCCGAGTTCCGCGAGCGAGGATGCCCCGAAAAGCGCGTACATTCCACCGACGACCCAGACGCCGATGAACAGCCAGGCGTTCGGCAGCATTTTGGCGATGTCGCCCGGAGTGCGCACGATGCCCGCACCAATGGAATTGCCAATTGCGACGGCAATTCCGAACCACATGCCGAGCACTTGGAGCAGTTTTCCGTGGCCGCTGGTTGCGCTCGCCGGCGTGGCGCTGATGCTGGTGGAAGACTCAGCCGATGTGTTAGACAATGTGGAGTCTCAGGAGGGAACTGCGCCATCATAATGACGGGACGCCAAAATGCAAGCTGGAAGTCACGGCGCCGCAGTTTTGGCGTCAGAAGTTTTCCTTCGGATCGATCTTCGAAGGAACCCGGGAGGCGGGGAACTTGGCTGTACCGCGCGCCGACAATCAAAACGGAACTAACCAAGCGAATTGACGCGGGCGGCGATGTGCCGCCGGAGGATGTCTCGGTCGTAATCCCTTGTTTGAATGAAGCGAAGTCCATTTCTTTTTGCGTGGAAAAGGCGCTGAAATCTTTTCAAGCGGCAGGCCTGCGCGGCGAAGTCGTCGTTGCCGACAACGGTTCGACGGACGGCTCGATTGAAATTGCAGAAAGGCTCGGCGCGCACGTGGTTCGTGTGGAGCAGCGCGGCTACGGCGCGGCGCTTTTATCATCATGGGCGACGCGGACGACAGCTACGACTTCAGCGAAGTGCCGCGTTTCGTCGAGATGTGGCGGCAAGGTAACGACGTGGTTATGGGCAACCGTTTCCGTGGCGAAATCAAGCCCGGCGCGATGCCCTGGCACCACAAGTATGTCGGTAATCCCGTGCTCACCTCCGCAGCTTCCGGGATGGCTGGCGGCACTTGCGTTTCATGCTGCTGTACGCACCGAACTGGCTTTTTCTTTTGCCGGGTGCGTCGCTTGTGGTGCTCGCCCTTTTAATTGTCTTCTGGCTGCTGCCGGGGCCACGCAGCGTTTCGCCGCACGTCATTCTCGACATTCACACGATGATTTTCGGCGCGATCTTCACGCTTCTCGGCGTGCAAATTCTCTCGATCGGAACTTTTGCGAAAGTTTTCAGCTATGCGGAGCGGTTTGATCGCAACACGGTGTCTCTGAAACGCGTGTTAAAACGCTTCACGCTCGAATCCGGCCTGCTCCTCGGCGGCGCGCTCTTTCTTGCAGGCTTTGCGGGATGTGCGTGGGTCACCTGGCAGTGGGCCGCCAGCGGATTTGGTCCACTCGCCGAGGTTCGCCAGGTTCTTTTCTGGTCGATGTGGCTGTTCATTGGCGTTCAAATAGTTTTCGGTTCGCGCGTTTGTGATCTCGGGTGCGGTTTGGAAGCTGGCCTTCAGCGATGGTTGATCCAATCCTCCGCTTGTTGCACACGCTGCGCCTTGAGAGCGACGAAATGGAGAGCGACGAGCACCAAAAACGCATTCCCGTCAAAACACTGCAACAACTGCTTGAGCTTATCGGCTTTCAGAAGTTTGTGCATCGCCGCTTCGAATTCGGCCTCAACAATCTCATGGTCGCCTCTCGCTGAGAGTTCGGGAGGTGCGGATCGCTGGCTGAAAGTCACAGATCAGGCGGCGGGGTGTAGGGTTTGAGTTTGGTGTTATCGGTGTCGGGTTCGACCAGCCAGATTCGGCGATCTTTGAAGTAAGCGAAGAGTTTGGCGTTTTGCGCTTCCTCGAGCTCGCGGGCCCAGATGACTTTTGAACCATCGATGTCGGCGCCGTTGTAAACCCATTCGTCGTGAATGTTGTGAGCGTCGGAGTAGCGCACCATAATGAGATGCTTTCCGGGCGCGCCTAGAAGTTGTTTCATCACCGCGAAGCGGCTGGGGTCGCCCGTGCAGGTCCACCAGAGCGGATCGCAGGAGCGGCGCGCAATGCTAACGCATGTGCTCAGCACGAGCAGGATAAAGAGCGCGCGGGACAACGCTACGCCCACCGGGCGGGCCTTCCATTTCATGGCGCGCAGGTGGCGGACGGACTGCGCCAGAAGCGCGTAAATGATACCGGCCAGGGGTGCGGCATAGTGTGGCGCTGACCAGATCACCGCAAATACTCCGGCGATGCACAGAAAAAATGTGACCAGGAGCAGGCGCATGGTGCGGTCGCGAAAGGCAAACGGCAGCGCGGGCAGTAGGAACAGTGTGCCCGGCCAGAGGAATTCCACGCCCATTCTAGCTAGTTTTTCCGCCGTCACATCTCGCGCGTCCTTCCAAGTGGTTTGATAGTCTTCGCGCTCCCAGCCGTTGTAGAAATCCTCGAATTGCTGGTTGTTGTAAGTAAGCTCGGGCTTGAGGTGCTCCCACAGAAACAGCGGTGTCGAGTGATACGTCCGGGTATTCAAGACGTGCGGGAAGAGCAGTGCATGGCCGGTCAGGCGGCTGTTGTAATAGCCGATGAAGGCCAGAGTTGGGACGATGACAGCGGTGAGCGGCAGGAGCACGATTCGGATGCGCGCTCCTGCGGCGTCGCGCGATTTTATTTTTCCAGCCAGCCACGCGAGCAGCCACACTCCTGACGGAACACAGAAGAGAAGTCCTTCATAAGGACGGCTATTCGCGAGGATGGCGATGCCTAGCCCGAGGATCAGAGCGTTGCCGATACTTGCGTGCCGGCGGATGCGCGCAAGCGCTCCGAGCACCAGCGCGCCGCCGGCGCCGGCCACCGCGCCGCCCCAGTAGCTGTTCATCCAATAGCTGGCGATTCCCAAATTGAGTGCGGCAAGCACTCCGCCCAATAACGCCCATCGCGCGGGCATCCACGCTTGCAACATCCATAAAATCGCCACACACATGGCGGCGTCGCTGAGGACCACGCCGATCCACGGGTTGCCAAGCCATTGTCCGATGGCCATGACGAAACCCTGTGCGGGCGGGTACATCGAGGAATAGGTGGGAATCCAATTCACGTGAAAGGTTTCGAAGCTGATCCACATTGGGTGGGTTGGATTGGCCAGGCGGCCGTGGGCAAACGTGTCCGCCATGAGCAGGTAGCTGAATTCGTCGTGAATGCCGGGGATCGGCACGGGCAATAGCGGCAACACCGCTAGGCGGAAGACCACGACAGCCATAAACATCAGGCAAACAGCGAGTGTTTTGTGTTCCGCAAAATGCGAAAGAGACTTTTCTATTCTGCGAAAGACGTTTGCGCCGACGCTTGGTTTCCACAGAGCCAGAAGTCCGAGGATGAACGTGAGCAGCAATGCCATTTCGGCCCATGGCCAGAAGTGGGTGTCCGATTGGCTTCCAAGTGGATTCATTTTGCGAGAGGGATTCTAGCGTGAATTGCTTCTAGAATGCGCGCGTGAGGAAGCACACCACAATTGTGGTGCAGGATTTTAAGAGTGCTGGAGCGCGATCAGCGCTCGATTTCCACCTCGATGTTTTCGGCGGGCGTTTCGGATTTCTTGGCGCTGGCTGATCCTTCGGCGAAGTCCGCAAGTTCCAGCCGCAGGTTGCCTGCGTTGGAGGAATAGGCCAGGCCAGTCTCCATGCTTACGGTGCCAGAGCGGATCATTTTCTCGATTTCTCCATCGAAATGCAGCATGCCTTCGGTGTCGCCGTCGCGCATGGCGTCGAGCAGGGACTTGCCTTCGGTTTCACCTTTTTCGACATATTCGCGCGTGCGCATCGTGGAGATGAGAATCTCGATTACGGCAACCCTGCCCTTGCTGTCTTTGCGCGGCAGGAGTCGCTGAGAAATGATGTACCGGAAGGCCTTGGAGAGCCGGTTGCGTACGCCTTGCTGATCGCTCATGGGAAACGCGCCGACGATGCGCTCGACGGTTTTCGCGGCGTCGATGGTGTGCAGCGTGGAAAGAACAAGGTGCCCGGTTTCTGATGCTTCCAGAGCGATCTCGATCGTCTCGCGGTCACGCATCTCTCCGACGAGTATCACCTTGGGAGCCTGCCGGAGCGCTGCGCGAAGAGCCAGGGCGAATGTCGGCGTGTCGCTGTGCAGCTCGCGCTGGTGAATCGTAGCTTTCTTGTGTTTGTGAAGAAACTCAATGGGATCTTCGATCGTCAGTATGTGAAAGGCCTTTTCGGTGTTCATCATGTCGATGATAGCCGCTAGCGTCGATGACTTTCCCGAACCCGTGGGCCCTGTTACCAGGACGATGCCGTTTCTTAGCTGCACCACGTCCCGCAACTTTGCTGGCAGATTCAGTTCTTCAAAGCCTGGAATGCGGTCCGGAATGACGCGCATAACCACGGCGAGGCTTCCGCGCTGACGGAAAATATTGACGCGGAATCTACCCACACCGGCAACGCCGTAGGAAAGATCCGCCGAACCTTCCTGTTCGAGCTTGCCGATGGGATGTTCATTCTTGCCCATCAAATCACGCGCGATGTTGTCGGTGTCTTGCGCGCTGAGGCATTCGATGCCCTTGAACTTCAGCTCCACGAGCTGCCCGCTGACTTCAATTTGCGGGGCGCGGCCCGGCGAAAAAATCAGGTCGCTTACGTGGCCGTGAGCCTTAAGCATCGCGGTGATGAGCTGGGCGGTGTCAAATTTGCGTTGCGCCGCGGGTACCTGCGCTGGTGCGGCTTGCGCCGGAGCTACTTGTATTGGGCTTCCCATTCATTCTTAACCTGGTCACCTGAGGGGTAGGTTGAGTCGAACCAGTAATGACAGATGTGATTGTAAACGACGGGAAGTGCGCGCGGAACGCAACTCTCAACAGACGTACTCAAAAGTTACCCGGAGGGGTGAAAACGAATACGCTGCCGGACCGCGAGCCTCCCCGCGCGGCGTGGTTCGCTCCGGAACCGACGCACCAGTTCGCTTCGCACGTACGCGCCGGCGAAACTTCTGCCGGCTTGTCAGCGGGATTCGCGTCTTTGTCTTGCGCTTGAACGCCCCACGGCCGCACGGCCGCAAGCATGGCCACGCCAAAAACGAACGGAAGACTAGTTTGATACCCTTCGAAGGATTCATCGTTACTCGAGTTTTTCAGCCTTGTGAAATCTGAGATTGCATCTCTTCTGACGCGGCACGCGTTATTTCTTCTCTTCGAGAAGAAACGCGAGCGCAGAGGTTCGGATCTTTGGCTCGAGAGAAAGCGCGCTTAGATCGTCGGCGATCCAATCCGCTCCAGCGCTCAAGAGCTCTTCATCCGTCGAAGTCGTGCGCAATCCGAGCACCCGCGTGCCCGCGGCCTTGCCCGAGCGAATTCCCGAGGCGGCATCTTCAGCGACAAGGCAATCCGCCGGGGCAATTCCAAGAACCTCTGCGCCTTTCAGATAGGGATCGGGGAAGGGCTTGCCGCGCAGGAGTTCACTGGCGGTGACTAAATGTTTCGGAATCGGCAATCCAGCCGCCCGCAGGCGCACTTCCGCCAGCGCACGAGTCGCGGAGGTGACCACCGCCCACCTGTGCTGCGGAATCGCTTGCAAAAGTGCGAGCGCTCCAGGGAGCGCAACCACATCGGCGATGTCCTCGATTTCGCGGCGCTCGACTTCGCGATTTTCGGCGGCGTGATCGCCATCGGGCAGCAGTTCGATGATCGTGGCGAGGCTGGGCCTGCCGTGCGCTTGGCGCACTACGTTGTCAGGAATCAATGCGTGTTCGAGTGCCCAGTTTGTCCAGACGCGAGCGACTGCCGGAGTGGAATCGACGAGCACGCCATCCATGTCAAACAGCACGGCACTGCATTGAATCAAAGTCATCGGACGGGTTGTTTCCCTTTGATCAAGAGTTCGGTCAGGAAGCCTTTTAGACTACTGGAGTCTGTAAAGCAAGGAAGGTTGGGGTGGGAGACGGGATTTGAACCCGCGACTTTCGGTGCCACAGACCGACGCTCTACCAGCTGAGCTACTCCCACCGCCGTTCGATGGACCTAGTTTACGCTACTTTTTCGCTATGGAAAAGTGGCGCAGAAAAGCCTCCCGCAAGCGCGGCTTCTGCTGCCAATTTGCGAAGAAAACGGTCCGGTCCGTTGCCACTGATTATCATGAACCGAAGCGCCCCATCGGAGCATCCAATTTCTTATCGCAGGGATTGCAAGAAGCAGGCTCAAACGCTTACAGTACGCTATGCAAAATTCAGCCCAGGCCTGAGAACACCCTCCGTTCCGCATCTGTTCTCCGTGGCTGCTGAAAGCGACGTTCCGCGGGTTTCTTGGCGCGGCTTGCGCCTTGCTAGCTTTTTCGAAGCGCGTCGCGGGAGGCCGGTTGATGTTCGCGCTGGGCAAGACGCGGCTCAGGATTTTGCAGAGTTTGCAGGGAAGGGAATGACCAGGGCGTGCGATAACTTCGCTCCGAAGGCGAACGAAAGCCAGCGGCGAAATTGAGATTCATATGAAAATCCTCCATGGAACACGGCGAAGCAAGCCTAAAGGTCGCAACGGAGACTTGAGCCATGGCCTGCTGCTGAGGCTGGAGCTGCCCAGCGATCCCAGTTTGCTCTGCGCGGTGCGCGGAGCCGTGGAACGTTTGACGGAATCGTTCGGATTCTCCGCGCCAGATTGCCGCGCGGTCACACGCGCCGTCGACGAAGCGCTGACGAATATTATCCGGCATTCGTACCACGGCAGGCCCGACCGCCCGATTGAGATGCTGTTCCGCTCCGTCCACGGGGCGGCCACTCCGAAGGCTTCCGAAGGTCTCGAGATACTCTTGTGTGATCGTGGCCCCTCCATAAAGCGAGCGCAATTGTGCTTGCGTGAACTGGAAGAGGTGCGACCGGGCGGGCTTGGGCTGCATTTTATTCAGCAAAGTATGGACATCGTCGAATACCAACGCGCGAATGGGACCAACCGTCTCCGCTTGGTCAAATACGTGCGCGCGCCGAAGCGGGAAGTGAACTCGTAAGAGCTTGAAGGAGAAAAACTGTGCAGATTTCCAGCCGGCAACTCTATAAAACCACGATTTTCGATGTGTCGGGAGACATCGACCTAGCGAACTCGCCGGCAGTTCGAAAGGCGCTGTTGAAGGAAGTGCGTGACAATCGCACGCCTCGGGTCGTGATGAATCTCAGCAATGTGCGCTACATCGACAGCTCCGGAGTGGCTTCTCTGGTCGAAGGCTTGAAAGCCTCGCGCGATGTTGGCTCGCGCTTCATCTTGTTTGGGTTGAGCACCTCCGCGCGGGAAGTCTTGCAGCTCTCGCGTTTACTGAAAATCTTTGAAGTTTACGACAACGAAGAGCAAGCGCTCGCGGGTTAAGAAGTTTATTTCAGGGCGGCAAATTTTCCTGAGTTTATTGAATTGCTTTGCAAGGAAGTGAGCCACACAGAACGATGATGCAATTCGTGTCAGAAATCGGCGGCGGCGTAACAAACAGCCTTGCCTATGTCGGCTCCCTCGCTTCGCTGGGAGGCCGCGCGGCCTACTATACGTTTATAGGGCCGTTTCGGGGCAAGCCGCTGCGTTTGCAGCGAGCCGTTTCGCAGGCTATGGACGTCGGCGTCCGGGCTTTGCCGATTCTCTCTCTGATTACATTTTTCATTGGATTGATTCTCGCGCTTCAGGCCGCGTATGAGCTGCGGCGGTTTGGTGCGATGAGCTATGTCGCCACGGCCGTGGCGATTTCCATGTCGCGCGAACTCGGCCCGCTCATTACGGCCATCGTCGTGATTGGCCGCTCGGGCTCGGCGTTCGCCGCCGAAATCGGCACCATGAAGGTCACGGAAGAAATCGACGCGCTGGAAACGATGGCGATAAGTCCCATCCGTTTTTTAGTCACGCCCAAATTTCTGGCCATGATTGTCATGTTGCCTTGCCTCACGATCTGGGCCAACGCTATGGGCATTCTCGGCGGCTCGCTTTTTGGAGTAGCCCAGGCCGATTTTACGTTTGGCCGTTATATCCAAGCTTCCCTGGATTCGCTCCTTCTTCGTGACATCATGACCGGACTCGTCAAGAGCGTGATGTTTGGGATTACCATCACTGCCGTGGGATGCCAAGAGGGATTGGCGACCGGCGCGGGCGCGGAGCAGGTCGGCCGCTCCACGACCAGGGCCGTCGTGATGTCGATTTTTCTTGTGGTGCTGGTGGACCTGGTTTTTACGTGCCTGTTCTTTTTCGTGAGCGGAAGTTAGGAAACGTGTGACCTTGCCAATGGAAATGGAAAATTCTGATTCGCTCGACTCGCAGGTGATGCTCTCCCTGCGCGATGTGCGCGTGAGCTATGGCGAGGTCGAGATTCTGCACGGCATCACGTTTGACGTGAAGCGCGGCGAAACCTTGGTGATTCTGGGAGGTTCCGGCTCCGGCAAAAGCACGCTGTTGCGGACGCTGGTCGGTTTGGAAAAACCGAGCTCCGGAGAAATCTGGATCAAAGGCAAAAATATCGCGGCGATCCCCGATGCGGAAATGGACGAGATTCGCAAAAAGATCGGGATGTCGTTTCAGGGAGGCGCGCTGTTTGGCTCAATGACCGTCGGCGAGAATGTGGCGCTGCCACTACGCGAGCACACCAAGCTGGAAGACTCGACGATCGAAATCATGCTGCGGCTCAAGCTCGAGCAGGTAGGGCTCGCTGGATTTGAGTATTACATGCCGTCGCAGCTCAGCGGCGGCATGAAGAAGCGCGCCGCCGTCGCTCGCGCTCTGGCCATGGACCCGGAGATTCTTTTCTTCGATGAACCTTCGGCGGGATTGGATCCCATTATCGCCGCGGGCATCGACCAGCTGATTCTCGAACTGAAGCAAGCGTTCCGCATGACCATCATTGTGGTCACTCACGAATTGGCCAGCGCCTATTTGATCGCCGATCGTATGGTGCTCATCGACAAAGGCCACGTAGTGGCCATCGGCACGACCGCGGAAATGCGTGCCAGCACACAGCCGCGTGTGCGGCAATTCCTGGACCGCGTGCCCGAGCCGGAAGTCGCGCGCGAAATGGATTATCTGCAAATGCTCACACAAGACCGCCGATTGTGATGGGCACTGGCAGAGGAAAGAGGACGTGATGGCAGGAAAGCGCGATCAGGTTTTTGTAGGACTGTTCGTTATCGTCGCCGCTGCGGTTCTGATCGGCATGGTGTTTGCCATCTCCGGAGCCTTTGGCCGCACGGCGAAGACTTATCATGCTTACTTTCCGTTCGCCGGCGGGGTGGAGCAGGGCGCGACGGTCCGCTACGCAGGTGGCCCCAAAGTGGGCCGCGTGGACAAGCTGTCCATCGACCCCAAAAACCCCGCGCAAATCGACGTAGTGTTCAGCGTCGAAACCGATCTGCCGGTGAAGAAGGACAGCCACGCCAAAATCATGAGCATGAGTCCCCTTGGCGACAATCATTTGGAGATTCTCCCTGGCGGTGCGCAGACCGCGCTCGCACCTCCCGGCTCCGTGTTACCGTCGGATCCCTATGTGGATTTCAATGCACTGACCGCGCAGATCAATGACCTCGCGCCGCAGGCAAAGCAACTCCTTGAATCGCTAAACGATCGCTCCGCGGAGTTGAAACTGACCGTCGAGCGCGTGAATGACCTCTTGAACGCCCAGAACCGCGCGAATCTCTCCGCGACGCTCGCGGACACGCGCGGCCTGATCGAAGAAAACCGTCCGCAGATCAAATCCACTATCCAGCATCTGGACAACGTGAGCCAGAAGCTGGAACCGCTGCTTCAGGACCTGCGCAAGACTTCCGACGAAGCCAACAAAGCCCTCACGCATATCGACGAAGTTCTCGGAGAAAACCGTGCCGATGTGCGCCAGGCTGTCGTTGAGCTTCGCAAATCCCTGACGACTCTCACCGATATTACCGGGCGTGTAGACCAAACGCTCGACGTCAACACTGAAAATATAGACGAGCTTCTCGATAATTTCCGCCGAGTCTCCCAGAATCTCAAGGAATTCACGAACACCATCAAGAAGCGTCCGTACACTCTCATTCGCGCGACGAATCCCCGCGAGCACCAACCAGGCGGGCACCCATGAAGCGAGGAAATGAAGAACTCATGAGGAGGCCTATGGAAATGCGGCGCGCCGGTCGCAAATTCCTGATCTGTCGAAGAACGCCAACGTCGAAAATCACGCCCTCGCTGCTTGCCCTGGCCGTTCTCGTGACAGCCGGCTGCGGCGCGGCCCGCCCCAGCCAATATTACCAACTTACGGTGCCCGCGGACCCGGCTCCCGTGGCGAACTCCAATCCTCTGCCCATCACCCTGCTGATCGGGCGCCTCACGGCTTCGGCTCTGTATCGCGAAGACCAAATCGTTTACAGCTCCGGCGGCGAAAACATGGGCACGTACGAGTATCAAAAATGGTCCGAGCCGCCCACCGAAATGATTGCGGAGGTTATGCTAAGGCAATTCCGCGCCTCGGGCCGCTACCACGGCGTGTACACTTTGCGAAGCGATATTCACGGAGACTTTCTGTTGCACGGACATCTCTATGACTTCAAGGAAGTCGGGGGAAACCCGCTCCTTGCTCGGGTCACCATGGAATTGGAACTCCGCGAAATCAAAACGAGCGCCGTGGTTTGGACGCACTTCTATACGCATGACCAGCCCGCCAGCGGGAAAGATGTTGGCGCGGTTGTCGCGGCCCTCAACAATAATGTCCAGCAAGGCATGGCCGAATTCCGCGCAAGCCTTGATCAATATTTTGCTGAGCATCCGCCTGCGCAACCCGTCCTGAAGCCCTAGCGCGGAATGGAATTTTCGAGTGTCGCGCGGCGTTCTCAGCTGTAGCGACGCAGTGTCAGCAGCGTGACGTCGTCAGCAAGCTCCGGGCTTCCTCGGTGATGTTGCACGCCTTCCAGCAGCGCCGCGGAAAAATCCGGTAGCTTGACAGGCCCCGGCAGTTTTGCCAGCGTCGATTCCGCCAATTGCAGGAAGCCGCGCGGCGTCAGTTGGTCGCCGGCGGGCGACTGTACTTCAGTCGCGCCATCGGAAAACGCGAGGATCATGTCCCCCGGCCGAAGCTGAACGCTCTGCTCGCTATACATTTCGCCGGTGACGAAACCGAGCGGCAGGTTTTCCATGCCTTCTCCAATCTCCAGAAACGTTTCCTCGCGTGCCCGCCACAGCAGCATCCGCGGATGCGCCGCATACGCAAAATTAAACTCGCCCGTCCCGCCATCAAATGTGCCGGTCACCACGGTTGTCAGTCGCAGCGCTTCACTCGACTTCTCCGAATCCAGCGTAAATTCATCGTTCAGGGCAGCCAGCAGCCCCGCGGTATCCCGAATATCCTGAAATTTGTGCAGCAAGTGATGTACGTGCCGCGCCACTTTGCTAGCCACATACCCATGCCCCACACAATCCGCCAGCACCACCCGCGCAATATTGTCACTGCAAGAAAAGACCGCTGATAGGTCTCCGCCGCTCTCCGCACCGGACGGTATGGCGATGACATCCGCTTCCAGCCCAGCCAACTCAAGCGAACGGTGGGCTTTTTCGTTACCCGCCCAAAGTTCCATGCAACCGAACGGCCGCATTGCCGAAGTCGAGCACCCAAATACTTCCGGTTCGATCTTCTTGAACTTCATAAGGATTTTGATGCGCGGACTTGCCGATTCGCTACGCGCGGCCGCAAGGCAGCCCCCGTGCAGAATTATCCCTCAAGTTTAGGCGGTATTGCCCGGATTGGAATTCCGCCAAACGCGCGGGGGGCAGGCCAGTTTCCGACTTAGGTGGTACGCACGAAAGGAGAAATGACCAAGTGATGCCCAGTTGCTTGATTGACGAGGGTAGGCCCCTCGGAACCGGCTCGCAGGAGCAGGTTTCCACCTTCCGGAGGCTGTAACCAAACGCTATGGTCGCAAGCGCTGAAAGGAAAGGCCTGGCAAAGACCAGGTCAGATGACAGACAAGAAGAGGCAAGGGAAACCACCGGTGAAGCGTCGAAACGTTCCAGGACCTCGCTGGTCCAAACGGAAACTCTTCTGGCGGAGACATGGTTTTCAACAAGGTTCGTCAGATTGTAGAATGTGACCGCAGTCACACCTTGCTGGACGGTGATGATGCGGACCAAAGGGAAATTCTCTGAATCCGACCACCCTGCCGGATAAAAGATTTATCATTGACAGCTGTCCGGTAATTGGCTATACATACCTGCACCGCAATACACGCAGTCGACTACACATCCCCAGCCCAGCTTTAGAAAGGCAACTGTTGTCTTCTTCAGCCAGATTGATCTGAAGGGTTTGCTGAAGGAAGCATATTCGACGCCTGCCCTTCGGATACTCTCCAAAGAGGAAGCTGTGCTGCTCTTCGGCGATTACGAGCCTCCGCAAGGCTCGGCCAAATCTGCTGACTGATCGGAAGACGAACTTCAGATTCGCATCGAGCCGCTGACAACATGTAGCTGGGAGCTTTCATGAAAAGAGTATCGACGCTCTTTGAAATCACCGTATCCGCAGCCCTATTGTTCCTTGGTCTGTATATGTTGTACGAAGGAAGCTCAAACAAATCGACCAACGAGACTGCGATCCTGATCGGTGGTGCAGTCTGCTTTACAGTGAGCATGATGACCCTGGTTTCCGCCGTCAAATCCCTCGTTTGGCACCGTCGAATGCTGCGCCACAGCATGCCTAACGACGATCTGCACACTTCCTCTCCTGAGCACAATCATGGCTGGTGAGATGTTAGCCATCGGCATAGCGCCCGATTGACGCGGTAATCGGCGACGTGCCACTTCATATCTCGGGTAACGCGACTTCACATCCACTGAGACAATCATCCGGCTGCGTCCAGAGTCTGATGGGGCATAATGAAGGATGGCTGCTCTCTGTCCTTAGTAATGTATCTATCGCCAGACAGTCTTAACGTTTTAGTAACCAGACGGTGTTCTGTCTTATACAACGCGGCGTTATAATGTCGCAATGCCACGAAGTCTAAAATGGATTAAGAGCCAGGATTTTCAGGGCTTCGGTTGCTCCGCGTGTAACTGGAAGTTTAATCCTTCTAGCGTGCCCATGGGTGCGTCGCTTGATGAGATGAAGCGGAAGTACGAAGCCAAGCGTGACAAAGAATTTGCTGCCCACGTCTGTCTAACACGTACTACTACCGCCTACCAAAAAACAAAATAGATCGGCAGCGGACTTTGCATTTGCCTGACTCTTGTTAGACGCGCTTACCGGACAATTGTCTCGGCTAGTGCTCAACACGTACGGGATACCTGATATTCGACTTTCGTAATACGATTGTCTTGTTGTGTCCCCGGGAAGCCCAGCCGCCCCGATGCCCGCGTTCTGCTGCATTCCGGAGTGCCATCTCCGCCGTAATCGCGGCGTGAGCAAATCTCGACCATGCGGCGAAGGCGATCAAGCCGCGATTCGCGATGGGTAGCCAGCAGGTGAGATGGCCTCGATGCTAACTGCAGCCGGCTCGTCTTCACGGCTAGACTGTCTGAAAGGGTCAACAACCGTGACCAGCAGGAGCGCGCCGGTAAATCAATGCAGCAAGCCAACAGGGTGGTTCGGCCGATTCACTTTGTGGCGAATGAATTCGAGCCATTCCAAGCTAACAGATTGGGGCTTAGAGCACATCTCGATAGGGATCCACCACACCATCATCGATGTAGGTTGCGGCGGCGGCAGGACAGTCAGTAAGCTGGCGGCCATCGCCACGCAGGGAAAAGTCTACGGCGTCGATTATTCCGACGAGAGCGTCGCCGCGGCAAAGAGAACGAATGCACCATGGATAGATCTCGGCCGTGTCGAGATCCGGCAGGGCTCTGTTTCTCAGTTACCGTTTCCGGACGGCATGTTCGATCTCGTCACAGCTGTGGAAACACACTTCTGGTGGCCCAACTTGCCCGGCGATATGCACGAAGTCTTCAGAGTCATGAAGCCCGGTGGCGCGATCGTTCTCATTGCGGAAATTTATAAGGGAGCGGACACCATGGCTGCAACGCTTGCCGAAAAACACGCCTCACGAACGGGGATGACACTCCTGAGCGTTGATGAGCATCGCGAACTCTTCACCAGCGCCGGTTACTCGGATGTGCGGGTAATTGAGGAACGCGACAAAGGATGGATTTGTGGCGTAGGCAGAAAGCCGATAGCCGACCCCCGATGACGCGCTAATCGCACATCATGTGACGAACCGCTTCATATCTACGTAACGCGAGTAAGCCGGCACTTGGAGGAAGAGCCAAGAGCGCGCACTCCCCAGCGTTGCCTCAATCGTTGCAACCTGGATACGCCACCTTTCTCGGACCGCGCCTCTTGCTAGACTGTTTGAGAGGAATCGCGTCCCCGCGCATGAGCCCCCAAGAAACGGACCGCCGCCATCTCGAGCGGCAAATCGTCTACGCTCGTCCAATCGTCGTTTTGCTTTCCATTTTGGCGTTGCTCCAGCAGCCGGATCCCCGAGCAGCCAAGCGTTCCATCTCTTTCCTCGTCGCTTATCTAATCCTTTCTCTCGCGGTCATTCCACTCGAGCGTTTCCTGCGCCAACGATCCTGGCGCTTGCCGATCGCCTTCGATCTCCTGGCCCTCGGCTTTTTCATGTACATCAGCCCGCTGTCCGTGCCCGTCTGGTTTCCGTATCTCTTTATTTGCTGGGTCGCGGGCATGCGCTGGGGACTCCGTGCCGCCATTCCGCTCGCCGGAGCGCTCGCATTGATTCTGGTTTTCCTTACTGCCGTCAAAGGCGAAATTGGCTGGATGCGCGTCATTGCCTGGGTAGGTCTCGTCGGCGGCACCTTCGCCGGCGGAGCCGCCCTCGCCTTCCTCGCGGACCGCAGCCGCCATTTTGCTTCGCAGAACGACTTCTTCTCGCGCATCACCGGAACTCTCCAGGTAGACCAAGGCCTCGCCGAATCCCTGCGCCTTCTCCTCGACGAACTCGCCAGAGCGTTCAAGGTTGAGGTAGCCCTCCTCGCCTACCGTGACACCGATCTCGAGCGCATCTACCTCTGGCGCCTAAAGCTCGGGGAGAGCGAGCGCTTAGTCCCCGAGAGTTACCCCCTAGCCCGCGCCGACGGCTTCCTTCTCGACGACATGGACGCCACCGTCTGCTGGAACAGCCTCCAAGGCGCCGGCAGCGGGTTCGGATGGGATCGCCGGGACGGCCGCCGCCTAAACACCCTCCCCCGCCTCCCAGGCCCCACTCAGCAAGAGTTCGGCTTGCGCTCCATGCTCTCTGTAGCCTTCGACCAGCTCGGCCAGCCCGCCGGTCGCCTCTTCTTAATCAACGGCCGCAAGCCCTTCGAGCGCTCCGACCTAGCCTGGCTCGAACGCATCTCCCGCCACGTCGGCCCCTCGCTCGAAAACGTCTTCCTCCTTCGCCATCTTCGCGCCCGCGCCATCGAAGGCGAACGCAGCCGCATCTCCAGAGACCTTCACGATGGCATTCTGCAAACTCTCCTCAGCATCGAAATCCAGCTCGACGTCCTCCGCCGCAAAGTCGTCGCCTCGCCCGACCAGGCCGAAGCCAGCCTCGGCAACCTCCAGCGCACCGTAAAAGACGAGTCCGCCGAGCTCCGCCGCATGGTTACCGACCTCCGGCCCCTGCGCGTCCAGAGTGCCGACCTCGTCGACCTCATGCAGGGTTTCGCCGAGCGCTACCGCAACGAATCCACCCTGGCCCTCGACGTCATGATCGAATCCGCGGACCTCCACGCCCCCGACCGCGTCTGCCGCGAGATTTTCCAGATTTACCGTGAAGCACTCAACAACATAAAAAAGCATGCGAAGGCTTCCCATGTCGTGGTAAAACTGACGCAGGATGACAGCCGCATCGTCCTCGTTGTGGATGATAACGGCGAGGGCTTTAGTTTTGCCGGCCGGTTTACCGGGGATGAGCTCGACCGGCTACGGCTGGGTCCGATTTCCATCAAGGAGCATACGCGTACTGTGGGAGGAGTTTTGACCGTTGAGTCAAACCCTGGCCATGGAGCGCGACTAATAATCGAAGTCCCGCTCGGTTGACATGGCCAAAGCTAAACAGCAAATTCGCGTCCTTCTGGCGGATGACCACGCTATTTTTCGCGACGGCCTCCGCAAACTCCTCGATGCCGACGATGACATCACCATCGTTGGCGAAGCCCAGAACGGCACCGAGTGCATCAAACTCCTCGCCAAACTCAAGCCCGAAATCCTTTTGCTCGATCTCCGCATGCCTGATAAAGACGGCCTGGCGGTCCTCGAAGAAGTGAATTTCGATACCCTGCCAACACGCGTCATCGTGTTAACGGCCGCCGAAGACGACCGCGACGTTGTCCGCGCCATGCGCCTCGGCGCCCGCGGCGTGGTTCTCAAGCAGTCCGCCACGGACCTGCTAGTAAAAAGTATCCATCGCGTTCACGCCGGCGAAATTTGGCTCGATAACCGCATGACCGCCGAGGTCATGAAAGCGTTCTCAAAATCTTCCGAGTCCGGCCCGCGCCGAGAAAAGCCCCTCCTCAGCGACCGCGAAAAAGAAATCGTCCAGCTGGTTGCCCAGGGCTTCCGCAATAAAGAAATCGGCGAAAAACTTTTCATCAGCGAGCAAACCGTAAAGAACCACTTGCACAACATCTTCGACAAACTAGGCGTCTCCGACCGCCTCGAACTCGCACTCTACGCCATCCACCACCGCCTAATCGATCAGACCTAGCGGCACGTCGCTCTCTCTCGGCACGGACGGGCTGCTCCATCCGACACAGGTCTTTCCGCCAGGGGATCAGCGAGCCAGCGACGCGCTTCTCCTGCTTGCCACCATCTATCGCACCATCTACGGGTCGCGGGCAGCTTCATCGCCGCGCGCCTCGCACCCATTCGTCCCATGCTGCATGCCATGATCCTCGGGGTTCTGGGTCTAGCCGCAAAGACGGCAGGCGCCCCAGTGACGTGGAACAAGGGCCCGTCTTCGGACCCCACTGGTATCCCGTCGCGCTCGTCGTGCTCGCAATACCGACCGCCTGGGCCGGCGGCAAAATCCGCCTCGCGCAGTTGCGCGCCCGCGCCGACAGCGGAAGGCGCAATTCATTGGAGTGAACCTCGCGACTATGCAGAATGGAACTGCTTTCCATAGCCGCTGGGACTACGTACCGAACGGTCGTTCGGCGTGGCCATTTCATGTAAGGATGCGCAGTGGCCCGAACTCGGGGACGGCGAATCGTCGGCGTAGCAATTGACGGATGTGCTGTTTCTGACCGCCGCAGCAAGCAACCGAACTGGCGGAGAGTCGCCACATGGCATCACCCGCAATCGCACATTCGGATTCGAATGAGTAGCCTACTTCTTTGCTTTCTTTCTTCGGTCTTTGCAGAGTGTTTCCAGCAAGTATTTCACCGACGCGCATTCCCGAATCACCGCTTCAAGTTTCGGCACCGTCGCGTTCAACTCGCTCTCTTCCACAATCCCGTCCGCCAGAGTGTTTGCAATGCTTTCCAGCGCCGAGCCCACATCCTTCATGAGCTTGGAGATCACCAAAAACTCTTTCTCCGAAGTCTCTTGCGGATCTGGAATCTTGAAAGCCACTCTTCCCGCCTGCGATTCAAGCACATCCAAAGCTTCGAAATTCTTCAAAAGCATGCATACCTTCGGCAGTAGTTCCGCCGGGATGGGGCGGTCCCCCCTGAGCCAATACATCAGGGAGCGATAATTCGTTCCCAACTGCTGCGCCAATAGCCGGGTGTCGTACTCTGCCCTGGTCTCCACAACCTGGCTCAGCACGTTTG
>Ga0210407_10001718_pt1 | contig 19924 bp, 15 predicted proteins | sample IncBWC27MmetaG_FD_150860 | JGI IMG/M metagenome (GOLD analysis project Ga0210407, IMG submission 150860) | Forest soil microbial communities from Barre Woods Harvard Forest LTER site, Petersham, Massachusetts, United States - Inc-BW-C-27-M | ecosystem: Environmental > Terrestrial > Soil >... | reverse complement strand
CCCGAATCCCGTGTACTCGAAGTGGTTCGACGAGTACCAGAAGAAGAACTCCCAAGTTCAGATTAACTATCAATCGATCGGATCAGGCGCCGGAATCAAGCAGGTAACAGAGGGTACGGTCGATTTTGGAGCTTCCGACGGGCCCATGAACGACGAGCAGCTGAAGGCATTTCAGGATAAGCATGGATTTGGGATTTTGCATTTTCCAACCGTACTGGGCGCGGCGGTCCCGACCTACAATATTCCCGGTGTGACGGCGGCTCTGAACTTTACGCCGGAGGCGCTGGCGGGAATTTTTCTGGGGAAAATCACGAAGTGGAACGACCCGGCGATTGTGGGCGCGAACAAGGGCGTGAACCTGCCGGCTGCGGACATCGTGGTAGTGCACCGCTCGGACGGCAGCGGCACGACGTATATTTGGACCGACTACCTTTCAAAAGTCAGCGATGAATGGAAGGATAAAGTTGGAAAAGGCGCTTCAGTCAACTGGCCGGTGGGTCTGGGAGGCAAAGGCAGCGAGGGCGTGACCGGGCAGATCAAGAATGCGCCCAATTCGATCGGCTATGTGGAGCTGATTTATGCGGCTTCGAACAATATTCCTTACGGGAGCGTAAAGAATTCATCGGGGAATTTTGTAAAGGCGGATCTGGCGAGTGTAAGCGCCGCGGCGGCCGCGGCGGCCAAGACAATGCCGGATGATTTCCGAGTGTCGATTACGAACCCAGAGGGCAAGACGGCGTATCCGATCGCGAGCTTCACGTGGCTGTTGATTCCGGAGAAATTTTCGGACACGGCGAAGCGCGACGCGATCAAGAATTTCCTGAACTGGATGCTCGCGGACGGGCAGAACTACGCGGAGCCGTTGTCTTACGCGAAGCTGCCGAAAGAAGTGATCGCCAAGGAGAAAAAAGCGCTGGTGAAGATTCAGTAAGCCGGCGCCGTTCGGGGATATGGCGGCAACTACGACGGTTCCGAACGCGAGCCCGATATCGGGCTCGCGCTCATTTCTGAGGCGGCTACGCGAAGGAGATGAAATCGCGCGGCTGGTCACTTTTTTGTTTGCGGCGTCAACGGTGTTGATCACGCTTCTGTTAATTCTTGAACTGTGGCAGGACTCAGCGCTGGCGCGGCACAAGTTCGGGTTGCAATTCTTTTTCACTCGAGTCTGGGACCCAATCGCGGAGCAGTTCGGGGCGCTGCCGTTCATCTACGGGACCATAGTCACGGCGACAGTTTCGCTGGTGATTGCGGTGCCGCTGGGAATCGGCGCGGCGATTTTTCTGGCCGAGCTTGCGCCGGCGCGGTTGTCCGACGCGCTGGAATTTTTCATCGACTTGCTGGCTGCGGTGCCGAGCGTTATCTACGGACTGCTGGGCGTTTTTATCGTGGTACCGCTGATGCGGGATTATTTGCAGCCCGGGTTGAAGAAGACACTGGGATTTTTGCCGCTGTTTTCCGGGCCGGCGTATGGCGTCGGATTTCTGACGGCCGGCATCGTGCTGGCCATCATGGTGATCCCATACATTATTTCGGTGTCGCGCGAAATATTGATGTCCGTGCCGCGGGACCAGCGGGAGGCGGCGCTAAGTTTGGGCGCAACGCGCTGGGAATCGACGTGGAAAGTGGTGGTGCCGTTCGCGCGGACAGGCATTATGGGCTCGATTTTTCTGGCGTTGGCGCGGGCTCTCGGCGAAACGATGGCGGTGACGATGGTCATCGGGAATACGCCGACGATTAGCGCTTCGTTGTTTTCGCCTGGGTATTCGATTGCGGCGGTGATCGCAAACGAGTTCACCGAAGCGACCGGCGATCTTCACCTACAGGCGCTGATCGAGCTGGGCCTGGTGCTGTTCCTGCTGACATTCTTGTTGAATGGATTGGCGCGGCTAATGATCGTGATCACCTCGCAGCGCGGCGGCGGGACGGCTAGCGCATGAGCCCGGGGCTGCGCTGGCGAAAGTTCGTGAGCGGCTTCATGCTGACGATGACAGGGGTGTGCGCGCTAGTAGCCGTCAGCGTTTTGTTTTTCATTCTTGGGTACCTTGTCTATCACGGCGGAATGTCGATCAACTGGAGCTTCTTCACGAAGCTGCCAAAACCGGTGGGAGAGACCGGCGGCGGCATGGCCAATGCGATTGTGGGCAGCGCAAAGATGTTGTTGCTGGCTTCGTTGCTGGGCGTGCCGATTGGCTTTCTGGGGGCGATTTACCTGGCGGAGTTCAGCGGCAGCAAGGTGGCGTTTGTCGTACGGTATGCGGCGGACTTGCTGAATGGCGTGCCGTCGATCGTGGTCGGTATTTTTGCGTATAGCCTGGTGGTGCTGCCGTTCAAGCACTTTTCGACCCTGGCAGGTGGGTTCGCGCTGGGCCTGATGATGATTCCCATTACTCTCCGCAGCACGGAAGAATTTCTGCGGGCGGTGCCGCGGGCTCTGCGAGAAGCGGCGATGGCGCTAGGGGCGAGCAAGTGGAAGACGATCGCAACAGTGATTGTGCCGGCCGCCTATCGGGGCATTCTTACGGCGGTGCTACTGGCATTTGCGCGCGTGGCGGGAGAAACAGCGCCGCTGCTGTTCACGGCTTTAGGAAACCGGTTCTGGAGTCCCGGGTGGAACCAGCCGACGGCGTCGCTTCCGGTGGCGATTTTCAATTATGCAGTGGCGCCGTATGAGGATTGGCACCGGCAAGCTTGGGCCGGGGGGCTGGTGTTGCTGGGATTGATTCTGGTCATTAATATTGTTGCGCGGGCGGTCCTGGCCCGCGGCATCGCGGTTCCGAGGGCGTAATATGCATGCATCCGTGAGGCCTGCAGTGACTGTAAACATCACACCAAGCCAGACCGGGGCGATTGGCCGAGAGGCAACAGCGGCTTTGCCGATGCGCATGAGCGTCAGCAAAGTAAACTTTTTCTATGGGCCGAAGCAGGCGCTGTTCGACGTCAGCCTGGGGGTGGCGACGAGCAAGGTCACGGCGCTCATTGGGCCATCCGGCTGTGGGAAGTCAACATTGCTGCGAACGCTGAACCGCATGTACGAGACAGTGCGCCACGCACGGCTGGAAGGCGAAATCACGCTGGATGGGCAGAACATTTTGGCGCAAGATGTGACGCAGTTGCGGCGGCGAGTGGGCATGGTGTTTCAGCGGCCGAACCCGTTTCCGAAATCGATTTTTGACAATGTGGCGTACGGGCTGCGGATTAACGGGTCAAACCTGCCGATTTCGGAGGCGGTGGAAAAGAGCTTGCGGCACTCGGCGCTGTGGGACGAAGTGAAGGATCAACTGCACAAATCGGCATACGAGCTTTCCGGAGGTCAGCAGCAGCGGTTGTGTATCGCGCGGGCGTTGGCCGTGGAGCCGGAGGTGCTTTTGCTGGACGAGCCGTGCTCAGCGCTGGACCCCATCAGCACAGCGAAGATTGAAGAGCTGCTCGTGCAATTGAAAGACCTCTGCACGCTCGTGATCGTGACGCACAACATGCAGCAAGCGGCGCGGGTGAGCGACTTCACGGCATTCCTGTTGACGGGGCAGTTGATCGAGTTCAGCCCGACGCCGCAGTTGTTCACCACGCCGGGGGATGCGCGGACAGAAGCTTACATCACCGGGCGTTTTGGGTGAGTTTGGGGAAAGTCGAGTCTGGGCCAGCAGTTCCGGGGTTTGAAGGGATCGATTCATGGAACGCCACTTCGAGCGAGATCTGAACGAATTGAAAGAGCGGCTGCTGTGGATGGGCAGCCTGGCCGAGCGGGCCGTGCATCAAGCGGTGCATTCCGTGCTGGATTCCGACGAGCAACTTGCCAAACGAGTGTTGGATGAAGAAGACGCGATCAATGAGCTGCAAATCGAGATCGATGATCGCGTGGTGCAGCTTTTGGCGCTGCACCAGCTAATGGCCACGGACCTGCGGCTGGTGTTGGCGGTGTCTCGCATCAACAATGACCTGGAGCGCATCGGAGACCAGGCGGTGAACATCGCGCAAGCCTCGTTGCGCATTTTGCGGCATCCGCGAGTGAAGCCGTATGTGGACTTGCCGCGCATGAGCGAAGTTGCCGAAGAAATGATGCGCGATGCGCTGAACGCGCTGGTGCGGCGCGACGTGGAGCTGGCGCAAAAGGTTCTGGCCATGGACGACCAGGTGGACCATTTCCGCGACCAGATCTTTCGCGAGCTGCTTACCTACATGATGGGAGACTCCAGCGTGGTGTTCCCGGCGTTTGAGTTGATCCTGGTGGCGAAAAACCTGGAGCGCATCGGCGACCACGCTACGAATATTGCCGAGGATGTGATCTACATGGTGCAGGGGCAGGACGTGCGCCATCCCACGGTTGACCGGCGCTAAGTCGCTTGCGATTTTCGGTTGCGGCTCCCCCGCCAGAATAAAAACACTCCAACGAGCAAACTCACGATGCTGATAATTGCGCCCAGAGTTCTGTCTCGGGTGCGTGTGAAGCGCGCCGAGATGCGTGATTGCCCTGCGGGTAGCGGGACGATCATTTGGCCCGAATCTTCCGCGGACGCGGGTTGAACACGAGAGCCGTTTACCTGAACTTGCCAGGCGGGGTAGTTCAGCAGCCGCAGCGCTAGCCGCGCGGGCTGCGCGGATTCGACGCGCACGATTTTGCGCTCTGGCGTCCAGCGCTCAACGACCATTTTCGGTGGAGTCGCGGTGGCGTTCGCGGCGGGGCTTTCGATGTCCTCCGCGGGCGGGAGAACTTCTGCGCGAGGCGCCTTTGCGGGGAGGTTGTAATGGTCGTCGCCGATGGGGTCGTACTCGTCGGTGCCATCGAAACCTTCACCGCTGGCGATGGTCGCGCGCAAGGTGGAGAAGTCCTCGTCGTCCCACCAGGTGTGCTGCGCGAGAAAGACCGTGGTGCTTGTTAGCAGGGCTAGCGTCGCGGCCATCCACAGCCAGCGAAAACGACGGCCAGCCATGGCTGCGGCAAGAAAATAGATAAATGGGATGGTGAGAATGGACATCCAGCGCCAGGGGAACTGTACGAAGCGGAGCTCCGGCAGGAGCTGCCAGAGGATAGAGGTGAAGCGCAGCATCAAGAGAGTGGCAATCGCGGCGAGGAGCAGAAATGCGCTCCAGATTTTACGTTGAGCGGGGAAGGCGCCTAGTTGCGCGCTGTCGCGACGTGCGGCGATGGCGGCAATGCCTGTAAAAACGATGATGGCCACGGCGATGGTGGAGGCGATGTAGTTGAAGAGGGTGTGCTCGGGGTCGTTGATGGCGGCGTACAAAAAATTTTCGGATGGAAGCAGGCCGGGCGAGAGCGCTTGGCCAATATTAACCCAGCGCTGCTCGTACGCTGCGGGGACTATGTAGAACGCCGCAAGGCCAAAGCCTAGCGCCAATCCGGCCGTGCAGCGGAGCAACGGCGTCCAGGACTTGCGGACCAAAACCGCCCAAGCGAACAGCAACGCCATGGAATAGGTGGCCATGACGCCGGCGGGGGCGTTGGATAGCCAAACCGCGGCGAATGTCGCGGAAAAGAAGACGAGCGTCCGTAACCAAGTTTCGCGGCGAGCCTCCACAATGTCCACAAGTTGTAGAGCCGCGAGAAAGAGCAGGGGGAAGAAAGCGGAGGCCAGCAGCTCGGCATAATCGCTGCGGAAATAAATCATCAGCAGGGCGTTGGGGTTCGCGGCATAACAGGCAGCGGCGAAGAGTGCCGAATATCGCGGCAGCATGCGGCGCGCAAAAACAAATGCGGATAGTCCGCCGAAAGTTTGCACCAAAACAATGAAAGCGACCGGAACATAATCCCACGGTGTGAGAAAACTCAGCGCGGGAGCTAGCAGCCAGGAGAGGGGCGGGTAAAAAATGAAGCGTGGCTCGCCAAAGCCGTGATTGGCCCAGTCCGTCCAGCGTGGATACGCGATGCCCTGTTTCCATTGGCTGGCGACGTCGAGCCAGGAAGTGGCGTGGAATTCGAAATCGTGGCCGGAAGCGATGCCGCGCCAGAAGAAGGGGGCGACGATGAGCAGTGAAACACACAAAGAAAGAAGAAGAGCAAGCCGCCAGCCGCCAGGAGAGGGAGTGGCGGCGGGGATGTTGGAAAGCTCGAGGGGCGAGTTCATTCAGCGCAGAGAATTGTAACCGCTAAAGAATCGCCGCGCGAGGATCGCATCAGAGATGGAATGGCAAGACCTCAACTCGAGGGCAGAGCTAAGTCGGAACTTTTCGCTAGCCCGGTCATGAGAGACTCCGGTCAGTGTTGCGGCGCGCTGCGATCATTTCGGTAGATCACGCCTTCCTTCATTACGAAGAACACCTTTTCGGTTTGACGGATATTCTCCACGGGGCTACCTGGGACGGCCACGATGTCGGCGAGTTTGCCGGTATCCAGCGCGCCGATCTTGTCCTGCAGGCCGAGAAGTTCAGCGTCGGCTGAGGCCGCGGAACGCAGCGCATCGATGGGCTTCATTCCGAGATCGACCATCAAGTGAAATTCTTCGGCATTGCGGCCGTGCTGATAGACGGCAGCGTCGGTGCCGAACCCGATTTTTACGCCTTTCGCCAAAGCGTGTTGAAACATTTGTGAGCGCGAGGCCAGCGCTGCTCGGGTTTTCGCAACGATAGCGGGAGGCAAATACATGCCCTTGTCGATCTTTTCGCCCAGGCTTTCGCCGGCGATAAGCGTTGGGACGAGATAGGTGCCGCGTTGCTTCATCAGGTCGAGCGTTTCGTCTTGCACAAAGGAGCCATGTTCGACGGAATCAATACCGGCGAGAACGGCTCGCTTCGCTCCTTCGTTGCCGTGCGCGTGCGCGGCGGTTTTTCGCCGCAGCGCGTGAGCCTCATCGACGATGGCATTCAGCTCTTCCTGGGTAAGCTGCGGGGTGTCGACGTCATCGGTAAGAGAAAGAACACCGCCGGTCGCACATACTTTAATTATGTCTGCGCCGTATTTGTGGTCCAGCCGCACAGCGTAACGAGCCTGATCCGGTCCGTTGATCACACCATCCAGGGGATCGCTTTCTTTTCCGAAAAGCCCCTGCCGGAAACCGCCGCTATGGTCGCAATGGCCGCCTGTCGAGCCTAACGCGTGCACCGTGACGAGCATGCGGGGTCCGGGCACGACTCCGTCGCGAATAGCGTTACGCAGACCGACATCGAGATAGTCGCTGGAGCCTACATCTCGCACGGTTGTAAAGCCCGCCATGAGGGTCACGCGCGCGTTCGCGCTGGCGTCCAGCGCTTGTTCGGCGACGGTTTTCTGCAGGCGGTCTATTGTGTTTTGTTTCCAATCGTCCGAATACATCGACGTGAGGTGCGTGTGGGCGTCGATGAAGCCGGGCAGGAGTGTGGCGTCTCCAAGATCGATGGTTTCGGCACCGGCCGGAATGGGGGCCTTTGCGCCGGCACCGGCAATTTTTCCGTCTGTGACCACAACCAAGCCGGGAGTTGACACTGTGTTGCTCTTGCCATCGAACATTCGCGCGGCTTTCAGCACATACGTCTTGCTGGTCTTAGTCGTTTGCGCGAGAAGAGCGGGCAGCCCCGGCACCGCCACCAAACTGACAAGCAGCCAACCACACCATTTGCGCATGACGCTCTCCTTTTCGGATAGGAACAGAACGCACGACGATAGCTTGCCCGCGGAAAAAGTCAAGGATTGCATCGCTGCAGAGCGGCCTCGAGCATTTTCACTATTTTCCAACAAACTTCCGCAGGGGAGTCCTTCCGTACTATTGACCCCCTTACTAGCAGCCTCGGACACTGGAACGAGTATGGCCCGTTATTCCTCTTTTTTGGGGCGCAGGGTCGAGGTGCATTACCGCGCCGGCGACGTCCTGCTGCCCGCCTCGGGCACTTTTGTCGCTGATTCGGGCCGCTCTATTTTCCTGGAACAGAGCCTGGTGCAACGCGGGCAGCAAAGACACTTCCGCTGGGAAATTCCGTATCAATTCATTGTGCGTTTGGAAGAAAAGGCCGAGGACGAAAAGATTGGCGACCCTAGCACCGCAAGCGCGTCAGCCACGAAGACGGAGCCAACCAACCAGGTTTCTCGCGCCGTGGCCAGCGCTTCCGGTGGCACGCCCGCGCTGCTCCCGCTGCGCAACCGGCCCAAGACCGCCTAGAGCATTCTCGAAGCGGGCTCTCTAAATCAGCCAACGATTGGCCGGCAAAGGCGTTCCTGCATTCCCGGTCAAACCTGTACAATCGACTCGGATCCCAGCTTCACGACATACCTCGTATAGGAGACCCTCGTGGATTCCGCTGCCAGTTCCAAAACGAAAGTTGGCCTGATTGGCCTTGGTTTGATGGGCCAGCCCATGGGCATGAATTTATTGAAAGCCGGGTTTCCCCTGACCGTCTGGAATCGCACGCCTTCACGCGCGAATGAACTGGTGGCGCTCGGGGCAACGCTGGTGACGTCGCCCAAGGAAGTCGCTGCCGCGTCGGACGTCCTGATGACCATGGTCAGCGACCCGCCGGCGCTGGAAGCGGTGCTTTGGGGAACGAACGGCAAAGATTCCGGCGTGCTGGCCGGTCTGAAACCGGGCAGCACGTACATTGACTCCAGCACCGTCTCTCCTGCGCTGGCGAGAAAAATTGCCTCGGCCTGCGCCGAACGCAAAGTGCGCTTTCTCGATGCGCCGGTTACCGGCGGCGACTGGGGTGCGAAGAAAGGCGAGTTGGTTTTCATGGTCGGAGGAGAAGCCGAGACACTGAAGACGGTCGAGCCCATTCTCGGCGTTCTGGGGAAGCGCTGGTTTCACCTCGGCCCGAACGGCGCGGGACAAACGATCAAGCTGGCGATGAACCTGATTCTTGCGCTGCAGGTGGATGCGTTGGCCGAAGCGCTGGCACTGGTCACCGGTGCCGGGCTGAAAGGCGAAGGCCTGGTGGAGGTGATGCAATCAAGCATGGCCCGCTCCGGAGTGTTAGACGTAAAGGCGCCGAATCTTCTGAAAGGGGAGTACAAACCCAGCTTTCCGCTGCGACTGATGCACAAGGACCTGGGTTTGGCGCTCGATCTGGGTAATCAAATCGGCGTGGCATTGCCCGCGACGGCCGCGGCGCGAGAAATCTATAGCTACGTGAAAGGCAGCGAGAAAGAAGATTTGGACTACTCAGCGGTGATGAAATTCTGGCGGCGCTAGCCTGAAACCTTCTCTTGCAAGGCCGGCGACTTTTGTCCCAGCAGCCCGACGGCTGCCTCGTATAGTTTGGCGCGCAATTGATGACGTTCATTGGCGCGCGTGATGTAGCGCACCGCGATTTCGATGCCGCCAATTACAGGCTTTATATTGATCGCGGGCGCGGCGGTCTGCGAAGTCATCTCTCGTGATCTAGCCGTGCCTTTCCATTCCTTTTCCGCCTGGAGCGCGCCTTCGGAAGTTGCTTCGACCACTTTCTTCTGAATAGCATCGACGATTGGGTATGGATCCTGTCCTGCCGGCACGACAATCAGAAGCTCGTCCCAGAGCCACTGTCCGGAAGTTGAAAAATTGAAGTAGTGGCCTTCGATCGCAAAGCTGTTCGTGAAGGTCACACGACGTCCGGTGGGATGGCTGGAATCAGTCCAATTCCCGGTTTCCAGTAGGACGGTATGAAACATCCCGAGTTCGACTACTTCACCCGTCACGCCATTGATTTCCACCCAGTCGCCCAGGCGAATTCCATTCTTGCCCATCAACACGAACCACCCAAGAAAGCCCACAATGAAATCCTTGAGCGCGACAGTGAGGCCCGCGCCCGCCAAACCGAGAAATGTACCGAGTTGACTTGGCGGCCCGAAGATGACCAGCAAAATGAAGAGTACTGCAAAGACTTGCAGCGAAACGCGAGTAACCGTGCGCAACGTCTCCACTTGGCGCCGGTCGAGTGATGTTTTTCCCAGCAAATTCTCCAACCATCCGTCAAAGAACAACCCGACCAATAGAAGTCCAAGAATGATGGCCACACCGATCATGCCGCGGTGCAAAACGGCCCGCTGTTTTGTAGTTAAAACTGAAATCCAGTTGCCATAAACATCGGCAAGCTGTTTCTCATCCCCTATTCGTTTGCCGAGGATGGTCAAAGCCTTCTGATCACCGGCGCGCCGCTTGGTCCTTTTTACGATGGCAGCGGATTCTTCCCGGCCGCTGCTGCCTTGCTCTTGCGAGGGAGGAGAGCTTTGGCTGAATTGCTGCGTTGGCTCATTCAGTTGCTTCTCGAGTGCGTCGTGTTTAAGGGAAAGCGAGGCTGCCGCACTCTCCGCGTCGTGCTTGGCCTGCCAAAGCTGCAACTGCTTTTGGTGCAATGCCGACCATCGCTGTAGACGATTAATCAGTCCGCCGGTTTCCGCAGGCTCGGTGGTTGTGACCTGTGTGCTGTCCGAGGCGTGCGATGCGGCCTCGTGCTGCTCCACCATCGTTTGAATGCGGCCCTGGGGATCGCCTCCAGCATGTAGCAGGTCTTGCTTTGCCTCGTCGACTTCGTCTTGAGCAAGCTCGAGCTGGGCCTTGGCTAAGTCGAGCTGTTCATCCAGAGCGTCTTTCTTTGAGCCGCTGGCTTTTGCTTCCGCAGCCGTCAGCGCGTCGACGCTCTTTTTGGCGGAGTCCACAGCGTCCTCTGCCCTTTGCAGGCGCGCCTGGATGGCTTTAGCCTGCGCGCTCAAGACGGGCGGGTGCTCCTGCGCGTCCAGCACGGCTGCGGCAAACGCGAGGTCCATCTCATGGTCGCCAAGTGCTAAGGCTTGCTCAGCAAAAGGTTTTTCCTCGGCGCTGGTGGGCATCTTGGCAAACTGCTGGGCGGTCTGCAGGGGCCTCTGGTCAACAAGTTCCGGCTGGGCGGAGTTTGGGCCTTGCGCCCTGTTTGACGAGGCAGGGCCCGGCGCAGCCGTGCGGGTGCGAACCAAGGCATACACCGTGGCGCTCAACAGCAGAACCAGGATGATGGCGGCGTAGCGTTGCCTGGGTTTCATAGAGGAGCCATTCTAAACGAAAATAGGGTCGACAAAGATGGTCGAGGTTCGGTGCGTTTCCGGACGTCAATTTTAATCGGGAGGCCCCCCTCCCCCCCTGTTTTTGTAACTGCGGATTCTAAAGCACTTATTCCATTGGTGCTTGTAACTGCAGAATCTAAAGGACTTGCTGTGCTCAAATTCGAGGCTTCTGCCGCGAAATCTGGAAGTGCGGATTACAAAGGGCTTACGAAAATGCTAGGGAGGATTCGCCGACAACGAACCGTTAGCCGAATACACTATTCTACGGAGGCGATTATGCACGGGTGGTGATTACTTGTCAAAAACTTTCTGTAAGTATAATCGTATGTGGAGGATAGCGGTGGGCGGGATGCAATGCGATTACTTCGCAAGCACGGACTGCATTGGGCGTCTTGCTCCGGGCTCGTCGGCCGCGTACTCTGGCTGTAGATTTATGTCCAATACGCGGCTGCCCAGCTCAATATTCCTCGTACTCGTATTGGTTGGAGCTATGCAGTACTTGTACTACGCACCGCGCCTTCCGGAGATTGTCGCTTCGCACTTCGGAATTACCGGCGCGGTCAATGGTTGGCAAACCAAGGCGGCTTTTTTCGCGGTTGAGCTAGCCATGATCTTACTGGCGACCGTAATTTCCTTCGGTGTTCCCCGGCTGCTAGAAGCGATGCCGGTTTCCATGATCAACCTGCCCCACAAGGAATTTTGGCTCGGGCCGGAGAGACGCGAAGATACGCTGTCTTATATTCGCATGTGGTCAGCGTGCTTCGGCTGCGGGCTGCTGGCTTTTTTGCTTTTTGTGATGGAGCTGGCGTACCGCGCCAATTTGCATACGCCGCCGCATTTCAATAATGCCGCTTTTGTACCCGCTCTTCTCGCGTTTGGGATCCTCGACACAGTTTTGTTAATGCGGCTCATCCTTCACTTCTCAACAGTGGCGGGACCTAAGCCATGAAAAAGTACTTGGCTGCTATGGAGCCAACGCAAACGGGTTTTTCCGCCTACTCTCCGGATCTTCCTGGCTGCGTTTCGACGCGGCGCACTCGCGAGGAAGTTGAGCAGAATATGCGCGAGGCGATTACGTTTCACGTTGACGGCCTGCGTGAAGAAGGCCACATGGTGCCCGAGCCGGGCAGCTATTCGGCGTACATTGAATTGTCCGCGTACGTGAAGACCCGTGCTTGCTCGTGTTTTGGAAAAGCCTCAGGTCCAAACGGCGGACCTGAGCTACAGGTGTTAGTTTGACGTTGCGAATAAACCGGAACGAGGATGCGATGTGCCAAAGCCCTAGAGTTAGAGGCTAAAGGTAGTCGCGGGACGGGCCTTCCAGGAACGCGCGGAGTTTGCGCGAGCGCGACGGATGGCGCAGCTTGCGCAGCGCTTTCGCTTCGATTTGGCGGATGCGCTCGCGCGTGACCGCGAAGGACTGGCCGACTTCTTCGAGGGTGTGCTCGCTGCCGTCATCCAAACCGAAGCGCATCTTGATCACTTTTTCTTCGCGCGGCGTCAGCGTCTTCAACACGGAAGACGTTTGTTCCTTCAAATTCAAGTTGATGACCGCATCGGAAGGCGACACCACTGCCTTGTCTTCGATGAAATCGCCAAGATGCGAATCTTCCTCTTCGCCGATGGGTGTCTCGAGCGAGATCGGTTCTTGCGCGATTTTCAAAATCTTGCGCACCTTGGACACCGGGATATCCATGCGCTTGGCGATCTCTTCGCTGGTAGGCTCGCGACCCAGCTCCTGCACCAGCTGGCGGCTGGTGCGCACCAGCTTGTTGATCGTCTCGATCATGTGCACCGGGATGCGGATGGTGCGCGCCTGGTCGGCAATCGCGCGAGTGATGGCCTGGCGAATCCACCAGGTGGCGTACGTCGAAAATTTGTAGCCGCGGCGCCACTCGAATTTGTCCACCGCCTTCATTAAGCCGATGTTGCCTTCCTGAATCAAATCCAGGAACTGCAAGCCGCGATTCGTATATTTCTTGGCGATGGAAACGACCAAGCGCAGGTTCGCTTCGATCAATTCCTTCTTGGCCTGCTCCGCTTCCGCTTCCCCGCGATGAATGATCGTGAGCGTACGCTTCAGTTCCGTGAGTCCGACTTCGCTGGCCTCTTCGATATCTTTCAGTTCAGTGCGGCGTGTGCGCAGTTCCTTGCGAGCCTCCGCGGCCACGTCGCCCTTCGCAACATCAACCCGACGCTCCAGGCGGCCCGCTTCGCGCTCCAGCGATTGCAGGCGCTCCACCGTGCCGCGCATCTTGTCGATCAAGCGCTTCTTCTCAAAAGGGTTGAAATCAATATCGCGAACGGCGAGCGAAATTTCCACGCGTGTGCGGGCCACGTCCCATTTCGCGCGGACATACGAGCGCTTCTTCGCTTTTGGCGTCTTCTCCAGCCGGATCGCCTGCTTCAACGCATTGTCATAGAGCTTGGCGATTTTTTCGATGTGTCGGAGGGTCTGCTTGGTTTTGTTGGCGATCTTTTCTTCGGTGAGTTCTTCATCGTCGAACTGCACGATCTCTTTGATGGACCGCACGCCTTTGCGCAGATCGTCGCCGACAGCGATCAGTTCCTTGATGACGATCGGCGAACGCGTGATCGCTTTCATGACCACGAGCTGTCCGCGCTCGATGCGCTTGGCGATGGTCACTTCGCCTTCGCGCGTCAGCAGCGGAACAGTGCCCATTTCGCGCAAGTACATTCGCACCGGGTCATTGGTTTTTTCCAACGAGCCGGGCGTTAAATCCAGATCGCTCTCGCCCTCGTGCGCGTCTTCCTTCACCACCACTTCGTGGTCGCCGCTTTCGCCGGACACCTCGACGGCGCGCGCGGCCTTGGCCGACGCCGCATCTTCGTAAATCTCGATGCCATTGCGCTCAAATGTTGTGAGAAGGTCGTCGATCTCTTCCGAGGAATGCACTTCCGCTGGAAGCGAATCGTTTACTTCGTCATAAAGCAAGTAGCCGCGCTCTTTGCCGACCGCAATGAGCTGACGTACCGCATCGTATTTCTCTTCAAGACCTACTACCGCCACAAATCCCTCCCCAATCTCACCGCAACTCCGCCGCTTTGCGCGTTATTCGGGGCAATTTATCAGATTCGCTGAGACACAAACGGACTCGCTCGCCGGCGCGAACTTGGGGTACTTCCCCGGAAGGTCGCTCTGCTCATTGACCGCCCTGCGGTCACCAAGAACGTTATTTGAAGCTTGTGCACCCGTAATTGCCGCTCGCCCGCGTCTCTGCCCCTGCCGCTAATCCTCTACATTAGATGCACTTAGCGGCAAAACCGTCACTCGCGAAACCCTAGTACGCTAACCGTTTAAGTCCGTTGGCGTCAATGCTTTAATTGACGGAGAGTTGTGAAAAAATACCGGTGCTTTTCTTTGCGCCTAGCGGGCCGCCGCCAGCCGCCGCATCAGTTCCTGCTTTCTTTGCAGCAAATCGCGCATTTCCGGAGCTGCGGGATTGGCTTCGATGCTCCGCTGCACATCAGCAAGCTGCTTTTCGGCCTGCCGGTGCCGCAGCGCATCCACGCAACTCTGCGCCTCTTCCCACGTCAGCTCGCTGGTCTCCTCAAACAGGATTTCGTAGAGCAGCCGACGGTCGCGCTCCTCCAGCGCGGCGGCGATTTCGGTCGCTTGCACCGCCTGGCCGGAGAGGCCGGAGGCAATCAGTGCGACAAATATCTTTTCCGTTTCCAGTCCAAGATAGAGCTGACCCTGCTGAAGCTGCTGCGCCAGCTCGCCGCGAAAGCCTTCGCCCTCTGCCAACATGCGAATCAGCCGCCGTTCCACTGGCTTTGCAGCCCGCCCGACTAGTTCGGGCTTCGTCTTTACCTCGCTGCGTCGCTCGGCTGCGGCCTTGCTCAGCGCCGCGCGCAGCACCGGCTCGTCGAGGCGGAGTTGCTGCGCGATGCGCGTCGCCCATTCCGAGCGTAAGATGCGGTTCGGAATCTTTTGCACGTATGGCAGCAGGAAGTTGACCGCGCGCAGCTTGCCTTCCGCGGTGGTCATGTCCATCTGCCGTGCCCGGGCGATCAAGTAATCGACGTACGGTGGCGACTCCTTCAGCAGCTTCATGTAAGCGTCCGCGCCCTGCTCGCGAACGAATTTGTCGGGGTCGGCCTTGCCGGGCAGCGCCAAAACGCGCACTTCAAAATCTTGCTCGAGCAGAATGGCGATGGAGCGCTCGGTGGCCGCTTGGCCTGCGGTGTCCGGGTCGTAATTCACAATCACGCGCTTGGTGAAGCGCCCCAGCAGCTTGATTTGCGGCTCCGCCAGGCTCGTGCCGCAACTCGCCACCACGTTGCTGATGCCAGCGCGTGCCACGGCGATGGCGTCCATGTAGCCTTCCACCAATACCGCGAAATCCGACCGCCGCAGCGCTTCCTTCGCGCGGTCCAGGTGGTAGAGCACGTTGCTTTTCGAATAGATTGGCGTCTCCGGCGAATTCAGATACTTCGGCTGATCATCGCCGAGCGCACGGCACCCGAATGCGACGATTTTTCCGGATTCGTTCGCGATGGGGAACGTGATACGTCGTCGAAAGCGGTCAAACAAGCGCCCGCCATCGCCGCGCGAGACCAAGCCGGACTCCGCCAGCAGCTTTTCCGCGTATTTCCCTTTCAGGTGGCTCAGCAGCATGTCGCCGCCGCTTGGCGCGTAGCCAATTCCGAAACGCTCGATCGTCGCTTTGTCCAGGCCGCGATCTTCGAGATAGGCGCGTGCGAGCTTTCCTTCCGCCGTTCCCTGTAACTGTCTGACGAAGAATGTTTGCGCTTCGCGGTGCATCTCCACCAGTGTTGTTCGCACGCCGCTCTGCGTGCGCTCCGCGGGCGAACTCGGCTTCGGCTTGGGAATCGAGATGCCGCACTTTTCCGCGACCAGACGCAACGCATCCGGAAATTCGCAGCGCTCCATTTCCATCACAAAATTGAAAACGTCCCCGCCCTTGCCGCAGCCGAAGCAGTAAAAAATCTGCTTGATCGGCGAAACCGTGAAAGACGGTGTCTTTTCCTGATGAAAAGGGCAAAGCCCGCTGAAATCTTTTCCAGTTTTCTTGAGGCGCACGTATTCGCCGACAACACGAACAATGTCGGCTTGCTGCTTGACCCTCTCCGCAGTGGAACCCGCTTCCGCCATTAGATTCTAGGACCGCAATTCTACAACCGTGACCGCTTTCCCGCCGCGATCTTCGGTTTCGAAAGATTGCCGCGCAACAAGGGGATGAGCCTTGAGAAATTCGCCGAGTCCTTTACGCAAAGCGCCTGTGCCGTGCCCATGAATAATTCGCACCCGCGAAATGTGTGCGAGGGCTGCATCATCAAGAAATTTATCGACGCGCTCAGTTGCTTCTTCGACCGTCGAACCGATTAGGTTGATTTCTTCCGTTCGCTCACCGGCCCCTCGCTGCGAATGCACTGAAACACTGCCAGTTGCCGGCTGGGCAGGTCCCGCGGACCGGCCGCTTGCTTCAATGCCGACGATCTCGTCCACGGCCACCTTCATGCGCAGGGGTCCAGCTTCAATTTCTGCGGAGCTGCCATCCAGCCTTCGGAAGATCACCGGCTTGTTGAACCCGCGCACGCGAATCCGCGCGCCGGGTTGCAGCCGCTCGGCACTGACAGCCTCCATTTGCGCGGACGCGCCAAGGTCCGCTTGCGAATCCGAAAGCGTCTGCACCACCGCCGCGTTCAACTCTTCCCGCGCTCCGCTGCGGGCATCCTGCATCTTGCGCCGCGCGGACTTTTCCACTTGCCCGCGCAGCTCGCGCTCTTTGACCGCCTCGACCACACGCGCCACGTTCTCGTCATAGCGCTTCTGCATCTCCTCAAATTTGCCTTCGAGCTCCTTGATGCGTTTTTGTTGCCGCTCGACCCATTGCGTGCGCAGCTTCGCGCGTTCTGCTTCCAACGCGTGGCGCTCCGCGGTCATCTGCCGCTGCATGCGGTCCAATTCGTCGCGGCTGCGATGTAAGTATGCGATCAGGTCGGCTGCTTCGCGCGATTCCGGCGTGAGGAGCGATCTGGCGCGCTCGATAATCGACGCCGCCACCCCCAGCCGCTGTGCGATGGCAATCCCGCTGGACCCGCCTGGCACGCCCACCATCAAGCGATACGTCGGCCGCAGGTTCACATCGTCGAACTCCACCGCTGCGTTCACCACGCCCGGCGTTGTCGAAGCGTACGTCTTCAAGCGATCGTGGTGCGTCGTCGCCAAGACGATGCAATTCTTCGCCCGAAATTCGTCCAGCAACGCCACGGCCAGCGCAGCACCCTCTTCCGGCGCCGTGCCCGTCCCCATTTCATCCACCAACACCAACGACTGCGGCGTCGCAGCCTGTAAGATCGACTTCAAGTTCAGCATGTGCGCCGAAAACGTGGAAAGATCCGCGGCAATCGACTGCTCATCGCCGATATCCACCAGCACGCGATCAAACAGGGGCAGTACCGCGCGCTGCGTTGCAACGGGAATTCCGGATTGCGCGGACAGCACCGCAATTCCCGTCGTCTTCAGTGCCACTGTCTTGCCGCCGGTGTTAGGCCCGCTGATCACCAGAACGCGCTCGTCGCCTCCGAGCGCAAGCGACATCGGCACAATCGTGCGATTTTCACGCCGCAGCTTGTCTTCCAGAACCGGATGCCGCGCCCCCTCCAGCCGCAATTCGCCTGGCGCGGTGAATTCCGGCATCGCCGCATCGAAATCCCGGGCGAAACGTGCGCGAGCAAACACGCAGTCCAGCTCCGCAATCGTTTCCGCAGCAGCGGTCAGAGGCGCGTGCAACCGCTGCAAACGCTCGGTCAACTCACGTAGGATGCGCACAATCTCCGCGGCTTCCTCCTCCGCGAGTTGCACAAGCTGATTGTTCGTCTCCACCGTCTCAAACGGTTCGAGAAAGACCGTCTGCCCTGTTCCGCTGGTGCCATGCATGATCCCCGGCACGCTTCGCCGGTTCTCCGCGCGTACCGGAATCACGAAGCGATCGTTGCGCAGCGTGACGTAATCCTCGCCGGCCTCAGCATTTCTCGCTCGCAAGATTTGCTTCAGCGTCTTCTGAATCGATTCGCGCGTCTGCGCGATGCTCCCGCGAATCCTCCGCAGCGCGGGAGACGCATCGTCGTTAATCTCCCGGTTTGGCAGCACGCAATGGCGAATCGTTGCCAGAGTGTCGCGAAAATCGGCGAGAGAAGCCGCGCGCGCCGCGAGCAGCGGAAATTTCACAGCCTCCTCGCGAAATTGCTGGCGCAGCCATCCTGCGGTCTCCAGCAGCGATGCCGCGTCCAGCAGCTCCGCCGCATCCAGCACCACGCCCGGGCCCTCGATATGCTCGAGCCATTGCTGCGGGTCGGCCACTCCGCTAAAGCCGAGCTCACGTTCTGCGCGCAGCCATTCTCGCGCTTCACGAATGTGCGCGAACGCCGCTTCCAGCGCAGGCTGGTCCGTGCCAGGCGCGAGCGCGTCTACCGCCCGTTTGCCGAGCACACACGTCGTGCGCAGCCGCAGCAATTCCCTCAGCTTGTCAAATTCCAGAACGTCTTGCGCCGTTCGTGCCATCGTTTGCTACTTTAATATCCCTCTTAGATGATGCGCCGCTTCCTTCGGCGTCGCAGCTATGTGGATCAGCCGTCCATTGGCTTCGCCCCAAGGCGAGTGGTGGCCCAGTTCCACCTCGCGAACGCATTCAATAACAGGCGTCCAGAAATTTCCCAGGACCGCCAGCGGCTTCCCGGAAATCACCGACTTGTTGAGCATCTCCCAAACCACCGCAAGCTCCACCAAGGTCCCGGTGCCGCCTCTGCACGCCACAAACCCGTTCGCCATGCGGATCAATTCGAACAGCCGCTCTTGCCAAGTCGCCACGCGCTTTTCTACGTCGATCCACGCATTGACCCGCGCGCTGAAAAACTCCGCGGTCACTCCGTACGTTTTGCCTCCGCCCTCCTTCGCGCCGTGCGACACCGCCGCCATCACGCCGCCGTACCCGCCACTGCAAACGGAAAACCCGTTAGTGGCAAGCATCCGTCCAAGCTCGCGCGCCTCCTCGTACTCCGCATCGCGCTCCTGCGGCCGCGAACTCCCAAACACCGTGACGATCCGTTCTTCCTTCATCGCATCAATGCGCGCGTTTGCCCGCGCCGCTGGCGGGTGGCTTGCGATCAAATTCCTCAATCATCGCCAGGCACAATCCATCCAGCGCATCCGACGCTTCATGGTTCTTCCCACCCTGATTGTTGCTCAGGAACGAAAAAATCAGCCGCCGCCCGCCAGCAGTGTCCGCAAAGCCCGATCGAGTCCGCACGTGCTCCACCGAGCCAGTCTTCGCGTGAATGCGTCCGGCGCTGGGTGTGTTCTTCATCAACGCTTCCAGCGTTCCGTCCACTCCCGCCACCGGCAGCGACGCAAAGTACGGCGCAAACCACGGCTGGCCTTGCGCGTACTTAAGCAGCGTCACGACGGCTCTCGGCGTGACCAAATCGTGCCGCGAAAGCCCAGAGCCGTCCGTCTGAATCACATCTCCCGGCGCAATTCCCGCCGCCGCATAAAAATCCGCAGGCACCTTCATGAGATCTTCGGGCGTCTTCCACAACGCCGTGTTTCGAGCCGCCGCCCGCAACAGCATCTCGCTGTGCAAATTCTGGCTGATTTTGTTCACCAGCTTCACAGAATCGCCTAGCGGCACCGACACGTGCTCGGCGAGCACCGCGCGGGGAGCCGCTCCAATCGGCTCCGCCACATGCACCGAGCGCGAAACTCCCGAAACCTTGACTCCACGCTCCACCAAAAGCCGCGTCAACATTGCCGCCGCATGCTCCGCAGGATCGTGAATCGCCAGCACCAGTTTGCGCGGCGCGCTGTGCGCCGGCATCGTCCCGCGAATCACCACGATTTTTGAATTCGGCTCCCTCGTCAGCGTTAAATCCGCCTTCACCTCCGCCGCCGCAGTAAGTACGTCGTTCCGCACAATAAAATCCGGAGTAGGCGGAGCCACC
>Ga0210407_10001717_pt1 | contig 19926 bp, 16 predicted proteins | sample IncBWC27MmetaG_FD_150860 | JGI IMG/M metagenome (GOLD analysis project Ga0210407, IMG submission 150860) | Forest soil microbial communities from Barre Woods Harvard Forest LTER site, Petersham, Massachusetts, United States - Inc-BW-C-27-M | ecosystem: Environmental > Terrestrial > Soil >... | reverse complement strand
TGTTCGACAGCAGCCCGCGCAGTGCGGTGGTGGAGCGTTGCATGGCCGATCCTCTCCCTATGTCGCAGGGTGGCATACCTGCACGACAAGCTTGCCGGTGTTCTCGCCGCGGAACAGCATGCCGAGCGCGCCGGGCGCGAGGTGTAGCCCGTCCAGGATATGCAGGCGCTGCCGCAGCTGTCCTTCGCGATGGCGTGCGGCGAGCCAGGCGCGAGCCTCCTCATACCGGTCATGGTAGCGGAACACCTGGAAGCCCTGCATCCGTCCACGCCGCGCCGATAGCTGACCGAGATTGCGGATGTCATAGGGTGGATCGGCTGCGACCTGCGAGATGCGGCCGCATAGCACGACACGGGCTCCGTCTCGCAGATGCAACAGCGCCGCGTCCAACGTGGGTCCACCGACGTTGTCGAAATAGAGATCGATCCCATCGGGGCAGGCCCGGCCGATGGCCGCGGCAAGGTCGGGTTCCGCCTTGTAGTCGATGACCGCATCCAGGCGCAGTTCATTGGCCAACCAGCCGCACTTCTGCGTCCCGCCGGCGATGCCGACCACGTGGCAGGCTTCGATGCGCGCAATCTGCACGGCGATTTGCCCGACACCGCCGGCCGCGGCGGACATCAGCACGCGATCCCCCGGCTTCACCGCGCCGATGTCGCGCATTCCGAAATAGGCAGTCACGGCGCTGAGGCCGAGCGGGCCGATCCAGGCCGACGCATCGCCGCGTGCAAGATCGAGCTTCTGCAGGTACTTCGCCGGCAAGGTCGGATGCGTCTGCCAACCGAGCCGCGCCTGCACCAACTCCCCAGTCTGAAAGCCGCCCGACCGACTTTCCAACACGCGCGCGATTCCACCACTGCGCATGACTTCGCCCAGCGTCACCGCGTCGATCATCCACGATCGCATTGCCGGATCGATCGACAGAAAGATCGTTTCCAGCAGTACCTCGTCCGCTGCGGGCGCGCGCACCGGCACGCTGTCGGCGATGAAGTTATCCGGCGTCGGGATTCCCGTGGGCCTCGCGTGCAACAGGATGCGATGGTTGATCTCGGTCATCGCTGGCGCACCGTCTCGGCGATGCGTTCAGCGATCATGATCGTGGGGATGTTCGTGTTGGTGCGCGAAACCTCCGGCATCACCGACGCATCCGCGATGAACAGGTTCTCTGCGCCCACCACCTTGCCACCTGGATCCACCACCGTTCGCGGATCCGCCGGATCGCCCATCCGGCAAGTGCAGGAGGCATGCCAGGCGGATTGCACGTTGTCGCGCACGTGACGCTCCAGCGCGGCTGGGTCGGCGAGCAGTTCGGGCAGCGGGCGGGAATCGCTGATGACCTTGTCGAACAGGAATTTCCGCAGGCTGGCCGACGAATCCATCATCAGTGCCGCTACGTTCGTCAGCACCGTGTTCCGGAAGTTCTTCTGGCTGACGTTGCGCACCCTCTGGGAGAATTTGGAGGCGAACAGGTTGGACATGTACTGCGGTACCGGATCGCTGGTCAGAATGCTCGCCATGCGACGGAACGCATCCACCATCCGGTCGAGATCGCGTCGGTCGCTGAGCCAATTGAAGTCAACGTACGGTTCGTCGTCCGGATCGGGCGAAGCCAACCGCACCTCACCCGTTGAGTACGAGCGGCCGATATAGGACGACAGCGTACCGATCCGCACGCCGACCGCATGCCAAGCGGAGCGGCAGACCGCCATCATTACCATGTCTGCCTCCGGCACGCCCGCCAGGCCCGACGACCAGCGTAGATAGGTATAGTTCCGCCGCAGCACCATCTTGTGCCGGGCCACTGGCTGGAGGTATCCGGAAATGTGGATCGCCGGATGATCCAGCAGGTTGCTGCCCACGCCGGGCCGGTCCAACTGCACCGTAATGCCATGCTGGCGCAGATGTTCTCCCGGACCGATGCCCGACAGCATCAGCAGCCACGGCGTGTGCAGCGCGCCGGCGGACACGACAATATTATCGGCGGTGATCGTCTCGACTGCGCCGTTGCGGCGCACCTCTGCCCCGCCGGCGCGGCCGTTCGCGAACAGGATTTGCCGAACTTGTGTTGCACCGAGGATTTGCAGATTTGGACGACGCCGCGTTGATGCGTCAAGATATCCCACCGCCGCGGAACGTCGCGCGGTGCCGTCGTTCGACAGCGGCAGCGGCGAGTAACCCTCGCCGAATTCCCCGTTCATGTCCGGGCGCAACGGGTAGCCGCGGTCATTCCACACCTTGGTGACCGACAGCGTGAAGTCGTCCCACTGCTCCATTGGCATGCGGCGGACGGTGATGGGGCCTTGCGCGCCATGCAACTGATCGGTGTAATCGAGGTCGGTCTCGAGACGCCGGAAATAGGGGAGGACAGAATTCCAGTCCCAACCCTTCGCACCGATCGCGTTCCAATGATCGTAGTCGTCAGGCGCCCCGCGTAGCGCCACCTGCCCGTTGACGGACGAACCACCGCCGAGCACGCGACCCTGCTCGTAAAACACCGGTGCCGCATCCGCTCTGCGGCGGACCTTCAGGCCTTTCCAGAAATAGCTCGGATTCATCAGTGCGCTGCCGGAGTAGGTGTCGCGGATGTCCTCGGGCGTCTGCTCAGGAGCATAGTCCCGCCCAGCCTCCACCAGCACCACATTGTTCCCCGGCGCCTCCGACAAGCGTGCCGCCATCACGCAGCCCGCAGAACCGCCGCCGATCACCAAATGCGTGGCGTGCATCGTGCTGCTTCCCTCCGTTCGTCGTCGGCCAGATTTGCGCAACGCTCCATTCGGGTCTGAGATAGCAGAACTTCCTTCCTGGAGTCGCCCCGACCGGTCGCGGATTGGCTCCGCCACCGCGAATTCGTCACGGAGCACCAACCTTCAATGCCGCATAAATGGGACGTGGAAGCCGATGTCGTCGTCGTCGGATTTGGGGCCGCGGGCGTGGCTGCTTCGGTTACCGCCCACGATCTGGGAGCCAAGGTCGTTATCCTGGAGAAAGCGCCCGAAGGTCAGGAAGGCGGCAACACGCGAGTCGCTGGGCAAGGATATCTGAACACGTCATCGGTCGACAAAGCCATCGCCTATCTCACAGCCCTGTGTGGTTCCTACACGGTGCCGGACGCCATGGTGCGAGTGTGGGCGGAGGAGATGTGCAAGAACAATGCATGGCTCGAAAGCCTTGGCGGTGATCCGCAAGAGCATCAACATCCGCCGGTTGGGATTGAGTTCCCTGATTTGCCTGGTTCGGACTGTGTTCATAAGTTTCACGATGGACCCACTTACGGCTATTCCTACACGTGGAAACTGTTCGAGCGCCTGGTCAAGCAGCGCCCGATTTCCATTCTGTATGAAACACCGGCCAGGGAACTGATCCGGCACGACATCACCAAGGAAATTCTCGGCGTGCGAGCCCAGCGGGGGAATCGATCGATCGCCGTCAAAGCGGGAAAAGCGGTGGTGCTGACCTGTGGAGGGTTCGAAAACAGCCAGCAGATGATTCGCGATTACCTTCCTGGGGTGCCGTATTGCTACACCTCCGGCACGCCGTACAACGAAGGCGACGGCATCACGATGGCGATGTCGGTCGGTGCCGATCTCTGGCACATGAACAACTACGCTGGGCCCTCCATGGCTCTGAAAGTTCCGGAAGTCCGGACGTCGTTTTCGATGCAGGCGTTGCATTACAGCAAGGAAATGCAGGGCGGCATGATCGTGGTCGGCCCTGACGCCAGGCGCTTCACGGACGAGAAATACAAGACCCGCCATGGCAAAATCCCGGTGAACGGCCGGTGGTTGCCCTTGTCCACGCCGTGCCCAATGTTTCTGATCTTCGATCACACACTGTTCTCCGCCGGCCCACTCTACGACAAGCACCCGAGCCACGGCTGGACGCAGATCATCGAGCGCTACGATTGGAGCAAGGACAACAGTGCCGAACTGGCGAAGGGCTGGATCAAGACTGCCGACAGCGTCGTGGATCTCGCCTCGGTGATGAGGCTCGATCCTGACGCACTGGTGGAGACCGTCACGCGGTGGAATCGACATTGTGCTGCGAAACACGATCCCGATTTCGGCCGAACCTTGATGATGGCGCCCATAGTCAGCGAGCCGTTCTATGCGGTTGAACTCTCGCCCTCAATGCTCAATACCCAAGGCGGCCCGAGACGCAATGAGAAGGGACAGATTGTGCGGCCTGACGGCACACCCATTGCACGCCTGTACAGCGCAGGCGAACTGGGCTCGATTTATAGCTATCTGTACCAGGGCACCGGCAATATTGGAGAATGTCTGGCGTTCGGCCGCGTCTCCGGTCGGAATGCAGCAGCCGAAACGCCGTGGGAGCGGGAATGACATAGCGGTGGGGCGATTCCGCCCCCAAAGGGGATTGCAGCGCGGTGCAAGGCGAATGACGATCCGGCCAACGGCAAAGGGAGAGTGACAATGAGCTCGCGTGTGCCAATGGTATCGCTGGAGCGTGCCCGCGAACTCGGCGATGCGATGGGGATGCCCGCGCGACGCACGCAGAGCGAGGCGTTTCGCGTTGTGGCCAACAATCCCGGTGTGGCCAGGGTGGCGTTCAGCCAATTGATGCAGCTGTTGGAGAACAACAAGTTCGAGACGCGGCTGCGTGAACTGATGATCATGCGTATCGGCTGGGTCACCGGTTCGGCTTACGAGTGGACGCAGCACTGGCGAGTGGCGACCACCGCGGGGATCCCGCCCGAGGATATTCTGGCGGTGCGCGATTGGCGCAACTCCGAACGGTTGACGCCGGCGGACAAAGCGATCCTGACCGCCACCGACGAGTGTCTTGCGGGCAAGTCCATTTCGGATGCCGCCTGGGCCGACGTGGCGAAGCATGTCACCGACCCGGGACAGCAGGTGGAATTCATCATCGCCATGGGCAACTGGATGTCGTTCTCGATGTTGTTCCGCAATCTGCGCATTCCGCTGGCGGAGGGCCTGACGGTCTGGCCGCCCGATGGTCTGGCCTCCCCGGCGGCAGAGGGCTAGGCATAAGCGATCAAAGCGCGAAGGAAACATCGATGTCCGAAGAAGCAAACATCCCGCTGTTGGACCATGAACTGGCGGAGGATGAACTGGCGTGGATGACGGCTGTTTATGAGGATTTCAGCAGGATCCGCGCTGCGTTCTCCGGACGGGACGAAGAGTTCAAACCGAGGGAAGCGCTACGGGAAGTCCTCGGCCGGGACGAGCACCGGCTAACACCCCACGCGGACCTGTCGGGACCCGGCCCCTGGCGGCTCGGGCAAAATCGCCATGGCCGAGGGGTTGCCGCTGTCTTCTTGCCAAAGGTGGAGTTGCACAAACACGCGAAGAGCAGGACCGACCAGTTTCCCATGTATGTGGTTGGCGAGGCGGATGCGTTTTCCATCGGCGAGGATGCGCGACCCGTTCTGACCCCGGTGACCGGCGGCGACCATTTTCACAACGCGCCGAACGCGCCGCATGCGTTCCTGCCAAAAGTGGGGAAGCCAATTCCCGCGAACTGGGAAATCGCTTTCATCGCGATCACCCCTCGCAACCTGAGGGAGGATACTCAGGCGGTCTCCAACGATGTCAGGACTGCCTATAGGCGTGTGGTTGGGATGGAGGCACCGCTGGGTGTGTAATGTCATCAGCCCAAAATGATGACATACGGGTACCTCTCCTTCGCCATGGCCGGTCTTGTGCTGGCATGGGCGGCAAGCTGGAGCCGGCCGCCCGATGCCCTGCGATTGCAAGGATCATCGGACCAGTTCGCCTGTCGTCAGCTCGACATATCCAGGGGCAGAATGTCAGGGAGTTTCAACGACGGTAGTATTTGAACATGGCAGCAGAGAACCGTATCGAATCAGCGTTGCCGAGTTTCGCGCACCGCGATGGGTCAACCATGTTCAGGACTAAGCCGGCAAGATTCGTTCCGGCCTGTAGTCCCTCGCGCTGGTCGCCGTTGCGGGGCATCACCAGCTGTTTGATCGCAAGGCCGACCTGTTGAGGTTCCGTATGCTCCCACCGTGCAATCAAGACGGTGCGGTCGACATGTCTGGACAGCGACCAGGCATCGCCACCAACCAGCACAGGAGGTGCATCTACGACGATGAAATCGTACTCATCCTTCAGGATCTCGATCGACTGTCGCATGCGTGGGTTCGACAGCAGGCGAGTGGCGTTGCCACGGGCCTGCCCCGCTGGAAGGACAGTAAGTTCGTTCGACGGTCGTCGAACTGCATCCCTTGCCTTGATCTCACCCCGTAGCACCTCGCCGAGTCCAAGCGCGCCATTGGCCAGCCTGGGACGACCATAGGCCGAACGCATATCGGCTTCGATCAGCAACGCGTTCAAGCCCCGGTTGATGGCCGCCTGAACGAGCCCTTGGGCAGTGGTGCTCTTGCCCTCATTTGGCAATGCCGAGGTCACCAGGACACTGGTGGCACCGTGGTCATACAGCAGTCGACTCAGCACATCCTCGATGACGTCTTGGTACATCTCTTCGGTCTTTGGCGTGCGGAACGGCAGCATGCCGAGGGCTGGAATTCCCAGCATGGTCTCTACGTCGCCTGTCGAGACGAGGCCCTTGCGCCGCTCGAGCAACATGGCGAACCCAGCCGACAGAACAAAAGACAGAATTCCGCTTGCAGGAATCATCAACTTGCGGTTCGGGAATGCCGGACGGACTGGCGCCACTGCCCGCGAGATCACGCGCACTGGAGTGGCCGGGAACAACACTGCGGTATCGGTCTGCTTGGACCGCTCGAGGAATTCCCGATAAATGTTGTTCTGCGCGGCCGACTCAACCTCCAGCAAGGCAAGCTCCGCCCGCGCTCCATCCATATCTGCGAGTTGCGACTTCAGTTCATTCAGGCGCCCGGTGAGCGTGGTGACTGCCTCTTGCGCCGACCGTATCTGGTTAGGCAATGCCTGCACGGTGCGCACCGCCTCCGCGTGGATCTGCGCCCTGATGCTGGCGACGCGTATGTTGTACGGAGCCACCACTGGCGAGTTATCGCCATATGTGGAGGCAAATCGTGCTCGATCGGCCAGCGCCTGAGCTTCCTGTTCACGCAGTCGACTGATGGTCTGGGAACCCAGTGATGCCGCCAGGCTTTCGGGATCGGCTTTCTTGTCGCCGTCATATTGTGCCTGGGCCGTGGCCAGGCGATTCTTCGCGTCCTGCAGCTGCGTATTTACTGCGCTCGCCTGTTCCTGGATGATCGTACTGTTGTCCCGGCTGGATGTGGCTGTGAGTCCGTGGCCAACGCGAAACTTGACAACCGCGTCCGCCGCTGTTGTGGCAGAGTTTTTCAACTCCTGCACCCTCTGTTCGACGAAATCGTGGGCCGCCTTGTTCATATCCTCCCGGTACGTCAGATGATCGGCTATGTACAGGTTGGCTATGGTGTTGACGACGTTGGCGGCGAGCTCATTGTCCGATGATGCCAGCGTAATGTCGATCACTCGCGAGCGAGGTTGCGGTGTGAACTGGACCCGCGATTGCAAGGTGCGCAGCGTGTCGGCGACCTGCGTCTCCGCCGCCGTGCTGTCCAATGCTTCATCCGACGGCAGCCACTGGCTCACATAGGGCAACCAGCGGCTCAGGTAGCCATGAGACATCTTATCGAGCGTGGCCACCAAGGACGGCTTCAAATGCGGGTTGAATTCAGGGTTGCGCAACAGGTTCGTGCGACGCATCGTCTCTGTCAGCAATTCCCGTGATTTGAGCAGCGCCATCTCGGTGCCGATCGTCTCATCATCGAACGGCATGTCCTGAATGACGTTGCCAGTCGCCACAGCCTTCGGCGTCTGTTCAACGGATACCGAGGAACTGGCCTCATAGATCCTCGGAAGGAACTGGATACCAATCACGAATATCGCGAACAGGACCACGGTGGACGTGCCGATCAGCATCTTCCGTCGCCAAAGCTTGGCGGACAGATCGGTCAGAAAATTCTGCTCCGCGGCCGCCTCGTCCATTCCGAGGATAGCGTTCATGTTACACTCCGGTTTTACGGGCTCTGCCCGCTAGATGATTGTGGCCGATGCCAAGATCGCGCTTCGCGATGGCGACGCGCCTGGCTGACCATAGTGGTCGGTTCGGCGCGTCCTGGAACCTTCCAACGGACCAGTCAAGCCTCGAAAGGCGCCGCCGAAACCGCCAACACGAACGGCCATCCTCTCTCTCCATCGTGGCCGCATCCCCGAACGTTGTAGCAGCCTGCGCTGGCCAGAGGCGGGCCGCGACCATTTCGGCATTGGGCATCCGGTAGCGCCAGGACTTGTCCGGCCAACCGGCGCACAGCAGGCGTTGGACGCGCGCATCGCGTCGCGGACGCACAACGGCACTCGCGAAAGACGCCATGGCCGGCTCATTTCCCAGCGCAACCATCACGAGTTTGTCCATGGCCCACTACACCCGCCGGGGTTGCACAGCCCCGCACCTTACGCTGCGCGCGAAGGAAACCTTCCGATATTCGGTGCCCACGGCGCGAGCGTACGTCGACTGCACGGATCAGTTGTGATCCATCCATGAGTTCAGCGCTCACCATGGTATCCCTGTGACATCAAGACTCCAGTATTGACTAGCGAAAAGCGGTGTGGGCACACATCAACTGTCCCACCGGGCGGCATAAGTAAGTACCATCCGTTTGTTGCCTAAGCACCTCATCATTGGGAGAGTATGCCGATTGCACCAGCATTTTGTGACGAGCCGATGGCAAGTTGGCATCAACAAACGATCACGAGGTTGCTAGTCGGCTGAACGCGAGGCCTTCGACGGTTCCGACCGTCGCCCCCGGTGGCTCTGCCCTTGAGATGGCGAAACGGACAACGGTAGCAGAACGAGCGGCGCTATCATATCTGCCCTGGTTGCGTGCGGCTGGGCATTGCCGCACGCCGGGAGCCTTGTTCGATCCGAAAGGCGGCCACATCCTATACTTTCGAGGTAGAACGGCTCGCACACCCCTCTGAGCAGTGTCAGCTACCATGGGCATCTGCTCTGCTCTCCGCGCGGTTACGCCGCTAAGTGTTTGATATGAATGGACAGGTAAAATTGACCTTCGCATACCTCTCCCCCGGGGCCTGGTGGTGTTATCATCAGGCGTGCCCTCGATAGCTAGCCGCGTTGGCTTCTCCGTCCCGTCATATGAGTACGGTGTGGGGGGCTAGCGCGCCTTCGGCGCGGAACGCGCACCATAGCCTGGATGAAGACAGAGGCGCCGAGATGCGGATCATTCGTACGAACACGCTGGGAATTCGCGTTGATTCGATCGACCATGACCAGGCGACATCGCATCTGCTCGAGGTATTCGGCGGCTTGCGGCGGGCCGCCTTGTTCACGTTCGTGAATCCGGCTTCTGTCTTGGTGGCGCAGCGGAATCCCTATTATCGCCAGCTGCTCGACGAGTTCGATGCCGTATTGCCGGATGGGATCGGCATGTGTTGGGCCATGCGTCTGCTGCATGGATATCGCGCAAAGCGCGTGAGCTTCGATACGACATCTCTGGCGCCCCTTGTATTCAGCCAGGCCAGCCAGCGCGACCACACGGTGGCACTCATCGGCGGGCGCCCCGGCGTGGTGGAGCGTGCCGCGCAGCAACTTGCCAAAGCCTATCCGGGACTTGCGGTCACGGCCATGCTGGATGGCTATGGCGATCACGCGGCCAAGATCCGTGAATTGAAAGCACTGTCGCCCTCGGTCGTCATCTGTGGAATGGGTGCCGGAACACAGGAGCATTTCCTTGTCAGCCTGGCGGCCACCGGCTGGTCGGGCCTGGGGTTCACCTGTGGGGGCTATCTGGACCAGCTCGCAAGCGGGCTTCACTATTACCCAGGCTGGGTTGATGCCACGAACCTGCGTTGGGTCTATCGTCTGATGAGAGAGCCTCGGCGCCTGGCCCGCCGCTACTTCGTGGACTATTCATATTTCGCTGCGCATCTTGGGCGCGCCCTCATTGCGCGGCGCGCGTACCCAGATCAGGACACCCCCTTGCTCCCCGCTGAATTCGCTCCGCCGGATGGTATCGGCGACGGCCAGAGCAATCACCGGCCCTTGCCGCAGGGGTCGCAGGACTGAGGCCTGCGTCGACGCCGGCCCGTGACGGCCAAACGCAATTGAACACAAGCATGAACGTCCGCTTCTACCACTCCGTGCACGCGTGCAGTGCGGGCAGATCCGAAAGCTACGGCTACGTCAGTCCCCCAATCATGAGCCCCGTATCGTGATCGAGACGCGCCTGTGCGACGCAACACCGCCATGCCATATCCGTCCCCGGGATACGGCGCCCCTCGCACAAAGTCGTCGTGCCAGCCCATCTGGGCCCGCTACGCTGAGCCATGATGCACCAGCCATCGTTGAACCAACTCCACTCGCCCCACCTCTGCGGACTCATGACGGGCATTGTTCAGGACACGAAGGGCGATTACGAGTGACACATCAAGCACCAGGCCGACGGTTCACTAAGCGACGCGAAGCCGGGCGGTGCCGATCTCGAGTTGCATCGTGCTGGGCCGAATCACATGGCTTGCCCTGTTGCGTCGGCAATGGTGGCGGCCGGGTATGACCGCCACCGACCGGGCCGCGCCGATCGAACCCACGCTGGCGTATCCCAGCCGCGAGCGCTCCGCCCGCGCCGCGTTTTGGTCGCTTGTCGATCTGGCGGGTGGGCAGGGATCGTCTTTTTTCGTGTTCCTGGTCTTGGCGCGTGTAATCGGTCCTGCCCAGTATGGCGTGTTCGCTCTCGCGTCGTCGCTGCTCACTCTGCTTGCAATCTTCCAATACTACGGCTTCGCGGATGCCATCGTGCAGCGCGCGAAGGTTGATGAGGGCTTCCTGGACACCGTGTTCTGGTGTGATCTGGTTTTGGCATTCTGCCTGATAGGTGTTGCCCAGGCAGCCGCGCTGCCAATGGCCCGGCTATTTGACGCCCCATTGATCGAACCCGTGATCCGATGGCTTTCGATACTCTGTCTGCTGCAGGCGCTCGTCACCGTCCCCACAGCACTGTGCCGGCGCGCCCTGCAGATGCATGTCTTCGCCGCCCGGACCGTGCTAAGCTATACCGTTGGGGGCATTGTCGGCATTGCCATGGCGCTCCACGGCTACGGCGTGTGGGCGCTCGTCGCCTCCCAACTTGTTCAGTACGTCGTCATACTGCTGGTGATGGCCTGGCGCTTTCCGTGGCGACCGGGGCTGCGTGCCTCGCGTGCGGCATTGGTTGAACTGGTGGGGTTTGCCGGACACTTCATGATAGGCAATGGCATCAAGTTGTCAGGCGATCGCATCAGTCAGCTCTTGGTGGGCATGTTCGTCAATGCCGAGGGGGTCGGATGCTATGCGGTGGCATCGCGAATCCTGGTGACCGCCATAGTCCTGACCAATAGCCCGATCGAACGCGTGACGCTGCCTGTACTCAGCCGCCTCGCTCACGATCTGCCATCCTTTCGAGAGACCTACCGGAAAATGGTGCTGGTGGTGAATTCGGTATGGACACCGGTTGCCACGGGATTGGGCGCCACGGCAACCGTGCTGCTGCCACCGCTGTTTGGCAGTCGTTGGGCCGAGGCCGGGCCAGTGTTGCAGGCAATGTGCTTCACTGCACCCACATTGGGCCTCTGGTATCTCAGTGGGCAGGCACTGGCTGCGCTCGGACAACCGCAGCGGTTCACTCGTCTCGCGGTGGCGTATTTAGCTCTTGCCTGCGTCGCTTTTCCGATTTCCGCCTATTTCGGAATAGTCGCGGCCGGCTGGACCTGGGCCGGTCTGTCGCTGTTCATGGTGCCCCTGCATCTGCATGCGATCAAGCGCGCTTGCGGCCTGTCGATTCGTCTCGTTCTCTCCGACTGGTCACGCGTCACAGTCTCCGCCGGCGTGATGCTGGCCGTAATCACGGGGGTTCGCGAACGTCTGCCGGAAGGTATCGCATCCGCGGGCATCGCTCTGGCTGCAGGGGTTGCAACCTATCTCGTGCTCTTGGAACTCGTATTGCTGCCAGGCCACGTCGGCCGAATGCTGGCCTTGGTACGGAACAAGGCCACACCCGCCGGTGTAGTCGCTGTGCCAGAGGAGACAGCATGATCCCCAAGCGGCTGCACTACGTTTGGGTCGGCAGCAAACTGCCCGATAAGCAGCGGGCCTTCATCGATAGCTGGCGAGAGACCAATCCTGACTATCAGATCGTTTGCTGGAACGAAGACAATATCGATCTCAAGCTGCCGCAGATCGCGCGAGAATACGCACGGCGCCGTTGGGCCACGGTGGCAGACATCGCTCGACTGATTGCAGTCCGCGAACAGGGTGGCATCTATCTGGATACCGACTTCCGCGTCTACAAATCGCTCGATCGGTTGCTGGAGCACCGCTGTTTTTTTGCATTTCAGCATGAGTCCCACCCGACCGACTGGATCTGCAACGGTGTGTTCGGGGCCGAGCCGGGCCATCCGTTCGTCAGCAAGGCTTTGGACGCGGTGCTGAGCCTCAGGCCCAACTGGCTCGGGCTGGACCGTGTCACCAAGACTGGACCGAAGCTTATCACCCGGCTGCTCCGCGAAGATGGGCTACGGCACTACTCGCCGCAGGGCGTGCATGTGAATGACGTTTTCGTATGCCCCAAGACGTATTTCTTTCCGTTCTCATATGACCAGGAATTCCGCGACGACTGCATCACCGCTGAAACGCTGGCTGCGCACTTCTGGGAGAAATCCTGGGAGAAGGACGTTCCTCTTCCAGTTCGCTGGGCGAAATCGGCACGTCGTATGCTGCCTTAGCTCCGGTGGCTGAGAATCATGCAGCATCAGAATGGGCGATGAAGCCGCGGTTCCGCTCACTATCGCCATCCGGGGCGTTGACGCGGGCTCGGAACTTTGGAAGGGCCTGGCGCGGGCGCTGAAGGACATTGCCGAGCTCATTGCAATGGTACACGTGTCGCATGGCAACGCGCCATGGCGCCGGTGCGTCCGCGGCACGGCGCTCGACTGGGTGGGAACAGCGCAGGTCCAGCCGTCACTAAGTTCGGTTTCGTCCGATGTGCTGCTGGACTTGCACGGGGAAGAAATTCGATCTGACGGACGGACCTGGCGTGTAGTCAACATTGCCGGCAATTGCGTGCTGCGGCCATTCAGCTGCCTGGCTACGCGCGAGGCAGAGCCGTTGGTCACGTCGCTCTACCTGATTGAATTGGACGTACGTGACGCAGGCTGGGTAGTCTTGGCGGAAGCTCACATATCCTCTCGGCGAGGCTTCCGAAGCCTGCTCGATGCAGTCGGGCGGACTGCTATCTGGCTCGTTAGAGCCGGAATTCGCGCGCGCCCTGGCATGCCGAGGGCATGGCGCCTATCGATTCCCACAACGCAGCGCGGCGGTTCGCTGGGTGCTGTTCGCAGCAGGATCGGCAGCGTACGTGCGCGCATACGCGACCGTGTAAGTTCGGAGATCTGGGCAATCGGTCGGGTTGCGGAGCCCGTCGAGGAGTTTGTCAGGACCCGAACCGTGGAGCCTCAATCATGGATCGAAGTCCCGGCTCGCGAGGGATTCATTGCCGATCCATTTCCATGGCCGGGTCGCGATGATGCTGTCCTGTACGAGCACTTTCGTCATCGCACAGGCCTCGGTTCAATCGAGGCAATGGTTCTCGGCGGCAGCACGATGAACGGCATCGAAAAGCTGGATTTCAACGTTCATACGCACCTTTCGTATCCCTTCACCCATCGGTCTGAAGGACTGGTCATCTGCCTTCTGGAGATGGCGGCCGAACGCAGGCAGGCGATGTACGTCCTGAGCCCGGGGGAGGCGCCCCGCGAATTATGTACGGTCGCGGAGAATGTCGCGATGGCTGATCCGACGCTGTTCCGGTGGGGGGAGCTGTTTTGGATCGCGTACAACGATGCGGATCTTGGGCTTCATGAAAATCTCTGCCTGCTGTTTGCATCGCGCCTCGAAGGTCCGTGGCTCCCGCATAAGCTGAATCCGGTAAAGATTGACGTTCGATCCTCCCGCCCCGCGGGCACTGTGTTCCGCGTTGGCGGAAGCCTCATTCGTCCCGCACAGGATTGTTCAGACAGTTACGGGTGTGCGTTGACGATGAACAGGATCATCGAATGCACACCCGAACGTTATGCGGAGGAACCGATCGCAAGGTTGCTGCCGAATCCAAACGGACGGTTCCCGGACGGCCTCCACACCTTCTCGGTCACATCAAATGGCGTTCTGATCGATGGCAAGCGCACCATTGTAGATTGGAATATACTTTGGCAGCGACTTTCGAGGCGGCTGCGTAGAGCCAGCGAGTCCATCCGTTGAAGCAGAAGGACGCGGAGCCTCCGCGTCCTCTGCGCCTCTGCGATGTATCTATTCTTCTTCCGTCAGTCGATCGCCGCATGCACCAGGTTCGCAACGCGGTCGAGTCGTGCCGAATGCCAGGGATCCGGCGCCACATAGTTTGTGAGGTAGCTGAACGACACACCGCTCTCCGGATCGGCCCAGGAATAAGAAGAACCAACACCGCCATGCCCGAATGTGACCGGCGCGCCGATCGTGCCAAGGCCGCGGATGCGGTCGCTTTCGCCACGCACATGCGGTCCGAGGCCGCGATGCATCGGAATGCCATTCATCTGCTCGTCGGGTCGCTCGCCGGTGTGGTTGCGCGACACGTAGGCGATCAGCCGCGGCGAGAACAGCCGCACATTGCCGAGCCGACCCTTGCCGAGCAGCATCTGATAGAACGCCGCCATGCCACGCGCCGTGGCAAAGCCGCCGCCGCTCGGCAGACCGGCGGCGCGAAATTCGGCGGAATTGTCGCGAGGTTCGGGCGCATAGGTATCGGCGCAACGCGCCTGCAACTCCTTCGGCACGCCCACCATGATGTCGTTGCCGAGACCCAGCGGCGCCAACACCTTGTCACGGATCACGTCGCGATAGTCGTGGCCGGTGACGGCCTCGATCACCATCGCCTGCACCAGATGCGCAGCCTGGCCGTGATATTGCAACTTCGATCCGGGCGTCCAATCCAACGCAAAGTCGCACACCTCGGCGCGCATCCGCTCATGATCGTTCCAGGTCGACTTGGTCACATTGTTTGACGGGAAGCCGCCCTGATGCGTCATCACCTGCTGCAGCGTGATGTCCGCCTTGCCGCGCGCGGCGAATTCCGGAAGATGGTCCGCAATCTTGTCCATGAAGGACAGCTTGCCCTCCTCAACCAGGGTCCAAACCGCCGAACTCGTCAGCACCTTGGTTTGGCTGAACAGCAGGAACAGATTGTCGTTGGTGGCGGGCACCTTGGTGGGCTCCGACTTCGCGTCGCCGTAAGTGCGGAACAATGCGAGCTGGCCATGCCGCGCGAGCGCGATCTGCGCACCCGGATAGCGACCTTCCTCGATATGCTGCTTGATCAGCCGGTCGAGGTCATCGAGCGGCTTTGCGGCGAAGCCGAGATTGGCAGGATCGCTCGAAGGCAGCGGATATTCACCGGGCATGGACGCTCTCCTCACATTTGGCGATCACCGATGCTAAGCCGAACGGCGCTTGCAGCCAACCGTCGGATCGGGTGTGATCGGGCGCAACGACACCGAGGGAGGCTCGCATGACTGAAATCCGCACCGCGCATCTGATGACGCTCACCCTCGCGGTCTCGGGCATGCAGGCGGTCGGCGCGACGCCCAACGGCAACCGCCGCATCGGCCTTGTCGCCGGCGGCACGTTCCAGGGCGAACGGCTGCGCGGCACCGTGCTGCCCGGCGGCGCCGACTGGATCATCGTGCGCCCCGACGGTTCCACCACGCTCGATGTGCGCCTGGTGCTGGAGACCGACGACAACGCATCGATCGGCATGACGTATCGCGGCATGCGCCACGGGCCGGCCGATGTGATGGAGAGAGTGAACCGCGGCGACAACGTCGATCCGTCGGAGTATTATTTCCGCACCTCGGTTGCGTTTGAAACCGCGGTAAAAAAGTACGACTGGCTCAACCGCATCATCGCGGTGGGCACCGGGCGACGGCCGCCGGAAGGGCCGGTGTACGACGTTTTCGAGGTGCTGTGATGGCAACGATCGGCTTCATCGGGCTGGGCAACATGGGTGCACCGATGGCGGCCAATCTGGTGAAGGCCGGTCATCGCGTCAACGGCTACGACGTCAACGCCAAAGTCGTGCAGGCGCTCGCCGCTGCTGGTGTGCAGGCGGCACACAGCGCTGCAGAAGCGACGCGCGGCGCGGATGTCGTAATCACAATGCTGCCCGCGGGCGAACATGTGCGGGACGTGTGGCTGCATCAGGGTGGACTGATCGAGGCGGTGAAAGGCTCCACGCCGTTGCTGATAGACTGCTCCACCATCGACGTGGACAGTGCACGCGTGGTGACCGACGCGGCGCGCGTGGCCGGATTGGAAATGCTGGATGCACCCGTGTCGGGCGGTGTCGGTGGTGCCACGGCGGCGACGCTCACCTTCATGGTCGGCGGCAGCGACACAGCATTCGCTCGCGGACTGCCGGTGCTTCAGGCGATGGGCAAGAACATCGTGCACGCCGGCGGTCCAGGGGCAGGGCAGGCGGCGAAGATCTGCAACAACATGATGCTCGCCATCAACATGGTCGGCGTGTCGGAAGGCTTTTTGCTCGCGCAGAACCTTGGTCTCGACTGGGACAAGCTGTTCCAGATCGCATCCACATCGTCTGGGCAATCCTGGGCACTCTCCAGCTATTGTCCCGCGCCGGGCCCGGTTCCCGCAGCGCCGTCCAATCGCGATTACGCGGCGGGCTTCACGGCAGCGCTGATGCTGAAGGACGTGAAACTATCGCAGGCCGCCGCGGATGCCACCGGATCGCCCACGCCGCTCGCCGCCCACGCCATGTCGTTCTACCAGGCGGTCGTCGATGCCGGCGACGGCGGCAAGGACTTTTCCGTCGTGTTCCGCCGGCTGGCAAACTTGAACCGTCAAGGCCAGGCATGAGGGTAGGGCAGGGGGCACACCTTCCTGGCTTTCTTGCCTTCGGCCGCAGCCTGCAGAACACTCACCGTCCTTTCATACCGGACAGGAGACCAAGCCATGCAACCGATCGTCGCGGTGATCGCGCCCGGCATGATGGGCAGCGCCGTAGGCCACCGTCTGGTCGAGAACGGCATCGAGGTCCGCACCGCACTCGCCGGCCGCAGCGCGGACACCATCGCGCGCGCCAAGGCTGCCGGCATGGTCGGCGTATCGGACGAGCAAATCGCCGCCTCCGACATCATTCTGTCTATCCTTCCACCAGGGGATGCGCTCGGGCTCGCTGAGCGGCTGGCGCCCGTGCTGCGCGCCGCCCGGAAGAAGCCGGTCTTCGTCGACTGCAACGCGCTTAATCCCGGCACGGTCCTGCGCATCGCGCGGGTGATCGAGGAGACCGGGGCCACCTTCGTCGATGGCGGCATCGTCGGCGGTCCGCCAAAGGCGGGATACAGCCCCAAGATCTACCTCTCAGGTCCGGCGTCGGCGCGTGTGGCCGAACTCACGAAATACGGGCTGGCGATGCCGATCCAACCCGGGCCGATCGGCGCGGCCTCGGCGATGAAGATGTCGTATGCCGGCATAACCAAGGGCTTCACGGCGTTGGGCGCCGCGATGATGCTGGCAGCGTCGCGCGCCGGTACCGCCGATGACCTGAGGGCGGAACTGTCCGCCAGCCAGCCGGCGCTGTTCGACTGGCTGACGCGCCAGGTGCCGAACATGTATTCAAAGGCCTATCGTTGGGTCGCGGAAATGGAGGAGATCGCGCAGTTCGTCGGCGAGGACCCGGCGGCGCGGCAGTTTTATGAAGGCGCGGCGCGACTCTACGAACGCATTGCCGCCGATTTCGAAGGCGACCGCAAGGAAGTCACCGCACTCGACGCGTTCTGCAAGCCCAAGAGCTGACCGCCATGCAACAGGGTATCCACCGCTACCCGCCGATGGAGCGGGTGATCTACGGCATCCCGCTCGTCGAGGCCCTGGCGCAGGAGATCGAACGGATCGGCGCCAATGCGGTCTATGTACTGGCCAGTGGAACGCTCGCGCGACAGACCGACGTGGTGGATCGGGTGCGCGGTGTGCTCGGCAACAAACTGGCAGGCGTGTGCGCGAAAATCGGCGCACACACACCGCGCATCGACGTGGTGGCGGCCGCGAATGCCGCGCGCGAGGCAGGAGCGGACGCGCTGCTGACCGTCGGCGGTGGATCGGTAACCGATGCCGCGAAGATGGTCGGGCTCTGCCTGGGTAACGACGTGACCGAACCCGACCATCTCGATAACTTCCGTGCCCGCATCAGCGCCGATGGCCACACCGAACGCCCGCCGGTGAAGCCGCCGGCCGTGCGCTCGATCGCCGTGCCCACCACGCTCTCGGCCGGCGAATTCAACGCGCCGGCCGGTTGCACCGATACAGTGCGGCAGGTGAAGGAGAGCTACCTGCATCCGCTGATGATGCCGCGCAGCGTGATCCTTGACCCGGCCACGACCGTCCACACACCGGAATGGCTGTTCCTCTCCACCGGCATCCGCGCCGTCGATCACGCGGTGGAGGACATCTGCTCGACCAACGCCCAGCCGTTGTCCGACGGCACGTCGCTCCACGCGCTGCGCCTCCTCGGCCGCGGCCTGCGTGCGGTGAAGGCGGATCCCGCAGACCTCGAGGCACGGCTCGACTGCCAGCTCGGTTCCTGGATGTCGATCAGGGGCTCGCAGAACGGCGTGCAGAAGGGCGCCAGCCACGGCATCGGCCACGTCCTCGGCGGCACCGCCGGCGTGCCGCACGGCTATACGTCGTGCGTGATGCTGCCGGCTGTGCTGCGCTTCAACGAACCGGTCAATGCCGAACGCCAGGCATGGGTCAGCGAAGCCCTGGGGCGGCCAGGCGAGAACGCCAGGGACGCGGTCGCGGAGCTTGTTGCCAGCCTTGGTTTGCCAGGGAGATTGCGTGACGTCGGCGTGAAGCAGGAGCAACTGGACAGGATCGCAGAAGAATCGATGCACGACCGCTGGGTGCACACGAACCCGCGCAAGATCGATGGTCCAGGCACAGTTCGCGCGCTGCTCGATGCGGCATGGTGAACCGGCGAAACCGGCTGGCTAGTTGACGGTCAGCCTTTGCAGCAGCGTGATCAGTTCTTCGCGGCGAAACGGTTTGCGCAGGACCGAGAAATCCTCGTTGTCGTGAAATCTCGCCACACCCTCAGCGAGGCGAAGATAGGAATCGCTGAACCCGGAAGTGAGAATGACCTTTACCGGTATACCGGTCAGTAGGATTTCGTTCAACACGTCGATGCCGTCCTTCTCCGGCATGATCATATCGAGCATGACAATGTCGGGCTTGAACGCGATGAAGACCTCGGTCGCGTTCGATGAGCTGTTGAGTGATTTTGTATTGAGCCCGAGTTGCCTGCCAATGAGTTCCACGACCTTGGTAATGCCTGTCTGGTCATCGATCACAAGAAGCTTCTTCGCCATCGATGGCTCCTTCCCCGCAGGGCTCGAGCGCCCGGCCGTGCATCGGTTGAATTAAAGTTGCAGTGTCGTCGATCGCATTTCGATAGGAATGCAAGAAAAGCAACCGGACAAGTAGTATTTTGTGCCGGCATTCTCGTTGTGACTTCGGGGCATTTTCGCTTCTTTCGCAATACTGATCGGAAAGTCGAATAAGCCAAATGTAACAATTTGCTAGAGAGTCTCATCTGCACGATCCAATACAGGGCAGGTTTCTGAGTCTCACATTTCGAGATCGGAGTATGCCGCGGCTTGTGCAGGCGGATACTCGTATTCATGCGAAATTTTATATCGCGGTCGGGCAGATCCGTCGTGCAAGTAACGCGAGAGTGCGCCAGCGGTTAGCGAATGTTTACCGAATTGCCGTCAACTGTCTCCGCAACAACGCAGCCGCGTCAACCATGCCCTCGAGCCAGGCCGCTCTCGCTTCCCGCAAGGATTCGCAACA
>Ga0210407_10001715_pt1 | contig 19961 bp, 16 predicted proteins | sample IncBWC27MmetaG_FD_150860 | JGI IMG/M metagenome (GOLD analysis project Ga0210407, IMG submission 150860) | Forest soil microbial communities from Barre Woods Harvard Forest LTER site, Petersham, Massachusetts, United States - Inc-BW-C-27-M | ecosystem: Environmental > Terrestrial > Soil >... | reverse complement strand
CGCCACCGACACCTTCGTCGCCTATCAGCCGATTCTCGAGAACGCCATCCTGCCCCAGGCCGGCGATTTGTTCCGCGCGATGAAAGAGCTGGCGGAATTCTAAGTTCAGCAGTTAGCACTTAGCATTTAGCCTTTAGCTCGTTCACAAAGCCCCGGAGGACAACCTGCTTCGCGTGGGGACGGGCGCCCCGCACGTCCAAACCTAGCGCAGCTCGGCAGACCGCGATGAATTCGCAACATCCTCAACGCTGGGTTGAACAGAAAATGCCGCGGCAGATGCCGCTTCACATCAGGGAAAAGGAATGACGTCGAAGATCTTGGCATTGTCGAGCGCAACCGTCCCCGGCTGCTGGGAGCGAACTAACGGCAATGATACCGGCCTCCGTCGCCGAGGCGTGCGCTGCAGTTCGATTCCGACGCCGCGAAGAATCAGTTCTTTTACGCTTCGTCCTTCCTGAGCGGCCTTGCTCTTCAGTTCGCGGTATTGACAGTCTGTAATGTCCACTGTGATTCGCATACGAACTCGACCTTATGATCCCTACCTTGCCTTCCAGCCGCCAGACTTGCCAAACGTCGCTCCCCACGGCCCGCCGCCGAAGCACATCAGCCCAAACGCAATCGTAGCCAGCGCCAGCGGAAATTCGTATCCGCCATTGCCCATCAGCCCGTTCTTAAAATGCACTTTCCAGATGGCGACCGCCATTTCGATGATGAACGCGGCTGCGAAGAAGCGCGTAAACAGTCCAAGCACAATGGCGATTCCGCCGAAGAATTCCGTCCCCGCGGAAAAATATGCCAGCCACTTGGGAAGGCCGAGCGATCCCACGAAATCCATGTGATGATGAAACCCGCCCCACACCTTGTGATAACCATGGGCGATCATGATCGCTCCCAGAACGAGCCGCATGACGAGCAGCGCGAAGGGCTGCAGCCGGTTGAGAAAATCCAAGCTAGCCTCCAGAACTCATCTCCAAAATTGTGAACGGATAAGGTAACAGAAAAGCTGGTGTTGGGGGTCAGCTCTTCGGCTCAGTACACCCAACTCGAATAAAGGGTGCCATCAATGGCCGTTTGGTCGGAGCCGCTGTGGACACCCACAATGCCAGGCTGGGTCTGATCGATCGACTTGAGCGAGTCTTCCTGTTCCAGCACCCACGTGTCCTTGCTGCCGGTAATATCGTTGGGGACAAACTTGAGGTATCCCGCCGAGATCAGATCTTCAAGCGACTGCGGCGCTTTCTGCTTGTCCAGCGTGTATTGATCGATGACTTTGTTGAGGGTCGACAGATTCTGTCGCAGCGTGGCTTCGCGCGCGCGGATGACGCTCTGGTTGTACATTGGCAACGCAATCGCCAGCAGAATGAGGACCATGCTGATGACCACCACCATCTCGATCAGCGTGAAACCCCGATTGCGGACTTTCGGATTGCAGAATTTGGGGCTGCGGGCTTTGGACCTCAATTTCATTTACCAGTCCTTGTATTTGGTGCCGTCCAAAGCGACTTGGTCCGACTTCGTGTAAACATCGAAAACGTTTTGCCCACCCCAGGAATCCGAGTCTTTATCGTCCTGCATGGAGCGCATTCCCCATTCCTGCTTGGTCATGGGATCGACGGGGATCCGGCGCAAAAACTTCAGCTTTTTGCCGGCAACATCCACCCCGGTGACAAGGGTGTCGAGATCCGGAGGATAGTTTTCGCTCCCCACCTTGACCTGGAACGAACCCCGATCGGCGGCGTCTTTGTAGCGATCAATCGCGTCGCGCATCATCCAGAGGTCCTGGCGCAGCTCGTGCTCGCGCTCCCGATAAATGGTCATCCTGACCAGCGGAAACGCCGCCCCCACCAGGATCGCCAGGATGGCGGTCGCAACAATCAACTCGATCAGCGTAAAGCCCCGTGGTCGGCGGGCAACCACGGAACTGTCAGGTTGGCGACAAACTCGATGTTGCACTAGATTTTGGGTGGCATCGCGCTTCAGCGCTGCGACTGCTGGCTCGTTTTCAGTACCGGCTCTAGCCGCTGCGGTCAGGCTGTGGCTCGGAAAGTACTCTTTCAGCAGCCCGCTAACTGTCCCCGTGTTTGTCAACTGGTTCATTTAACACCAAACTCCACCCGGTTACTGAATCGTAATCGCCGCCTGCGCTCCGCTCATTGCAATCGGCTGCATCGCCGGATCCCGCGCTCCGCCCCGAGTGATGGTCAGAACCGACTGCCCCGGCCCCTTCGCCATGAATGTGAGCGTCACCACCGCGCCCTGTCCCGAAACGCCCCCGGCGCCCGGAGGCCGCGTGGCCGTGATTTGCAGCGTGCCCGTCGCCGGATCGTCGCGGTGCACTAACGCCACAGCTTGCCCATCCTGTGACAGGAATCCACCGTTCGAAACGTTGACCACTGCCAACTGATTCGGATCGTAGTTGAGTTGCACGGGCACGGAGTAGACGTTCTGCCCCCCAGAGAGCATGACATTCACCGTGAAGGTCGAGCCCTTGGCCTGGCTCACGGTAGGCGGATCAAACAGGAACGTTCCCGCACCCGCGCCAGCCTGATTCGGCTGATTTTGCGGAATTAAGTTCTGGGCAGCCTGCCCTTGGGGAGCTGGCGTCTGCGGCTGCAAAGGAGCGACAGATGCGGACTGGGAAGCCGGGGCGGGCGCAACCGAACTCGCCGGCGATGCCGCCTTGCTGCCAGAATGTCTCAGCGACAGCGCATTGGCCGTGCCTACGTCGATCATGTCGACATTGCCATGGCCAAGGTCAGGCCCGCGGATAATGTGCGGTACCAGGACGAATACGATTTCGTTTTCCGAATGCTCGGTATCTCTCTCCGAAAAGAGGTATTTCAGAAGCGGAATCGACGCCAGGCCCGGGATGCCGTTCAGCGCCCTGGTCTGCGTATCCTCCATCATTCCGCCGAGCAGGTTCACTTCGCCATCCTTCAGGCGGATTTCGTGTTCAATCTTGCGCTGCCCGATCACCGGCTGGTCGATGCCGCCGATGCTCACGTGCGAAGTCACCGCCGAGACGTCCATCGTCAACTTCAACGATACTTCCCGCCCCGCATGAACCCGCGGCGTGATGTCGATATTCACGCCCACGTCGAGGTATTGAAACTGAGTATTCACCAGCGGATTGATACCGACTCCGCCAATACCCGGCTGGAACGATCCCGTCGCCACCGGCACCCGGTCGCCAATCTTCAACGTCGCCTTCTGTCCGTCCAGCGCGCGAATCTGCGGGTTCTGGATAATCTTCGTGTTGCTGTCGCCCAACAATGCAATCGCCGTCGCCGACGGAATATTCACCTGGAAGTCGGTGGCGTTCAGGTTGGCCAGGGTATTCAGGTTGATGCCGGAGGTTGATGACGTAGTACTCGTGGTCGAGGTGGTTGAAGTCGTGCTGGTGGTGCTGTTGTTGATATTGGGCTGCAGTTGCACCGTGGCGCTGGTCGGCGGGTTGATTCCAAGCTTGTGCACTTTGTCGCGGCTCACCTGCATCACCGCCACTTCGATCAGCACCTCGGGTTTCGCCTTGTCGAGATCGTCCACCAACTTCTGCGCCAGTGCCATCTGATCCGGCGTGCCCCGCACCACGATCGCTCCCTGCGAGGGCAACTGTTGAATCCGGCTCACTTCGAGGATGGTGCGCATCGCGTTCACTACATCCTGCAATTCGGTAGGCTGGGAAAGGTTGGAAAGATAAAAAGTTTTGATGACGTTTTGTTCCAGCTCTTTCCGCTTCGCAGGATTGTCTTGCGCGACAAAAATCGTATTGGGCGTCACCGGACGCCAAAAAGTCTTGGTCTCAAACGAAATAATTTCCAACGCGTCTTCGAGGGTCACGCCGTTCAGTTCGATGCGCACCTGGCGCGGCGTGTAATCGGGATCGAAAAGCACGTTAATGCCGGCCAGCTTGCCCACCGTCTCGTAGATCACATTGGCTTTTTCCGTGACCTTGAGAGTGATGGGCACGTTCGAGATCGGAGCCAGCTCCACCGGGCCCTGCGCCGATTCCAACCGCCGGCGCAAGGCGGTCCCTCCCGGCGCCGAAGCCTGCGGTTCTGGATTCTCCGCTTCCCGAATCATCTGCTGCGTACGCTTCAGCTCCTGCTGCGCGATGAATGAAGAAGGATCGGTCTCCAATCCCTTCTGGAATTCCACCAGCGCCTCGTCGAGCTTGCCGGCGTCGCGCAGAATCTGGCCGCGATGCACGCGCGCGGAAGCCGCCAGAAAGCGGGTCCGCTCGAAAGCGGTTCGATATCTCAGGTCTTTCGGTTTCAGATTGTAGGCCTGCTTGAAATAGTCGAAAGCCTGCTCGTAGTTCTGCCGCGCCTCGGCGTCCTGGCCCTTTTCGTAGAGCGCCTTGGCGGAATCAACCGACTTGGCAAAAACAGGAAGCTTTAAACAGAGCAGCAACAGAACGAACAGAGCCGGACGGATCAGGCGTCTCATCAAGCAGTCCTCATAAAAATCTCTCTCGCTGGCGGCGTCACCGGCCAGACTCATCCGGCCGCGATTCAAGCGACGACGATTCAAGCGACGACGACTCAACCGACCATAACTCATCCAGCCAGGGCGCGTAACGCCACCCGTAAAAGCCAAACCGGGCGGGTGTCTCCGCGGCCGTCGCGTGCAAAAAGTACCGGAAATTCGGATTATAGCATCGCATGAACCGGCACCCGAAGTGATTGGTACGTCGATGTTTACACTCATTAGTACCTGTCCCGGAGTGCAGGTCTTAGCTCTTGGGCGTCAGGTCTCAGGGAAGACAGGCTAGCGATCGATTCGAAAGTTGGAATTTGTTGCGAGCCCTTCCTGAGACCTAACACCTGAGACCTGAGACCTGTTACTTTCTTTTCAGTGCCATGGCCAAGCAGACTACCCATCAGACCCAGCCCAATCGGGAGAAAAATCCTCGCCGCCAGCCCACCGCTTCCGGAGAGAAAGACGCCTCCGTAAACAGGAACGCGAGTCACAACTATTTCTTGCTCGAAAAATTCGAAGCCGGGGTCGTTCTCACCGGAACCGAAGTAAAGTCAGTCCGAACCGGCAAGACCAATCTCAAGGACGCCTACGGCCTGATCAAGGACGGTGAACTCTGGCTCCTCAACTGCCATATCAGCCCCTATGACCACGGCAACTACGCCAATCATGCCGCTCTTCGCACCCGCAAGCTCCTGATTCACAAAGAAGAAATTCGCAAGCTCATCGGGAAGACCCAGCAAAAAGGACTCACTCTGATTCCCACCCGAATGTATTTCAAGAACGGCAAAATCAAAGTCGAACTCGCCCTCGCCAAAGGCAAACAGCAATGGGACAAGCGCGAGACCGAACGCCGCCGCACCGCCGACAAGGAAGCCCGCGAGGCCATCTCGCGGTCAAGAAAACAAGCGTAGAGACGATCACTGAAACAAGCAAGAGACGGGGCGTGGCCCGTCTCAGGAGCGAATACGCCGCTCCAGCGTCTCCTCCTACCGCGGCCTAGCGGCAATCATGTGCAAATAATTGCGGCGACCGGTTTGACACTTGGCAATACGACCCTTTTTTTCGAAGGTCCAGGGAGTGGGCGCTGGCGTGCAAATCTCTGCAGTTGATCTTCAAAAAAAACCGGATATACTACCTCAACTCGTAGCCTCCCCCCGCCCGCGCCATCATTTGGAGTATGCCTCGGCCTATGACTTGCACCAGGACAGCACGGTTCGCCGCGTTTTTCCATCTAGCCGCAACGTTGCTGCTCCTTTGTTCGGTCCCCGCCTCTGCCCAGGAGCAAGAACAAAGCTCCGTCCGTGTCATCCACGAACTGAAACACGACGTCTCTGCCCCGCTCGCCGAACTGGAGCGGATGACTCCCGCCCGGACCCACCATTTCTCTCCCCGATTGCTGAAAATCCTCCCCACCGGCCCCGCCAGTAACGCGCCTGAGTATGCCGCGCCCGACGTTGCGTTGCAGCAGGTCGCTCTCCCTCCAGTCGCCGCCAACCTGGGCCTGAATACTGACGGCTTGGGTCAGGGACAGTACGGATTTAATGTTGAATTGACCCCTCCCGACACCAACGGAGCGGTTGGCGCCACGCAATACGTGCAATGGGTCAACGCTCAGTTTGCGGTATTCGACAAAGTCACCGGCGCGCTTGTTGCCGGCCCCACCGATGGAAACACTCCCTGGGCCGGCTTCGGCGGAGGATGTGAAACAAATAACGACGGCGATCCCATCGTTCAATACGACAAGATGGCCAACCGCTGGATCCTCACCCAGTTCTCTATCCTTACCCTTCCTTACACGGAATGCGTCGCGGTCTCTACCACCAGCGACGCCACCGGCACCTACAACCGGTACGCCTTTTCTTTCGGCGACACCGATTTTCCGGACTACCCGAAATTGGGGGTGTGGCCCGACGCTTATTACATGTCGTTCAACCTCTTTCTGAACAGCAATTTCATCGGTGCTGACGCCTGCGCCCTCGACCGCAACGCGATGCTGGCCGGCAATAACGCGACGATCCTCTGCTTCCCGCAGAATTCCTCGGTCGCCAGCTTGTTGCCCTCTGATATGGACGGAACCATCCCGCCATCCGCGGGAGAACCCGGCTTCTTTATGAACTTTGGCACGAACGTGATCCAATTGTGGACGTTTCACGTCGACTTCACGACGCCCACGAACTCCACCTTCACCGGCCCCACCGTTCTTCCGGTTGCGATCTTCACCCCGCGTTGCTTCCGTTCCTGCGTCGTGCAACCCGGAACCACTCAACGCCTCGACGCCCTCGGCGACCGCCCCATGTACCGCCTCGCCTATCGCCAGTTCCCCAACGGAGTCGAATCTCTGGTCTTCAATCATTCCATCTCCACCGGAGTTCGCTGGTATGAAGTTCGCAGTCCGAACAGTACGCCCACCGTGTTCCAGCAGGGCACCTTCGGTCCAAACTCCACCACGCGCTGGATGGGCAGCATCGCCATGGACCAGTCCGGCGATATCGCCCTCGGTTACAGCGTCTCCAGCAGCTCCGTCTACCCTTCGATTTACTTTACGGGCCGGGTCGCGGCCGATCCGCCCGGCAGCATGGAAGGCGAACAACTGATCGTCAGTGGTTCCGGTTCCCAGACCGGAGGCATTAACCGTTGGGGCGACTACAGCGCCATGACTGTCGATCCCGTCGACGACTGCACGTTCTGGTACACCCAGGAGTACATCCAGTCCGCCGGCAGCTTCAACTGGAACACGCGCATCTCCAATCTCATTTTCCCCAACTGCGGCAACGGCAGCGGAGGAAGCCCGACGGCGACGCTCTCCGCCACCAAGCTCACCTTCCCCAAGACGCTCATTGGCCAGACCATGTACCTGACCGTTACCGTGGGCAACAACGGCAACGCTACCCTGAATATTTCCAATGTTGCCATCAATGGCGATTTCGCGGTTCAGTCGAATGGCTGTGGCGCTCAGGTCCTCGCCGGCAACAACTGCCCTATCACGGTGGGATTTACGCCGACGGCAAAAGGCTCCCGCACCGGAATGTTGCAGCTTACCGACAACGCGGCTAATAATCCGCAGAGGGTAACTCTGACCGGAATGGGCATGTCGATCGCGGTGTCGCCAACTGCTCTGAATTTCGGTGCCGAGCCAGTGGGCCAGACGAGCGCACCGCAGCCGGTGACCATCTCGAACGTGAGCAATACGTCCGTGAATCTTACGGGCTTCACGATCACAGGCGCATCGGCCGACTACTCCCAGTCCGGCAACACCTGTGGCCCTTCCCTCGCCGCCGGAACCAACTGCTCGCTCAACGTTTCATTCCATCCCACGAAGAATGGCACACGCAACGGTAAGCTCAACGTGGCCAACAACGGCGGCGGCACGGCCACCGCGACCCTCACCGGCACCGGACAGTGAGCTAGAAGCCCGTGGTGCAAATGCGATTCGTATCAAGGCACGCCTTTCCCAGGTTGCAGCAAAAACCCAGTCTCACATCGACAGGCTTGGGAAAAAATCGATACTCGACGCCCAGCTCCCAAAAGGCGTCGGATTTCGAAGGATTCTGCGGCATCGCTAAAGCGACGCCCGGATACGAAACCGAGTTTCGGCTACCTCCGCAAGCTGCACCGGCTAGCGTTGGTCGAGCAGGCGGATGGTTTCGAGTATGGTATCGCCTACGATTTCGAGGCTTTTAGGGCTTAGTTTGTCCATGGTGTCTTGCGGGCTGTGCCAGAAAACATTGTTGTAGCCGTAATCGAGGTCGATGACGTCGGCGGTGGGCACGCCGCGATTGAAGAACGGAACATGATCGTCTTCGATGGGGCCCTGCTGGGCGTAGAAGTGGGACTGGTAGCCTCCGCGCTCGGCGGCGGCGTAGATGAGGTCGAGCAGCCACGGAGCGCCTTTGGTGTTGCGGACGATGTCGAGGTCGGCATCGGCGATCATGTCCATCACCACGAGCGCTTTGATTCTTTTGAGGGTGCCGTCCTTCTCCCATTTTTCGGCGAGATGGCGGGCCCCGTAAACACTATCGGTATCAGTCCACTGCCGTACCGCTTCTTCGCCGTCGGTCCAGACGAGCCAGACGCTGTAGCCATCGCGCTTTTTTCCGGCTCCCCCGCCACGCACCTGATTGGCATATTCGAGCAGGATGGCAGTGGAAGAACCGCCATCGTTGGCTCCGACAAACCCGGAGTTGCGCAATGGATAGACCGTGTCGTAGTGGCCGAGGATGACGATGATGCCATCTTTTGTGCCGGGAAATTTCGCGATGATATTGCGGACCGGAAACTTCCCTGCCACGGTGTCCGCGGCAAAGGCATCGTCTTCCACTTGATCGCCTTTGAGGTGGTCAAGAATGTAGTGTTCGAGTTTCTTATGATTCTCGCTACCCATATAGCGCGGGCCAAAGGCCGTAACCTCGCGCGTGTACTGGAAGGCGCGCTTGGAATCGATATGCGGCAGCGGGTTGGAATCGATATGCGGCAGCGGGCTGGAATCGGGCGGCGCGGCTTCGGGCGGAGCAGGCGTCGTGGCGGGAGATTCGGATTTTGGGGCTGGGGCGGTGGCGCCAGCGGAGGAGATCCCTTTGGCACAGGCTATCGTGCTTGCCAGGGCGAAGGTCAGCAGCAACATCAAAAAGATCTTTAACCACAGGGGGCGCAGAAAGGCACAGGGGAGGCTAACTCTTGTTGTGGTGGTGGGTCGGTTCATGTTTTCCCTGTGATCCCCTGTGGTTAGGAGTTTTTCTCTGCGCGTTTCTTGCGCTGCTTGGGATGCACCATCCAGGCGATGCCGATACTCAGGACATACAAAGCGATCATAGGCGCGGCGAAGATGCACATGTTCAGAATATCGGTGGTGGGCGTGATGATGGCTGCGATGATGAAGATGACCAGGATCGAATAGCGGAGATTCCGCCACATCCAGCCGGCACTGACGATGCCCATGAGCGCCAGGAAAAATACCAGAATCGGCATTTCGAAAATTACACCCAGGCCGACGATGATCGTCAGGAACAAACCACTGTACTCGCTGAGCGTGATCATCGGCTGGAAGTCTTTACCGTAGCCGATCAGGAAGACGAGCGCCTGCGGGAGAACGAGTTTGTAGCCGAAGTATCCGCCGGCCAGGAACAGGGCTACGGTCGAGACCATGAAGGGCATGACGTAGCGCTTTTCGTTGCGGTAAAGGCCAGGCGAAATGAAGCACCAGAGTTGGTAGAGGACGAAGGGCGAGGCGACAAACAAGCCGGCCATGAATCCCACTTTCAGATACAGATTGAAAGGTTCGGTGGGATTGAGGTAGACGAGTTTTGCCGAGAGGCCATTGCTGTGGAGCGCCTCCATGATGGGACGCTGCATGATCTCGTAGATGTTTTCGGCATATCCCCAACACGCGAAAAAGCCAACCACGATGGCGATGATGGAATAAATAATTCGCTTGCGCAGTTCCTCGAGATGATCGAGGAAGCCCATGGTTGGCATTTCATCCTTAGCGGATTCGTCGACGGGTGAGGAGGCGGCCGCTTCAGGCATCGGGCGCTACTTTCGGAGCGGGCGAAGGCTTGGCGGGGGCCGCTTCGATCGCGACTGATTCCTCAGCCGCAGCTCTGGCAGCGGCGCCTTCGGCGGCGGCATCTTCGACGGCATCGAGCCTTTCGGGCGGCGGGGGATTGAAGATGCGGTTGGCCAGCGACCCGAGCGGAGCCTGGAGGGGCGGGAGGATCTGTTGCCGGGCACCGCTGGCGTTGGTACTACTTTCGAGAGAATTGATTTCGGACTCGATCTGCGAGCGGAATTCGTTCGAAGCGCGCCGGAACTCGCCGAGGAAGCGCGCGACCTGCCGTCCGATCTCCGGCATTTTCTTGGGGCCGAAAAGGATCAGCGCCAAAAAAAACAGGAAGATCATCTCGCCTGAGAAGCCAAAATTCATAGCTCTATCATAATGCGGGATGGGGGAAACGGGCCACTCGCGAAGTGGGCATGGGGGAAGAAATTTACACAGCACGGGGAAGAAATTTACACAACAGAGGACCCATGATCTGCCGCAATCGGCAAAACAGCTGGTCCTTCGCTGCGCTCAGGATGACAAAAGCTTCGGATGGCAAAAGAAAATCGGGATGACAAATCGATAGCAGTTGGCTAGTGCCCTCCAAAGGTGTAGCCGATCGACAGGCCGAAGCGGGTAATGCGCGCCGAGCTGAAGTTCAAGTTGTTATTGACCAGGTACAGTTTCGCCTCGGGACGGACGAAGAAGTTGCCCTTGGGGTAGAACTTGATGCCGGCTCCGAAGTCTCCCATGAAGTGTTTATCGCTCGAGTAGTTGGTGTTGTACCCGTTGCCGCATCCCTGACAATAGATACGGGTGTCCAGCGCGCCGATGCCGGCGGCCAGCTCAAGATAGGTGTGGCTCGCGAGTTTGGGCGAGTAAACAGCGTTGGCGTCCAGAAGGAGTGGACGAAACGGAAGGGTGGGGTCGCCGCCGTACTTGCCCTGGTTTGCCTTCCAGTAGATTTCGCCCCCAATGCCGAGATTGTGCCAGAAGAGCACATCGCCGCTGAACCCGGGATAGGTGCCGCCCGTGAGCGAGACCGGCGCATGACTGCTGTCGGCTGAACTGGCCGAAGGCGCCGCCAGTGTGCTAACACCGAAAGCCACGTCGATTTTCTGTGCTAGCCCGAAATTCGAGAGCGCTGTCAGTGCAGCGCAGGCAAAGGACAAAAGAATGGCTCCACGTAAAGTCTGCTTCAAAGCGAATACCTCCCGCGAGATAGTGGGTTTAGGAATTTGGATGCAGCCCCGAGGCGAGGCGCTGCCGGGCGGCAGCAGATTTACAAGAATTTACGGTGGCTGGAAGAACTCGAATCCCGGCGACCATCGCGCTAATTTCGGGCAGCGCAGGCGGAGCGCCGGGCGTCCCCGCCCGGCTAGACGATCGAGACGCCCGTCCCTCCATCGTATGACTCATCATGGGATCGCGCTAACTAGTAAGCCAACAGGATTCGCAGGTCGCGAAGATTATTTCCGGTGGGTGCGGTGATAACGGCATCGCCGAGAGTGTTGAGAAGGGGATAGGTATTGAAGTTGCAAAGCGCGTGCCGCACGGCTTCTACACCTCCGGCTCGGTTGAGAGTGCCGCCATCGACCACGGCGCCCGCGGCGGGACTGTTGCCGTCGATGCCGTCGGTGCCAGCGCTCAGCACCGTAATATCCTGTCCCGATATTGGTTCGGCGCAGGCCAGGGCGAACTGCTGATTGCGTCCGCCGATGCCCCCGTTGCGAACGGTCACGGTCACCTCACCGCCAGAGATCAAACAGACGCGCGATACTTTGTCGCGAAGTTCGCGCAGACGGTTGAGTAAGTAAGCGGCAGCTTTTTCGTAGGGCCAGTCGTCGCAGGAATTATCGACCTCGACGGCGAAACCGGCGCGGGTGGCGGCAGCGGCAGCCTCATCGACAGCAACTTTATTCGAGAGCACGGTCCACCACCGGGTGCGCACAAAAGCGGGGTCGTCGGATTTCGGCGTCTCGTCGAGCGCATGCTGACGAAAAAGATCGGCAACGGAACCGGGAAATTGATCGACGAGATTGTATTTGGCGGCAATGCGTTCGCAGTCATGGACGGAAGTGGAATCGGGCATGGTGGGGCCGGAGGCGAGCGCATCGGGCGTATCGTCGGGCACGTCGGAGACAAGAATCGAAACCTGTTGCGCGGGATAGGCTGCCTGGGCGAGGCGTCCGCCCTTGACGGCGGAGAGATGTTTGCGGATCGCGTTGATCTCGGCAATCGGCGCGCCGGAGTGCACAAGCGTCCGGTAGGTAGCCGCAAGATCGAGCAACGAGATTTCGTCGTCGTTCAGAGTGTCTTTCACAGTAACGGCCGGCATAGTAACGACCGGCTTTTCGACGATGGAAGAGCCGCCGCCGGAGATCATAAAGATGACCAGCGCAGTGGAGTCGAGAGCAGTCAGCGATTTGAGAATGGCGTCAGCGGCGCGGATCGATTCCGCGGTAGGCGTGGGGTGTCCGCCGCGAAAATAGCGGAAACCGCGGACTTGGTTTTCTGGTTCGACCGACGATGCGACGATGCCTTCGAGGCTGCTGCCGAGTTGGGCGTCGAGAGCGGCGGCCATGGTGTGTGCGGCCTTTCCGATGGAGACGACGAAGACGCGATTGTAGGAATCGAGCTCGTACAGATCATCGCCAACGCGCAGGACGCGGCGCTCGCAATGCACGTTGCGGGCAAAGGCGTTTTCGATGGAGGCATGGCGGAGCGCCGAAGAGAATATCTCACGGGCGGTGTCGCGCATACGACGGAATTGCTGGTCGCGCTCGGGAGATATCGCGGGCATGGTGGGAATTATAAGGTCGGTGGCCACTGGTCGTTAGGCGTCGGTCGTTCGTCGTCAGTCCCGGGCGGCGGGCACCGTCTCGCGGACCCAGTCTTCGATCGCTACTCGCATCTCCTTGAGTCTGCCTGCGAAAAAGTGATCTCCGGCTTCGATGCGGACCAGTTTCTTCGGATCGGCGAAGGTGTTGACGAGAGCTTCGAGCTTGCCGGCGGGGCCGAACTGATCGCGCGAGCCGCTGACGAAGAGTTTCGGCTTGGTGCAAACGCGCAGAAATTCGAAATCGTAGACCCGGCCTTCGATGGGGACGGCGGGCAGGCCGAGGGCAATGAGCGCGCGGACGCGGTCGTCCGAATAGGCGGCGCGCGATCCAACGGCAGCTCCGAAGGAAAAGCCGGCGAAGATGACGGGCAGCGAGAACTCGTGTTCGAGCCCGTCGAGAGCGGCGCGCACATCTTCGACTTCGCCGATTCCGCCGGCATGTTCGCCTTCGCTCAATCCGGTACCGCGGAAATTGAAGCGAAGCACGGGGAATCCGAAGCTGTTGAGCGCTTTCATGGCGTGGAAGACGACTTTGTTGTGCAGCGTCCCACCGAAGAGCGGATGCGGATGGCAGACCAGGGCGGCATGCGTTGCGCCGGGCGATCCGCCGTTGAGGAGAGCTTCTAGGCGTCCGGCGGGACCGGCGATGAACAGCGAGCGGATGCTGGAGGTTTCAGGTAACACGGAATCAGGGTACAACAGTGGGCTGTGGAGCGAGGGGCGTCCTCGCCGGTCCCGGCGTTCCACCGTCAATTCCGCACTATCCACGAATCGCGATGGGCTGTTACGCTTTTTCTGCATGGACCTGTTTGCGCTTGCCCGCCGTCTGATCGACATCGAATCCATCACTCCAAATGAAAATGCTGTGGGAGATTTCCTCTGCGACGAACTGCAGCGGCGTGGGATGGAAGCGCGAAAAAATCCGGTCGAGGGCCCGCGCGCGAACGTGCTGGCCACGTGGCCGGATCACGCTCATCCGGAGACTGTTTTCTCCACGCACATGGATACGGTGCCGCCGTTCATTGCCTCGTCCGAAGATGACGGGCGCATTTACGGACGCGGAGCCTGCGACGCGAAAGGAATTATCGCAGCACAGATACTCGCGGCGGAGAAGCTGCGCGGGGCAGGCGTTTTCGCCGGTTTGCTGTTTCTGGTGGGCGAGGAGCGCGACTCGATCGGCGCGAAGGTGGCCAATCAGCAGCCGATTGGCGCGCGCTTCATGATCAATGGCGAGCCCACCGAAAACAAACTGGCGTTGGCGAGCAAGGGTGCGCTGCACGTGGAACTGGTGGCACACGGAAAAATGGCGCACTCGGCGTATCCGGAGCTGGGCGAGTCGGCAATCGACAAGCTGGTGGAAGCGCTGCACCGGCTGCATGCCATGAAACTTCCCGAAGATCCCGAGGTTGGCCCTTGCACAAAGAACGTAGGAGCAATTCAGGGCGGACGCGCCCCGAACGTGATTTCTGATTTCGCCAAGGCTGATCTTTTCTATCGCCTGGTCGGCCCGGCGGACGCGCTGCGCCGCGAGATTGCGGAGGCAGTCGGCGAACTGGCCGAGGTTCGCTTCACGCGCGAGACTCCATTCCTCCGGCTGCGGACGCTGGACGGTCTGCCAACGATGGTCGCCGCTTTCACGACCGATATCCCGTCGATGCCGAATTGGGGCGAGCCACTGCTCCTTGGGCCAGGCTCGATTCACGTGGCGCACACCGAGGGCGAGTTTGTGGAGAAGAAGCAGCTACTCGAAGCGGTGGAGATTTATTCTTCGATGGCGAAGAGGCTGAGTTCCTAGCTTTTGGCCAGCTTCACTCTCGCATCCCCAGCCCCAGTTTGGCCATCTACTTGGAGTAGGGTTTTTCGGGTAATCTTACTTGGGGAGATCTTCAACGAAAGTCGATCTCTCGCTCCAGCAATGGCCTCCAATCAAGAAGAAGAAGTATTAGGGAAAGCGTACGACGGCCGGCTGATGCGGCGGCTGCTTACGTATCTGCATCCCTACAAGTGGCACGTGGTGCTGGCACTGGCGGCGATCATCCTGAAATCGGTGCTGGACGTGCTCGGTCCGTTCCTCACCAAGATCGCCATCGATAAATACCTGGCGAAGTCACCGAACTCGCGTTCTTGGATTGGCGACCGGCTAAGCAATGCCCCGCTGGCCGGCATCGCGCAGATTGGCGGGCTTTACGTCGGGATTCTGATCTTCACTTTCACGCTTGAGTTCATCCAGACATATCTGATGCAGTGGACCGGGCAGAAGGTGATGTTCGATCTGCGAAAGCAGATTTTCCGCCACCTGCAATTCATGCACGTCGGATTTTTCGACAAGCACCCCGTGGGCCGGCTGGTGACTCGTATTACGACCGATGTCGACGCGCTGAATGAAATGTTCACGGCGGGCGTGGTCTCCATTTTTGAAGATGTCTTCGTGCTTGCCGGAATCATCGCGATCATGATGAGGATGAACTGGAAGCTGGCGCTGATTACGTTCGCCGTGCTTCCGCTGATCGTGTATGCGACCCTGATTTTTCGCGACAAGGTGCGCGATTCCTACCGGCGCATCCGCACGGCGATCGCCCGAATCAACTCTTTCCTGCAAGAGGCTGTCTCCGGGATGCTGGTGTTGCAGCTTTTCAACCGTGAGAAGCGCGCTTTCAATAAATTTTCGGACATCAACGCCTCGCACATGGAAGCGTTTAAAGACGCCATCATGGCGTACTCGGTCTACTACCCCGTCGTAGAAATACTGTCTGCGATTGCCATCGCCAGCATCATCTGGTTCGGCGGAAACGATGTGATCCGGGGCGTGGCGACGCTTGGCGTGCTTGTCGCGTTCATGCAGTATGCGCAGAGGTTTTTCCGTCCGATTCAGGATTTAAGCGAGAAGTACAACATCCTGCAGTCGGCGATGGCAGCGGGGGAGCGCGTGTTCAAGCTGCTGGACACCAAGATTGACGTCACCTCGCCGGCGATTACGAAACGGCCGCAGGGGCCGGGGCGGATTGAGTTTAATCATGTATGGTTCGCGTACAACACTTCAGGACAGGTCGGGGGAGAGACGGGCGCCCTCGCCCGTCCTGAGGCGACGGCTGCTGGCGGGCGGGTGGGAACGCCCGTCTCTCCACCGACAAGTTCCTTGCCGGCAACCGAGCCCGACTGGGTTTTGCGCGACGTGAATTTTGTTCTTGAGCCGGGAGAGACAGTCGCCGTCGTCGGCCACACCGGGGCGGGCAAGACCACTCTGATCTCGCTGTTGATGCGCTTCTACGACGTCCAGCGCGGAGCGATTCGCATTGACGGCTTGGATATCAAGGAAATGAGTCTCGAAGAACTGCGCAGCCGCTTTGGCGTCGTCTTGCAGGATCCGTTTCTGTTCAGTGGCACGGTTGCGGGCAACATTCGCCTCGGGACGGCACGCATTCTGGACGCAGACGTGGAGCAGGCGGCGGAGGACGTCAACCTCGCCGACTTCATCCGAACCTTGCCGGGGGGGTTCAAGGAGGAAGTGCGCGAACGCGGCTCGACGCTCTCCACCGGACAGAAGCAGTTGATCAGTTTCGCGCGCGCGCTGGCGCACAATCCGAAGATTCTGATTCTTGATGAGGCGACTTCGAGCGTCGATACGGAAACCGAGTTCCGCGTGCGCGATGCGCTCAACCGCATGGTGGAGGGACGGACATCGCTGATCATCGCGCACCGGCTCTCGACCATCCAGCGCGCCGACAAGATTATCGTGATGCACAAAGGCCAGGTCCGCGAGATGGGATCGCACCAGCAACTGCTCGCCCGGCGCGGGGTTTATTACAAGCTCTATCAGCTGCAGTATAAGGACCAGGAAGTCGGTGTGGAGCGGGCGCCCACACCCGCGAATGCCCCCGTCAGTGCGGACGACTAAGCCGCTGGCGTTCTGCTGCGTCCGACTCGGTTGCAAGCTTTTGACAGCTTGATCGAAGAGGAGCTTTGAATGGATCTGGAAAATCGCCCGGGCTGGCGGCGCTTTAGGGGTATTGCTGATTTTCCCCAGTGCGCCGCTCAGACTGCTCCGCTGCTTCGGGGCGTGAAGACGGTTCAGGTCGACTCCACGGTCGTATCAAATCCAGAAAAGGTCAAGGAAGAAGCTGCGGCCAACCTTGTCCAGGATAGCCTCGGGAATGCGCTTCGGAGCGCCAATATCGAACTCGGACCGCTTCGCACGGCTATACCATTCCCCAGTGACGATCCTCATATCCACCGGTGAAGCCTCAGGCGAAATGTAGGGCGCGCAGCTGATGGAAAGCACTGCAGTCGCGGTGACGGAGTTGAAGCGAGGCACGCCCCGTAGAGCGTGCCTCATGAGTCTATGCAACTATTCGCCTAGTCGTTGTCCGGCGGATCTACCTCGACGCCCTGAGTCTTGATGAAGAAAGTTCCTGTCAGGGGAGCTGGAATCGTTCTGTACGCCGATGCTGCCTGGTGGAAGTTGAAGAAGTCGTGGAGATCGTTAAGTGCTCGCGCATCGGCAAAACCGAGATTGCCGAGGCCAAAAATCCCCTCGATCGCCTTCACGATGCTGCCAAAATCGCATTCCAGATTGCTGATATACCCGGGCTTGGGCGAGTAGGCCGAAACGACCAACAGCGGGACGCGGAAACCGAGTTGATAGTCGTTCTGGTTCGCGCCGGTCTGGAAAACGGGCTTCACGTGGTCGTACCAACCTCCCCAATCGTCCCAGGTAATGAATATGGCAGTGTCCTTCCAGTAGCCAGTGCCGCCGTCGCAAGTTGTGTTGTTTCCGATGGCATTGACAATGGCCGCCACCCACGACGGTCCCTGGCCGTTGTTGATCGGATGATCCGAATACTGCCCTGCTGGATTCACCCAACTTACTTGCGAGAGCGCGCAGCTGGAGATGTCGTTCAAGACATCGGGCGGTAGAGGATCGACGTACCCGTTTGATTCGCCCTTGACCCAGTCTGGCCCGGTGCATACGCCGTTGAAGGGTATGCAGATGTTCGAGAGCGAGTTCGGCGCTACCCAGAGACTGGTCTGCCCTTCGGCATAGTAGGTCCAAGTGATCTTAGGACTGGGCTGACTAAACAGGGAGTCCATGGCATTGCGGGTGAAGCATTGCGCGATTTCGTCGCCAGGGGTTTCCGTGCCAAAAGGTGGTCTCGAGCTCCCGTTTGGTCTGATCAGCTGTGCCGAGCTTCCCGAGCCGCAGCCATAGTTCGTACTCGATCCATTCTCTGAAACAAAGACACCTTGCGCGTCGTCGGCCGTGGTAGGCGCCGAAGTAGCGCCAAAGATAAACTGATGCGCCGGATAACTCGGGCCCTGGTTGGTCTGAAACATCCGGTTGGCCCATCCATAGGTCGTTGCTAATGTGATATAGGGGTCGAGAAGGCCACCTTTGCTTCCGTTGCTGTTCGTTACCGGAGTGTTGTACACGTACATGAACTGAGAATAGTTGTTGGCTGGCACCACGCAGCCAAAGATGTTGGCCCCACAGCCTGCTGGAACGTTGACTCCGGGTTTGCCGCTGATGCCCTGGCTCTTGAATTGGAAATTAAATCCGCTGATCGTTCCGTTGAGCTTTGGTCCACCGTGGCTGTGGTCCAAATCGAAGTTAGTTGCCAGTCCGACGGGCTGTAATGGCACAGTCTGGTTCTGGGTATTCACGTAGGTCGATACGATGTCGTAAGTTCCCCCCGTACCCGACGGGGTGCAGCCGGGCACGCCGCCGTTTGCGGTGCACAATCCCTGAAACAGATTGTCAGGCGTGCGGTTTTCTTGAAAGATCACAATCACGTGTTTCATCGGCGTCGAACCGTACTGAGCGCTGGCTGAGATGGCTACGAGCAAGACGGTGAGCAGTGAAAAAACCCTGGGAGGCAACTTCATGACAATTCTCCTTTGCGACGGAAGTTCTAATTGGATTCTCGAGATGGAAGCTAGAAGCTCCCCAACAGGGCGGGTATAACGTTACTATCCCGCATCATGATGATCCCCGTCAACCACATTTCGGTCATTTCCGACTCTTCGCGCTCGGATCGGACCTCCCTATCTCCAGGCTCCAATACAATTGCAGCGTGCAGATTCTGATCTCGGCCGGTGAGGCCTCGGGCGAAATGTATGGCGCGCAGCTGATTGAATCTCTGCGGCGGCGGGCTGCGGAGCTTCGCTCCGCTGGGCGGACGAATGCGTCCGCCCCTACGCACGCCGGGCAGATTGAATTTTTCGGCGCGGGCGGCGAGCGCATGCGGGCAGCGGGTTGCGAGATCGTTGTCGACGCCAAAGACCTCGCGGTCGTCGGCATCACTGAGATTCTTAGTCATCTGCCGAAGATTCTCGGGCTCTATCGGAAATTGATTCGTGCGGCCGATGAGAAACGTCCGGCACTTGCCGTCGTCATCGACTCGCCCGCCTTCAACTGGCGGGTAGCGCGGCAGATGAAGAAGCAAGGCATCCCCGTGGTGTATTACGTCGCGCCACAATTCTGGGCGTGGCGGCAGGGACGCGTGAAGTTGCTGCGCAAGTATGTCAACAAAGCGCTGGTGATTTTTCCCTTCGAAGAGAAGTTCTATCGCGATCGCGGAGTGAATGCGACATTTGTCGGCCATCCGCTGGCCGATCTCCCCGCGCCTCCGATTTCCCGCGAGGCTTATGCGGCCGCGCACCAGCTCGATGCCGCGAAGCTCTGGATCACGCTGATGCCGGGCAGCCGCCGGAAAGAAGTGCGCATGAACCTGCCGGCGATGCTTGAGGCGGCGGTCCGGCTAGAGAAAGATTGCCGGGGCAGCGGTGTTGAGTTTCTGCTGCCGGTAGCGCGCACGCTTGATGCGTCGTTTCTTCGGGAATTGATCGAGATGCGGGCGGAGACGCGGCCAGCGGCGTCTCTACAGAGGATTCATCTGATTCCGGAGGCTCTGCCCGCGCTCTACCACTCGCGCGCCGGGATCGTTGCCAGCGGCACGGCCACCGTCGAAGCGGCGCTCGCGGGCACTCCATTTGTTATGGTGTACCGCGTATCTCCGCTAACCTACGCGCTCGGCAAGCCGCGCGTGAAAGTCCCTTACTTTGCCATGGTCAACCTGATTGCGGAGGCGGAAGTCGTCCCAGAAC
>Ga0210407_10001714_pt1 | contig 19967 bp, 30 predicted proteins | sample IncBWC27MmetaG_FD_150860 | JGI IMG/M metagenome (GOLD analysis project Ga0210407, IMG submission 150860) | Forest soil microbial communities from Barre Woods Harvard Forest LTER site, Petersham, Massachusetts, United States - Inc-BW-C-27-M | ecosystem: Environmental > Terrestrial > Soil >... | reverse complement strand
TTGGCTTGAAGCTGTTTATTAACGTTGGCGGCGTTTCGTAGAACCTGTTCCTTCTCGGAGTCGATTCTATCTATCCCCGTTACGGCGCTCTCAAGTTTGTTGCTTAGAATCTTGGAACTTACCTCCCCCAGTAACTCGTCCAGCTTATCCACCCTAGCTTTTCCCTTCAATTCCAGGGCTGACTCGATTAACGTAGGGTCTCCACCGGCATCTTTGAATGCAGACTTGGCTTGTTCGAGTAATTGTTGGCGTGGAACCACGTATCTGTCCTGAAACTGGGGGTGCTCCTGTAGCATGGCCTTCTGAACCAAGGCATCTGCCGACTGAAGTTGTTTTTCTAAGGTCTCGATCCTTACTTTGGCATCCGGGTCTCCAGCTTTAGCCTTCTCCTCAGCGGCAACCCTGGCCTCGCGTTCTTTTTTAGCCTCTTTTACGGCCTCGATACGTTTAGCGTCCAAATCAGCCCATTGTTTCCTATTGGATTCACTCTTGATGTTGTCGGGAATCGGGGTCGGAGTGGGTTCTTCTGGGGTTTCTTCCTTTTTTGCTTCCGGTAGGTCGGTAAACACGCTATCGGGGAGAAATTCCTTTGTTTCTTCCTTGGTTTTCTCCTGTTTAGCCTTGGGTTCAGGAGCTTTTTTCTCTACCTTTGGCTCAACCTTCTCTGGTTTTTCCTCGGTTACCTCGGGCTTTTCAGTTTTCTCCTCTGGTTCTGGGAACATGTTATCCCAAATCTCTTCGATTGGCGCTCCAAAGGGTTTTTCTTCGGTTGATGTTTCGATTACTGCTGTTTCCTCGGCCATATTTATTTCTCTTTCGCTGTCGCTCCCCAATTTCGTCTTAGTGTTTGTTCTTGTGTTTGTTTTAATCTACCCATTTCCTTTAACTTGTTGTAGAAAAACGAGTATCCCCTGATAAATCCTAGCCTGAACGATTCGGATTCCTTATCAATCTCAGACACTCCCCCGTAGATTGGAGAAGATTCGTCCATTGCTTCCATAACCAGTTTAACAATCTCGTCTTTAGCAAGTGCATCACGCCAGCTTTTAATCAAATCTTCGTCTTGTAGAAATTCCGTAGTGGTCATGCGTGATTCATGGTTTCAAATCGTTTAAGGATCATGTCGTGAGCGGTTGTTTTATCTTTTCTAGCAACATCAAACTCCATCTTCTTATCTTTCCTAGCCTCATCGAGCTTCATTTTTGTTTCCTTAGTTTTAGCTTCCAGCATAACTTTCAGTAGTCCTTCCATCATCTTAGGATCGACTTTGGGTTGAGCCTTCTGGTTGGATTTCTGGGCTTTCTCCACTTGTTTTTTAAGTTGATCGGTGATTTTACCCAAACTCATCTGGACTTTGGTTAGCCGCTTATATTCGTTCTTTAGCGTTGGGTCGCCTTTAATAGCTTCCAAGTGCTGATGGTCGTGCGGGCCTGCGTTATCAAGTCTCGTTATTAATGACGCGGGATCACCTTGGCCGGATGAGAGTTGTTGAACCCTATTAGTTAAATCTCCAAAATGAGTCTGCAAATGTACCATCGGATTATCTTCCGGGATAACGTCGATCTTGGAACCGGGTAGCCCGAACATGATATTCTCCATCTCGGCTTTTTGAGCCTGACCACTAGGAACGCCCAAGTCCTCAAACTTCTTCCAGAACCTATCAACCTGAGATTGGCCTACTAAATTTCCGCCAATCATACGAAGTAGATTCTGTCTCCCCTCGGCATCCATCGTCCCCATTAGTTGAGCAAGTCTATCAGCTACCACCTGTTGATTTTGAGGGCTACCATATCCAACGTTACGGACTGCTTTAACCGAGCAAACGTTTTCAAACTTTAACGCTTCTTCGGGGACGTTATCTTCCTCGATTAACTTCTTACGCATCGCTATCGCTTCTTCCCCGCCAGCGTCCTTTTCAGAAATGTTAGGGTCTAACATTCTTCGCAAAATCTCCTGATGCATGTCGTCTTGATGATGATAATCCCGGTCGTATGCGCCTCTTGTTAAAGTAGTTTGGGCGGTAACTTCTAGTTGTTGCTGGCCGAGGGTAGGAGCTGGAGTCTCGTCCACTCTCTGACGGTACTGACCGACGTTACCTTCAAGGGTGTTATTTAAAAGCTGCTTGACACTCATCGGGCCGTCTAATTGAGCCCGCATCTGAGTCTGTAACGCTTCCCAATCGGGAGGGATAAAGTTTATTCCTGAAGCTCTAACAATGGGAGTTTGCTGGATTTTCTCCATCGCTTGTCCGGTCTTGGCTTGTAGCGAAATACCGCAGCTTGCCATCGCCCCGTTTATCAGCGTACACATGAAACGGTTGGATAGATCGCGGAAATCAAAAATCTTAGGCCCCAATCCTTTTACCGAGTACCACATCCCATCAGGGCCAACATCGAAAAAGAACGGGTTAATAATCTGGTGGAACGATTCGTACATCCCTACCTTTTGAAATAGGAAATCATCCTCTCCCTCGTACCCATCTTCCTGATCTGGGGTGGTATCCAGAACAATGCTCTGGGTAATTTTACCATCGAACTCTTTCATCAGATGGATTTTGTAGTAGATGCGAGCGGCTTTGTTTCCCCAGATACAATCACCCCTTCGTAACGATGCTTCGTACTGAGTCCAAGCATGATGGTAGGAATCTTTTAAGGAATGCGGAGCGGCTTTGATAATAGCGTGCTTGGCTAGTTTTACGTTCCATCCACTCTTTTCGGAAACGTCTTTACTAATCTTTTTGTAGAGTTGAACCGGATCGTAATGACCTGCGATAACCATTTCTTCCAGTAAATCGAGGTCGCACATCGCGTTATCCGAAACCCACACCGAGTCATCCCGCTTGGAGATAAAATGCCATCCACGCTTGGAATCCCACATGATCGGCCCCCGACCGTGGACTACCTTCTGATAGTTGGATAGCTGAACGTTATACTTGTACCCCTTCCATCCCCACAAAGTATCCGAATAACGTTGCGATAGTTTTTCGCTCCACTCGAAATTCTTTTGTTTATTGTCCCCGTAATACAGTTCGATGTTGGCAGCTCTTGGTACTCCGAAGAATAGCTCGTAATAAGGGGTGGTAGCAGCCGCTACGTCGCCCTCGGCCTCACGGAAATTGATATTAGCATCGTCCCCCCGTCCTGCCCTATCCATCTTCTCCTGATCGTACGGGCTAAGTCCGTCAATCAACTCTTGCACCATCGCCCGGTTACGGGAACGGGTGGAATCGCCTTCGCGTAACTCTTGAATCCTATCCCTTACTCCGGAAATCTTACTGACTCGGCTATCGGGAGGCAGCAGTGTTTCCTTATCAAGGCTTAGGATGTCGTCTAACATTACGGAAGAATTATTCGGGAAGGTTCCTTTGGTTCTACGTTTTTACGTTTAGCGTCCTTTTGCAGTAACTCTGTTCGGATGTGTTTAAGTAGAACCCCAAGGTTATTTGAAGCGGGAGAGAATCCTTTGTTGTCTTGAACCGAATGGACTTGGGCAAAGTAAAACTTCGCATCGTTCTCGTACCCTATAACTATTTGGTACAATTCGGTAAGATCGTACTCGCGTTCACCATTCTTCTTGTTTAGGCCGGTGACTCGGTTTTGTATGTCGGACTCTGACGGTTCTTCCAGCAAAATGAAATTGGGTATTGAGACTGACGGGATTCGCTATCATTGATTTCTAGCATTGTCAACGGAAACCACACCTGGGAAGAATTTACACAATGACAAACTCCACAATTTAATAGTTGAGAATCAGACGAAGTTTTATGTTCCCCTTTAGTCTCAGTTACCATCTTAGCTATAGTTTGGCATACTCCACCGCAGCCCTGAACTCGAATGTTTAGATGACATCCACGGCAAATAATAGCCCTTCGTTCTGCTTCTTCCTGGGATACGAACGGTTTTCCCTGCTTGCTCCATTCCAAATAAATTTTAGCAACATCCATAATATCTCCCCAGCTAAGCCTTGTATTTACCCACTGCGGGTCGCCGGTTTGATAGGTGCATAAATCAGGAGGTAGTCGGGAACAAAGTTGGGCCTGCATCTGTTCAAATAAATCATCGGGAATAGGAAGCCCGTTCGCTCTCCTATGTTCCTTTGCTTTTTCCACCCACGTATAAGGATCAGTGGCTTCGGTTTTATGTCCGGTTTCAGGATGAGTGTACGTGAACCCATCAGGAGGACATTCTTTTAAAGTTTTAAGCGTTTGCATACCGGCTCAACGGCACCATTTCCTTAGCCCAACTCTGCCAGTTTTCGCTTCTAGTTCTACCTGAAATTACGGTTGCGGACGGCAAATATCCTCTGCGCAAACACAATTCCTGCATAACTGCAAAGCAATCTGAGAAATCTGGAGAACCTCCGATCAAATCGTGCATCTCTTTTTTGCTCTGGACTATGGAGCGAGGTGCGTATCTTTCGTAATCAATTTTACGTTGGCAAAATTCCTTAGCCGTCTGCACATCAAGTCCTCTAATCTGATTTCTTTCAACAGCTACTCTAACCTGCAACCATAGTTGAGTAACTTTGTTTACAACCTCCTGCGCCCAAGTCCTAGGATTGATGTCGCTTACTGTTCGGTCTTTATCCGGGTACCCGCCAAATTCAACTTCAACAATATCCTCGCTCCATTCCCGCTTAAAAATAGCCGATACTCCTCCACCTTCTCCTGAAGAATCCATAGCAAAGTTTTCTGGATCAACCCCTCTAGACTTACATTCCTCCCTAGTTTGACGAGCGATTTGGTAATGGATTGGTTCCTTGGAAGTGATATCAACTTTCAAACAAATAATTTCAGTAGGGCAAAGAACCCGATGATGAATATGAACTCCGTCAACTTCGCTATCGCATAACCCAACTTTTCCAAATCGTAATACCCTACGGTTTCCTCCCTCAAATGCAGGGTCTAAGGCAGCAACGAGTATTGGTTCATTAACCCACACTGGGTTATCTCTGGCATGGAATTTGTCCAACATTGAAGCCGTAAGAACAGTTTTGGTTAATCCTTCAGGAGGCCAGAACCCTCTACGCTCCTGCCAGTATCTAGGAGAATTTTCTCCGTATTGTTCTTTAGCTTTATCTAAATCCGACTGAGAAATCATTCCCGGATACTTCTGATATCCAAGAATTACGTTAGGCGCTTTGTGTCCATCAAGATGAATGCAAACGCCCCCTCGTTTAGTTTTCCATTTCTCGCTTTCAACGGTGACCGAATCCCATCCAGCCGCAGGTTCGGACAAAAGACCGTGTTGATCGAATTGGGAATTTGCGTTCCCTAGCATAATAAGAAGAAACTTCTGGCAACCCGTTCTTAGGTTGATACAGGCATCGACAACCGCTTGTAGTGCTCCCGGGCCTTCATCAATCCCAACAATAACCTTTGGCGCGTGACGACCCTTAATTTGTTCGATTACATCTTCGGTATCTCCCTGCTTAACGGCGACCCCAAAAATACCTTTGTCATCCTCTCCCTTAATGGTTTGAATCTTGGGCTTCGGATGTTGGACAACGTTTCCAAATCCGCATTGGCTTGTACGATAAAACTTGTGAACATCTTTCCATAAAAGCTCCCGTAATGACCCAAGGTTGGTAGAACTAATAGGACATTTTGTTTGTAACGGGTCAGCCATCCACGCGGCATTAATAAAACACGCTACGCAGGTGGATTTCCATGAAGCAGACGGGCCGGTAAACACAATCTCGCCACATCCATGATAAGCCGAAATTAACTCATCCATCATCATTTCTGACCAGTCGTTCCAGATTAAAAGTGGTTTATCGTATCTGTTCCATATCAGATCGATGGCGCGGTGGAGATGTTCGTATGCTCCAAGGAATCCGGTTGCTCTGTGAAGGCTTGGTACTTCCGTGGGATGCACATCGAATGCCATCCACAACTCGATGTCGGCTTCTGTGCAACCGTCAGCAAAAGTTACCCCGTATTTTTGGATCATCCTTGCAAACTCGTTAGACTTGTGCTAGGAAGCGCACGTTGCAACCAAGCACAATAGACGCTTCCTAGCAATGCGATTGTTCTATTTCGAGAAGCGGGAGCTGATTAAAAAGTGGGAGTAACGCGCTGTCCACCACGAGGATATGTCGGATAAATTCGAGGATGACGGTAAAGAAGCCGAATCCGATATCGCCCAAGCAATAGCCGATACCTTTAGGCTATGTGCGTACGAATTAAAGAAACTATGAGTGCCAAATACATTGTTGCAATTTCTGATACTCACTGCGGATCGACATTGGGGTTATCGGTTAAACATCTTTTGGATGACGGAGGTACCTACACCCCTTCCCCTCTCCAAAATAAACTGTGGGAACATTGGAAAGATTTCTGGAAATGGACGTATCGGATCATAGGTAACGAACCATTCATTTTGGTTCACAACGGAGACATAGTTGATGGAGTACATCATAGGACGACGACATTATCTTCTCATAATCTCACTATCCAATCCCGGTTGGCGGCTGAAATCTTAGAACCCCATATCTCAAGGGCTTTAGCGTATTATCAGATTAGGGGAACAGAAGCCCACGCCGGGCAATCGGCTCAAGAAGAAGAAGCGTTAGCGTGTGTGCTTGGAGCGGTACGAGATAAGAAATCAGGTCAGTATGCAAGGTGGGAATTGTGGATGGAGTTTGGTAATGAATTACTACATTTTTCCCATCATATAGGTTCAACAACAAGTACCGCCTACGAGTCCAGCGCCCCAATGAGGGAGCTAGTAGCTGCGTTTGTTGAGGCCGGGCAGTTCCGTCAACGCCCACCAGATATGATTATCCGCTCTCATCGTCATAGGTACACCGAAGTTAAAACTCCGAATGGTAGAATTATCGTAACCCCCGGGTGGCAGTTGCGGACACCCTTCGTTTTTAAAATAGATCGCATGCGCGCTCCGATGTTGGGAGGAATTGTGATCGGTAGAGGAGATGAGGGGGTGTACGTCAGGGAAAGAATTTACACGTTAGAACGCGGTGAAGTTGTAAAGGTATGAGTCTCCCTAAAATTAGCATGACTGAATGGCTGGAGGCTGAACGAGCGTCTACCAAGGATCGGTTTGAACCTCAACCAAAAGGTTCGTTGACTGTTGAGCAATACGCCAAGGCAAGAGTGTTATCCTATAGTCGGGCGCAAACGGTGTTAAGCTTGCTGTGCCATACTGGCCATGCCAGCAGGAAAAGATGGTACGATGGGAGAAGCGGGACAAGGATGGTGTATTGGCTTAAACCTAAAAAAGAGTGGCCGAAAAAATGAGCACCCGGTACGACCAAATGATTGACGGGGATTGGCATCCCTTAAAGCGTAAGAATCAGCGTACTCAATGCTGTGCCTGCGGTTTAACTCACGTCGAAGAATACCGAGTTAGGAACGGTGTGATAGAGTGCCGGGTATGGGTTGATAGCAAAGCTACATATTGCCGCAGGAAACGTATGGGGATTAAGATTGTTCGTCGGAAGTAGATTCTGCTTCTTTCCTATTCTGAAGATAATCGTTAATAGAGATTGAGAGCCGTTCCACTCCTTCAACCGAGCAGCCTTCCAGCCAGCTTAGGATCGCGTCCTCAGCTGCTCCAAACCCCAGTCCGTCCTGGATTGAGCGCAACATTCGGGTAGCGGCGCAGTCTAGGACTATTTTTGCTTCTTCGGTTTTCTCTTGGAGCGCGTGCATGTTTAACTCACTTTGGAGACAGGCGGAGCTTCTTTTACAGCTCGTTTAAGTTCGCGTTGAATCCATACGCGATCAGGCCACGGAACACAGGAATGCATTGAGCCTAGAAATGGTTTGTTAATTCTAACAACTGTAGAACAATCAGGGCAAATCCCGTAGTGATGATGCCCTCTCCACCAAGTATGTTCCAAACACCAACTATAAAAATCCTGAGACATCGGCATTGTCTTTGGATCATAAGTTTCGGCAGTAACTCCAGGCGGATAGGTTTTCATGTATAGGGCTCTTGAGACCTTTTTACCAAGGTTACGAATCCGAATGTTCTGATTCTGTCGGTGGTTAATATGTCACCGTCGTACCAGTGCCAAACTTGGTATCCGTCCTTCAAGCACTGTGACATTTCTAGGTTAATACGGTCAGCTTCTCGATTGAACATTGAAACAATATCATGGCCTGTCTCCCGGCTTAAAGCGGAGTGTGTGGTGTCGTGAGATAACCCTACTTTTGTGGACATGATTTCTCCTTAAAAGCTTGGAGTTGTTGAAGTTGATACTCTACCGTAGTCGCAACTGGTCGATGGTCGAGGGGGTTGGTATTTCACCAACTGCGGCAGGTACTGTTGGCCTATCGTTTTCCTGCTCCGGCTGTCCGGTACAGACAGTTGATTCTGCATCCCCTCGCATTTCTTTTCGTTTGTTCCTGCGTCGCAAATTATGTAGCACTCGATTCTTGGATATCCACTTTCTCTGTCTTTCCACATTGCTCATCGCCATCGTTATACGTTGTTATACCGTTCGTTATACATCGTTATACTAACGTGTCAAGAACTGATTTTAGGGCGGCCTGTCCCCAGAGCGTTGCATGCCCAACGGCGTCAAGAGAAAACGAAAATACGAGGGAGTTTTCAAAACCACTCCCCAGGGGTGTTTTGCAGGGATAGTTTTGAGCTGGTAGGCGATCTACGCTGAGGGTAGAAATAAAGGATAGTTTTACGGAGGAGGTTATACGCCATCCACCATTGCAAAAAGAGAGCCTACCATGCCACCGCACCCGTCACCCGATCCTAGGAATAAAGCATTCATTCTGTTAGGGTTACGCTGCAAGCGTGGCAGCTGCTAGCCCCTGAGCGTACAGGCAACGCGCTAGGATGACCGTAGATTGGCGATCTCCTTGTCGATGATACAATCACCCTGCCGTTCAATCACAACGCCGTGTAGCCTGTCCTACGGCGTCGGTTAACCCTACTCCTTCGGCTGAACAGCGATCACGGTCTGCTGCGAGTACACCTTCAGCCCTCCCATAACCCCCGATCCTTGCTCAGCCTCCTGCCAGTTGTGCAACATAGAAGCTGAGTTGACTGCTGCTTTTACCTTGTCTGCTCCGGTGAATAGGATCGGTTCGGGCATCGTTTCGATGTGTTTTGCCAGGCGGCGTACACCTTTACTCAGGCTGAGTTTGGTTTCCTTCGAGTCATCTTCGAGTAAGCTTTTCAGAGCATCTGAGGGTTTGATTGCAGGTTGATTGCGCTCCGGGCCATTAGGTTTTGCTGGTGCAATTTGCCAGTTATCGCGCTTACTCCAGCTTATGACGGTGTTCTCGTTTAGGTTTAACCTACGAGCTGCTTCGCGAACCCCTACAGCGATTGCAAGAGTCTTTACTGCTTCGCGGTCTGCTTTCATTTGCGCTTCGCGCTAAGTGATAACGTTGAGTGCCCATTAAGTCAAACGGACAGGCAGCGCGATTTGACAGCGGAAGCGGATTCGATATATTATTATGTATATGTTGAATGAACACGCGCAAGCGTTAGGACGCTTGAATCGAGGCGTTAAGAAAACAATGAGTAAAGCTGCAATGAAACAACGAAAAAACGCCGCAAAACAACCGCGCAAAGCTAAAAAACAAAGATTTTTGACCTCCGCAAGCTACTAATAATCAACCTATTACAAACAATCGTATTTAGACCTAAAGATTTTCCTTGAACGGAATCGGTTTCGCTATAGTCTTACCTACATGAGCGAAAATATTAAGACAGAAGAAAAGGCCGGAGTGAGCCAGAAATCACGATACGCAAGTCTAATCGAAGCTTGCGAAATGGGCAGCGAGTCGGGCGCGGAAGAAGTCTTAAAACTCCTAAGGCAGCGTGACGACCTACTCGACGCGCTCAAGGGTTTGGCCGGTCAAATCCAACTCGGCAAGCTGAACATCCGAAAAGACTTTAGCCTAATAAACGCTCACGCCGTTGCGACAAAGGCAATCTACAAAGCTGAGGGCAAATAACATGAAAAAACACTGGAACGAGAAAGACTTCATTGAAACCGCTCGCGGCGAGTTTTCAGTGAAAGGCTATTGCGCAAAATGCTCCGGCGACATGCAGCGATTGAGTGACGGCGTTCTGCGCCACTACAATTCGCACCTCAACGTGAAGCGTTCGGTTGTACTAACCAAACTAACTCCAAGCCTAGTGACAACTACCACGCTTCCGCAACACGCTGTAACAAGTCCTTGGAAAGTAAGTGACGAGCTATTACGGCTGAGAGAAATTAACGCTGAACTACTTGAAGCATGCAAAGCCGTATACAACTCAATTAGGGACGACGGCGGAACAGATTTGTCAGTCGGAATCATTCGGCAGCTTACAGACGCAATTTCAAAAGCCGAGCAAACATCGGCCTTAGACTTGCCGCCACTAGACTTAGGTAAGCCCAAACGAGGCCACGATAAACCCGTGCAACTGGAATGACTAACGAATACCAGAAAGAAGATTTGCCGGAAGTTTACGAGCAACAGTCGAAATTTGCAGCTTGGTTTCTATCAGAGCTAACCGTTCCTGCCAAGCTTAGGCAAATCGCGCTTAACTCTGACAATCCAGACGAGTTTATCTGGAAAATCCAACAGGATTCGAACGCAAACGGCGACCTAATGAAAGAGCTTTACAAATGGGAACACTCTACGCCTGAAAACACAGAGCGTTTCAAACATGCTGGCTGGTTCGGGATAGCAAACGTGTTTTGGAGTGAACAACAGAAATGAGTGTTCTTAATACAATAGGGGTAGACACAGTTAAGATTGCCGAACAAATCCTTCAGATCGAGTACGGTAAAGTAGGGGACGACGTTCTTACAAAAAAGGAAAGGATTTGCGATCTCCTAGAAGAATTTGCAAAAAATCGCGTTCTTTCGGCGTTCAAGACAGGCCGCGACATGGCGCAGAGTATAGCCAAAGAACAAGAAAGGCTACGCCTTGCTTCACTAAACTATGAGGGACTAATTGAGGACAGCGAGATCGCTCGTATTGCCCGCGTAGAGAAAACTCTTAGGACTTTAATCGTTTGGCTGTCTCAAGTAGCCGGTTCGCCAATAAACCTTAACGAAGCTCACGATCTCCTAGACACTCTCGCAGGCTCTAAATCTGACCGGCCTGCTCACAAACTTGGCGACGTAGCTTGGGATATTCAGAAAGAGGATCACTTGTCTCCTGATAAGGCAAAACACGACGACGCACAATGAGAAAACAAAATATCTCCTACCGACACGCTTGTATAACCAAAACGGTTGTGATTATAAGCCTTTTATTTACAGTAGTTTATAACTTATTTTATCTATGAGCAACACGGACGACACAGTTCCTAGTCACGCGCGGAGACAGGCTAGGCTTCTGCACAATCAACAAATCCGAGAACGCAATCGAGCTAAATCTAAAAATCGTGCTTCATCACCTCACGGGAACGGCGGAACTAGAGTAATGTCGCCAACAGGCTTCGACATCAACAAGGAAGAAAATGATCTCCTAAATTTCATTAATGATAATCCTATTCTGCAATCGTGCTTATACGATATTGATATGATGCCAGAACAACTAATTAGGGGCAACATGCTGTTTCAGCAACGTACGGGGCGTAAATCAAAGGCATGGTGTGACATGTTAATTATCGCTTCACATTTTCGGGACGCATTAAGGAAACCATAAAATGAATCCGACAGGTTGGCACGAGTTGCATGGCTCTAAGGCGCGAAAAGCGAGAAATAAAATTAGACGAGCAAGAATGATCGCGCTTTTCGACCAACCACGATGGAGTTTTAGTCGCAAACCATTTCCCGCAAATTCCGGCAACGTGTTAAAAGAGAAAGCTAGATGAAAACTCTCATTTTCTTTCTAAGCGTGGCCTGCTTGCAAATAAGCAAAGCAGCGCCCAACGGCTCTGAGTGTCCCGAGGATTTTGGGAGTGAAACACAGACAGCCCAGGGCTTCGATCACACGCCTGGGACAGGCCTTGCTATCGACCAAAACGGCAATCAACTTTCAGAAAGGGGGGATGTGAAATGCCCGGACAAAAATGGATCGGTGATGACGGACTCGAACACGAGTATCCGCCATACAACCCAAGTCCGCAGTAACGCAGCGTCAAACGTTCAATCCGCCGACGCTGCCTCATCTTCTCGTTTTCTCACGACACCACACAGTAAACAGTTAAGCGCGCAGACAGGCAAAGATTTGGGCGCTGGTGGCTATGCAAGCAAGCCGCAGGATGAATCGGCAAGACCGCCTGATAGTTCATCTAGTATGGCGGGATTAACCGCTGCTTCGGCCAGCGTCCACACCTTCGCCTGTCCCCAAAGCGTTGCAACTCGCGCGCTCTCCGTAGAAAACCAAAAAGAGAGTGCCGCCGAGATGTACGCTAGATTACTGTGGGAGGATGTCGGTAAATGGTTTGAACCAAAGGACTTAAGGATTAAATGACACCACAAACTAACGCTTTAAGCGAACAGACAGGCTGCGCTTTGTGCGGAGATACGAAGTCTAAAAAGCGCGAGTGCTATTACTACGCCGCGCAAGATAAGTTTGATCCTGGATATACTCCGCGATTGACCTATGATGAACGCTGCGTCTTGCAATCTGGATTCAATCCAATATGCGAAAACCGTTCGGAGTGTAGAAAACGCTATCAGGAAATTAAAAAACCTAAGCGACTTATGGGCGATATTCTCGAAGAGTGTCTGCACCATCTGAACAAGAATCGAAGGAATCTTCGCTGCCCTATATGCAATAGACCAGTGTTCGGTGAAACCGCCGCGCCTTGTATTGACTGCATCTGTGGAAAGCCTGTCCCCGACGCGCAAGAAACACCAACGGTAACGGAGGAAAAACAATGAACCTATCTCATCAAGACGAATTTACTTTGATGTCAATGATTCGTGGTCACGAACAAAAGATTCAAATGGACTCAATCAATCATCGTTCCGACATCTGGGTAGTGGGCTACTTTGATTGATTTATGGAAATTATACAGGAGTGCCCGAAAATAGTTGAAGAAAGTTCTTGCAATAGCCAAGCAACTTCGGTATTGTAATCGCATGAACAAAGAAAACCGCGGAAACAAGGTGAGAAATTGGACAGTTAAAATGGGCGATCCTGGCCCGAATCATAACGCTTCTAAGCGGAAATGTCAGCTTTTCAAAACAGCGAGAGCAAAAATAGGGTGCGCGCACTTCAAGGCTGGCGAAATCGTGGCAGTTGACTGGTGCGCGAGTAATCCAATAGGCAAAGAGTGGTATACCTGCACGAAGGACGGTAAATCCGCCGTATACCCGGAAGATCACCTGACCAACTTTGTTCTTTGAGCATGAGCTTTCACTCTGAGGATATGTCAGACGAATACGGCATCAAAGATCGTGAAATGATGCGACTGGAAAAAAAGGCTTTAGCTGCCTTGCTGGAACACTGGCCCAAGATTCACAAAGCAATTAGAAGCGACATTCAACTCGCCGAGGCTGCCGAGGATATTGCCGCACTCGCAGAATTGGAACGCATCGCCAGAAGCTTCAAATGCGCTACCTTCGATCAAAGCGAAATCACCCCGGAAATACGCGCCAAAATGAACGAGGGAAGGCGAAAAGCCGAGCAAAGCGAGATGAACGTTTACGATGCCTCAAAAGACAGTGATAAGTGTCCAACGTGCGGGAGTGTTCTCAGTCGTGTTGATTATCACGGCTTCGGCAAACGTTGCACCATTTGCAACACAATATCATGAATCGGCTTACCGTAGAACAAAGGACAAGCATCGTTGCGTGTCTCGTGGAGGGCAATTCCCAGCGCGCAACGTGCCGTATGACGGGCCTCGCCAAGAAAACCGTGTCGAGACTAGCGGTGGAGCTTGGCGAGGCATGTGAAAGGTTCGCCGACAACATCATGCGCGATCTGCCATGCACGCAGATTCAGTGCGATGAAATTTGGAGCTTCTGTTACGCCAAGCAAAAGAACGTTCCAAAGCATCTAAAAGGCTCTGGCGCTGGCGACGTTTGGACGTGGGTAGCGATTGACCCCGATACGAAGTTAATACCCGCGTGGTATATCGGCGACCGCACAGCGCAGAGCGCCTACCCGTTCATGCGCTCGATTTCCAAGCGGTTGAAGAACCGCGTCAAGTTATCCACAGACGGGCATCGCGCCTACCTAATCGCGGTCAAGGCGGCATTCCATCTGCAAGAGATCGACTTCGGTATGCTCCGCAAGATTTACGGAGAAAACACGCTGGAGGGCAAATACAGCCCCGGCGAGTGCATTGGCACAGAGCGCACGATCATTAGCGGACAGATCAGCAAAAGCGAAATCTGCACAAGCCACGCTGAGCGCCAGAATCTCACGATGCGTATGCAGATGCGGCGTTTTACACGGCTCACAAATGCCTTCTCGAAAAAGATCGAGAATCACCGCCTCGCGTGCGCTTTGCATTTTGTTCACTACAACTTTTGCCGAATCCATAGCTCGTTGCGAATAACTCCGGCGATGGCCGCTGGCCTCAGTGACCGCGTTTGGGAGATTTCGGACTTGGTAGAACTTTTAACCGCCGAGGAGATGGCCCTTGCAGCGTAACCACACCGCCAGTGCCACGGCAATCTGGACATCGCCTGCCCTCGCCATAGCGGCCAAACGGGAGAAGCCCGTTGCCATCGCAACGCTTGCACGCGCTCCTTTGCGTAATCTTCTCAGCCTTGGCAACGACGCCGTGCGCGATCTGGTTCGCGTCCGGCTTTCGCTTGCCGCGCTTCTTACCTTTCGGCCAGCCTCCCAGCTTGGCGTTGGCGCGAGCTGCGCGGGTCTTGGCTCTCGATCTGGCCTTGCCACCTTCCGCGCCGATCAGAGCGCCTACGTTAATTTCGTTTCCACAGTGCGGGCATTTCATCCCGCAAACTTAGCAACCTAATCAATGACATGCGCGAACAAAATCAAAGTAGCCCACTACCGACATCTGCTCCAACCGGCACAAAAACGCCGACACCAGCATCCTAGCCAACCCCTCAGCCACTTCTAAGGAGAAGAACAAACAAACGATTCTAGCGGCCTTACAGCGCGCGGGCGAGGCAACCTGTGAACGATTGGAATCTCTAACCGGCCTCTCGCACCAAGCCTGTTCTCCAAGAATTTCTGAACTCCGAAGAGACGGTAAGATTGTTGTCTGCGGACGCGGGGTTACTAAAAGTGGGAAGCAGGCACGTATTTATAAAATTGTATGAATGATAAAACAGAATTGATTAATGATCTAATCCGGTCTTGCGACGATTTGATAGAATATTGCTATCACTCCCTTTTCCTAAAGACATCAGACATGGACGCTCTTTCTCGGATTAGAATACGTCTAGAAGCAGAATTGCAGGAAAATACAAAAACGCCGTGAATCTGAAAGCGAGATTTCCTCATGCCTCAAAAGATTTCAAATTATAAGGTCAGAAACACGGACTCCACGGCTGATAGCGACCCGAACAGACAGGCCACCCAACGAACATGAAACTAACCTCCACAGTCTTACCGGAATCGTTCCTCCGCTGTCTCGACCCTGTTGAGCGTAAAAAACTCTCTGGCGGTCAAATTACGTGGCAAGAAGCCCTATCCCAGGGGCAAGTTAAGAACGAGCGCCAGCTACAGAATCAGATTGTTAATCTACTCCGATTAAAGGGGATTGAACCTCTCTGGCATCGCACGGATAAGAAAAGCGCGGCAACGATAGGATGGCCGGATATTACGTTCGCTGTTTGTTTAGCTCCCAATAATGACAAACGCTACATGGTTTACGATTCTGTCCCTTGCGCCTGGGAAGTTAAGTTCGGAAAGGGGTCGCTTTCAATCGCGCAACAGCAAATGCACGTCAGACTTTCAACCCCTCCAAACGCATGGCGCATTCGCGTTATCAAATCGGTGGACGAAGCCTTAGAAGAATTAAAGAAACTAGGATTATGAATGACCTTGCCGCCGAAACCCACGCATTTCATTTCGCCAAAGCTCTCGAAGCTCTCCAAGATATGACCGCGATAGCCTTCGATATGTCCACCCAAGGGACTCAACTTTTTAAAGAAGCTCAAGATAGGTTTGAGTTACATAGAAGTAAATGTCAAAAAGAGTTTATGGAACTAAACACCGACGCCACAGGTACTTAATACACAACAAGGACAGGCAACACGCAGTTAAACTAAGAAAGAAAAGACAATGCACATAAACCAACTCAAGGAAAGTAACTACCTCAAAAAAGAAGATTGCGACCCGCCAATCTTGGTGACGATCAAAGGCGATCTAACCCAGGAAAACGTAGCAATGGAAGGGAAACCCGAAGATTTGAAATGGGCGATTCATTTCAAAGAAGTCGATAAACCAATGATCCTAAATTCCACAAACGGCCAACTAATCGCAATGGCTACCGGCAGCGAGAACTCGGAAGATTGGGACGGTAAAGTTATCGTTCTCTACAACGATCCGAACGTGAGCTTCCAAGGAAAGTTAGTTGGCGGTATCAGAGTCAGAGCACCAAAGAAAACTAAACAAGGCAATATCTTACCACCGGCACAACAGACCGAACCTGACGACTCAGACCAATTGCCGTTTTGATTATATGAGAACAATCCCCGACGATCCAAGAATCGACAACTACGGACAAGATTCCGGTTATTGCGGCGAGTGCGGCAATCATCTCGATGAAGGTCGCTGCACCTGTAACCGATGCGACGAATGCGATTACAACTTGGATGAGAACAACGAAGAACCGATGGAGATAACCGTTCCTCACCTTCAAACCAAACTGCCTGTTACGTTAAAAGTCTGTGGGATTTGTTTTGAAAAACTGGAGAGCGAGAGAGCTTCATCGAAGCAGGAGACAGGCAAATCACTATGAACCTAGAAGAAATAATCTCAGGAGCAGTTAAGAACCAAATTGAGGAAATGGTCGAAAAAATGGTTTATAACAGAAAACAATCTTGGGACGAGAAGGATCATCCGACAGGAATTGAGGAAGAAGTTGCTCGGCAGATTACTCTTATTGCCAGAGAGGAAGTTGTTAAACACGAATCATCCATTCGCATCGCAGTCAAGGATTCGCTAGCTAATAGCCCAGCGCGATTCAAAATCACTGCGTATTCAGAGATAGAAATTCCGCCTGTCTCCTGACCATGAAAAACAAGAGTGCTCCCGTTGAGAAAAGAGAAAAAACCTTCCGCGAGGTAGCAGAAATAATGAACTGCTCCCCACGACCGCTACAACAGGATTTGGAGACGGAGAAAGAGTTTTATGGTTCTCTCAGCGATGCCAAGCGCCGTGAATTTACCGAGCAGACAGGCAACACGCCATGAAAGAATACAAAAAGGGAACATGGAGGCCTTGCGTGCTTGGTGGTGGAGTTGTCTGGTATAATATTGCCGGATTTGAGCCCGACATGACCTGCAAAAACTGTGGAGACGATCTAGGATGAACTACCGGCGAAACGAGTTGTACGTAGATAACGAAGTCAGGTTTTATATCACGCTTCGGCGCAAGGAACTTGTTAAAGGTGTTAAAAACCCTGGCGGCATAACCGAGGACGAAGTTGTAAACGCCGATCTACGTAACCTCTACACCAATGAACACCCCGAATGGGTACTGGCTTGGGATAAACGAGAAAAAGCCCGGCAAAAACACAAGAAAGATTTGGAGCGAATTGAAAACGAAGCGATAGGACTAGTACCGGAACTAGAAGTGAATCACACAACATGAACAGGTTATCTCACAATTTTGCCATCAAAATCCGAAGATTGCCCGCGAAAAGGGTGGTTAAAATAGTTGTTGACTGTGTTGAATGATTAGTCCACGATATCCATGTTAACGATGCACAGGGGGTTTACTAAATTGTTCAATACAATCGTCACTAGCACAATTTGGCAGGAGGACGATACGACCAGAATCGTATGGATCACGATGCTCGCTATTGCCGACGCTGACGGAAAGGTGAGCGCGGCAATACCTGGACTGGCCTCGGTCGCAAACGTAAGCGTTGAAGATTGCGAGAACTCAATAGGGAAACTCAAATCCCCTGATTCTTATTCTCGTACCAAAGATTTTGAAGGTCGGAGGATCGAAGAAACGGACGGGGGGTGGAACATTCTCAACTATCTCAAATACCGCCGCATGATGAGCGAGGAGGAGCGGAGAGAATACAAACGGATTAAGCAAGCCCAATACCGAGCTAGGGAGCGTGGACAATCTGTGGACAAGCGTAGTACTGATGTGGACTCCCGTAGTCGTAAGTTGAAAAAGTTGACACAGGCAGAAGGAGAAGCAGACACAGAAGCAAAAGAATTACTCGCTAACGCTCGTTTTCAAAAAGCATGGAATGATTGGGAACAGCACAGAAAAGAAAAGAAGTCTTCAATTACTCCTACTGCCAGAAAACAACAATTATCCCTTTGCGCCAAAATCGGTGTAGATCGCGCGGTTGCCGCAATCGAGTTTTCTACAATGAACGGGTATTCGGGACTTTTTGAACCAAACCAAAAGAAAGGTGTTCGACCAGTTCCTGAATCTCACAAGAAAGTTGACCCCGCTTCGATTCCGATTCCAGAACGCTTCAAATCTTGGGTTGCTGAAGTTTACCCTGAAAAGCGAGAAGAAGCGATGAAATGGACGACCTGGGCTGACGCTCCTTCTTGGTTGCGTCGAGAATGGAAAAGTGAGGCAATAGGAACTTTAGCAAATGAAGATTCATCGCCAAGAACATAAGGCAACGGCTATCGGCGGCATCGTTACCCGAAGTGCTTTAGAAGCGCGTTGGGCGATATTCTTTACTGGAATTGGTTTGGAATGGAAATACGAACCGACTACTTTTCGGCTACGTAATGGTCACAACTACACGCCAGATTTCAAAGTGGAAAACTTGGGATGGATTGAAATTAAACCCACCTTGGGTCACTTGCGAGAATCGGTTAAGAAGATCAAGCAGTTTATTTCCGAGCCTTGTTGTACAGATCAGGTTTACGCGATTTGCTCTATGCAGCCAATGTTTCGTTACGGGGAAATTATTCTTTTCACGAAAGGAAAAATCTTTCTCCCTACCGAGATTCAAATGTGTGCGAAGATTACCAAAGCTGTTGACGAAAACGCAAAGGCGATAAAGCACGAAGCGATTACCTCAGCATTTCACGCTGCAAATGCCGTCAAATTGGATCACATGATTTCTATTTCCGACCAATTTAGAATGAACCGAGAGGAAATTTTAGCACGCAGGAAACGGCCTGTCCCCAGAGTGGAAGAAACACCAACGCACGTATGAGAAAACCATGATCCTTTTCCTCTCCTCCATCTTCACAGGCGGCCACACCGATGGCGAACGATTGGTTGATTTTAAAGAAAGCGACCCAGCCGCGCCAAGTTCGGACGTTTGGGTAGGTTTAGTTATTTTGATAGCATTGTTCGTATGGTTTGTGACGTAATTGTTAAGTTTAAAGGATACCACACTTGATTTTCACATGCAAGAAACAGGCAACATCAAATGAAGAAACAATGAAAACGATCAAACCGAACAAGGAAATCGCACTAAACGTAGCTCGCTCAATTAACGGAGCGTTATGTCGCGGATCGGGAAGCGGAGAAGGCCAGCAAGTTTGCGTTATGCAAGCTATCGCTCGCGCCGTAGGACTTTCGACGAATAACGATAAAGTTGAAGAATGTGTAGGATCGCACGTAGGAGCATTCAATCGGAGGCTCAATGATTGCTTGTGGTCTAGCGATACTGCAAGAGCCGAAGGAATGAAACGACTGGGCGTTGCCTCACTCGGTAGCAATCAATTAAACCAAACAGAGTTCGGGCATCTGATGTTCTTACGCGGGACTCAAAAGCTATTACCTTTTGTATTTCGCGAAATTGCCAATATTAAGGATGGCGAGTATCAAAAAAATCTGCGAAAACATGCCGATCTTTTTGCGAAGGTGACGACTTTCGAGGAAGCAAAGAAAGCGTGTAAGTCCGCCTACGCCTCCGCCTACGCCTCCGCCTCCGCCTCCG